>JAEEGL011040281.1_pt1 | contig 15575 bp, 16 predicted proteins | sample 9134231 | NCBI WGS metagenome assembly JAEEGL01 (sample SAMN16246548, study PRJNA631951) | gut metagenome | biome: gut microbiome; feature: rumen; material: fiber-attached | host: Bos | place: Iran: Karaj | collected 2018-10
ACGTATGTATCGCGTGCTGCTGTCGTTCTGTTTCGCCCATACGGTCGGCGGTGACGTATTTCTTGCAAGGTCAAGTTTTATATCGGTTGTCAGCCGCATATATCATTCCCCCTCGATCATAAAATCAAGTGCAGCTATAAAGCTGATAGGTACACCGCTTTCCGGGATATCGTCGAGATTTATTGTTGTAATCTCAATTTCAACTGTTTCACGGGCAATTTCATTGATTGCCTTTACAATCTCGTCGTAAAGCCGCGGTTCTTCTTTGGCGTCAACTGTTATCTTGCCGCCGCTTTTCTGCTTGATTATTTCGTCCCTTGATATTTCAAACGGGCTTAATGCCTGCTTGATATTAACTTTGTTCCTTATGATCTTATACGCTACTTTCGGCGGCATAATAATTTCTTTTGCCGTCACCGCGTCCAGTGCAGCGGCAATCGCCGCAAGCTCTCCGTTAGTCACTGTTTTTTTCATTTCAACCCGTCCTTTCAATAGTTTCTATGCGTGATTCAAGGTGCTTTATATACATTAACATCGGTGCTATGAATTCATTGTACATAAGCGCGTATTCCGTGCCGTCGCCGTTTATATCTATAAATCCCGCAAAATCGTCCTTTGTCAAACCAACATCGGCAAGCGCTTTTAAAATATCTTGCGCTATAAATCCACTGTGAAAACCGTCCTTTTTTCTTTCGACAAACTTAAAGGATACGGGGTTGACATTTCTAATAAAATTCAAGTATTTTTCGCTTAAATTTGAAACGTCCTTTTTCTTTCGCAGATCAGAACTTGACGCAGTATTGCCGTAAAACGTCGCAACATTATTTGTCGGGTCGTAAGAAATACAATACGACCATGACATTTCACCCGTCATGTCAGTTGTTCCCGATGTTGCGAAACCGATTTGACATTCTCCACGCATTCCGTTAAGAACCAAATACTGAGAATCTATTCTTAATTGTGATGTGTGAATAGTCATTGCAGTATCATTGCTTATGCCAAAATCGACCCTACTGTTAGCCCAACCCAAAACGCGATTACCTCGCATTGTTAAACCCGAATCATTTGCAATGTCAAGTGCGTTTCCGTCGTTCATGTAAAATCTGGCATTTGACCTTACAATATCGCCTTTGAAATTTATAGTTTTCTTGTTACTATCTTGTGAATTTACAAACATTTCGATTTGAGTTCCGGCGCCATAAACATTCGTTGCTATGCTGCTATCACCAAATTCAATAGCGTTTGTATATCCCTTTACAACTGTATGATTTTCATTCGTTTGTATTTTCTCGGTGGATTTCAGTGTTAGGACTGTTACGGACGCATTAGTAAATGATGCCGTAGCCGCCGAGAGCGTAGCGCCGCTTGATATCGAAACATCTTCACTAAATGATGATGTACCGCCTGTGACGGTTATGCCATTAGTGGCGTATGTTCTTCCACTAACTGTGATCGACGAATCAAAATACGCTGCACTGTCAAAATCTGCTCTGCCTTTGACCTCTAAGCTGTTGATAGTCGCCTTGTCATGCACATAGAACGGAACCGATACGTAAACGCCCTCACCCTCTGTAAATGAGCCGTTCATGCTGCCGCGTGTATACGTCAATGCAGCTGTGTATGATGTATCACCCGAATTTATTTTCCTTGACCACATCATATAGTACCCGTCGGTGTCAAGCTGAAAAGTTACGCCGTGATCGCTCGTTCCTACAAAGTCAGATGTTCCGATATTGCCTATGTGATCGCCGTCAAGGTAGATTTGCATTCCTGATTGATTTAACGCGAACAACTTGTCATTGTTGCTTATCGCGCCGTCGTATACTGTCAATCCGTTAGCCGTAAGCTGTAATGTCGTGCTTGCGTTGTTAAATCCGATTAAGAACGAGTTGTAGTTTTGCTGCATATACGTTCCGAATTCTGTCTTATTGACCTTTTTGTTGACTTCGGTAGTTATGCTTGTTGCAGTAGCAGTGATTGCACTGTTCATTTCCGTTGTCGTGGAATAGTTTGTAAGGGCGTTCCCTATTACTGTGTTTGTTTCGGCTTTGGTGTATACACCAAGCATAATTGCATCAGCACTTGCTGATATCTGCGCATTGGTTTCACTTTTGGTGTAATAATCACCTAATGCATTTCCTATTGCTGTGTTTGTTTCAGTTTTGGTGTACACATCAAGCATAATACTGTCACGGGTTTGCAGTATCAGAGTTTGTGTTCGGCTCTCCGATGCACTTATGGCATTTGTATAGCTTGTCGTAATGCTGCTGCGCAGCTGTTCGTCAGCGGTCGAAAATTCTTGCTCAACAGTGCTTACAGCACCTGCGATATCGTCTGCTATTGACTGCTTAAACCCTGATGATATAGCATTAGCCTGCACACTGTCTGCACGGAGTAAACCGCCATTGAGAGTACCTGTCGTTATATAGTCGGCTACAATAGCTCCATTCATTGTTATAGCAAGCCCATATGTGCCATTGTACCCGGTAGAGCTGTACCCGAGTCCCGACGAGTTCCAACGCCATACATGAACTGCGGTTTCAATGTCGGGCGTATCCATTATCAAAATTTCCTGTGGACGTTCTGCTGGGTGCAGAACGATATAACCGCCCGCATTGCCTGTTATAAGCGCTGTAGCCTCGTCGATAGCAGCTCTTATTTCCTCGGTTGCGTCTGAAAATCCCTTGCGGACTACTCCGGCAAGCTCATTTATAGCTGCATTCTGATCTAAGACTGTATCGGCAAAACTGCTTCGAGCTTCTCCTAATTCGATGCTTGAATACTTCTCTTTCAGTGCGTCGTATACAGTTTTTATGACTTTCGCTTTCGCTGATACTCCAAGTTTAACGAATTTTACCGTCACCGTATCACACAGCCGTACACGTTCGAGGGGTGCAATGCTTTTGTATTCCTCTGTCTGCCACAACGAGACAAATGATGCTTTAATGTTTACCTTTGGCGTTCCGAGTTCCGAATGTGCCGCTGCATAACTTGTCGCTTTTTGCCGCAGTTTCTGTTCGGTTATTGTTTCATTCTCTGCAAACTTGTCCGACAGGTTTATGATATAGGCTTTTTGGTGTCCTATATCTCCTGCGGCTGTCAGTGGCAAAACCTTTTCCGAAAGAGTCACAACAACGTCTGTATCATTCGTTTCATCTTTATATACTGCATACGGAAAAATGTGCGTGTATATATCGGTTATGTTCTGCTCTTGCTTAATATCGGTCAGATTCTTTCCGTATTCGATCGTTACACCACTGTCGGTTCCTCGATGTGTGTGCAGCTTGATAACAAAGTTATCAAATTCATACTCGCCGCCCCATACATCAAGAACGCTCCCACGTTGTCCCCCAAGGACGGCGCGAACGGAACACGGCTCGATCAGGTTAATGCTATTGAGCGTAGATATGTCGCTCCATGCAGAGAAATCGTTTGAAAACGCTCCCTCTTGCAATGCCCTTGTAATTGCCGCCTGCGGGGTCTGAGAACGCACTACAAGCCCTGCAAGCGGTATTCCGTTTAGGTCATACGATATGTGTTCAGCCTTAAACGACACAATACCGTTTAAGGGCTTACTTACCGAGTATATGCGGAATAACTGCAAATCACTTGTTTCATTTGATTTCGCTTTGATAACGTCTCCTTCCGCTATCTCGCCATAGTGTATGCCCGTCAGAGGATATGTAAAAGCAAGTTCATAAGCGCCGTTGCGTTCTTCTGTTACACTGCATGAAACAATGTCCGATAAAAAACCCGCTCCATTGCGTGTGTAGTTCGTATCGCTTTTCTTATAAAGAATCGGTATCATAACGCACACCACCTCGGTATTATTTCTGCACCCGATACATTGCCTGTAAATGAAATAGTATTGATCCCGGGAATGAGTTCCGGGAACACTCCGGTCATTATGTTATTCGACACCACTATTCCCTTATATGCGTTCATGATCTCACTGTCGATTTCAATGTACTCTGAAATACCCGTGAATGTGACCGTTGACGAATTTATATGTACTGATATATCACCATTTCCGTATATTTTCATATACGGCTTTGCGGGCATATCCTCCGGGTTGAACAGCTGTGCTCCTGCTGCGGGTATATTTACAGCCTTTTGACCGTCAAACGAATATCTATACGGTTTGCAATTAAAATTCAGCGTAAATTCTCCACAATCCCTGAGTTCTGAATCAATATTAAGACCCCCTTCTACCACAGCATAGCGGAAATATCGCGGGTCGTAACTGTCCCATAACACATTATATTCGCTGCCTGACAACCAACGTTTCACGCCTGCTATCAGGTCGCTGAATGAACGGTTATCTTTCTTCACAAGTGTCATTCCATACGGTAACGATATGTTCTTGTATCGCCCATTGTCTTTAACAAGATCGCCGTTTCGCCCAGGAACGGATATAAGTTCTATATCACGTTCGGGCATATTGTAAACAGACTTTTTTGTTATAAGCAGGCAAAATTCAAGGGAGCATATTCCCTTATAGTAAAGATATGGCAATCTTTCCATTATCCGAATACAACTCCCTTTCTTTTGATTTTATTTTCTATTTCATACATTATGTAATCAATGAATTCGTCTGCGTCCTTTCCGGTATTGTTGTTGATATTATCAACGTGTACCGAAACGCTGATATTAACACTTGGGTTCTCACTGTCGGTGGGCGTGATCGTCTCACGCACTGCCTGCCGAATATAGGTAAGCAGAGTGTCAACGGGTGCAACAGCTTCATCACCCGCTTCACCACCTACACGCGCAGTATTGGTCGAAGGGTCTATATCAAATATCGTGGGCTTTTTGAGTACTGCGCCTTTTGCATACCACTCGATACCGAGTGACGGTATCTCACCCTCGAGCAAGTCACCGAGTTCCCACCCTGACGGGTCAATGCTGAAATGCGGTAACTTAATATCCGGTAAATGCACCTCGAAATTGAAAAATGATTTTATTTTATCTATAGCTGTTTTGACCGTATTCTTAACTTTATCAAAAACTGTTCCGAATGTCTGCTTGATCTTGTCGAGCCGCCCGGTCACGACCTCTTTTGCGGCATCAAGACCGGTTGTAATGATCGATTTAATGCTGCTTATGATATTGTTGACTTTCTCTTTGATGCTGTCAATAATGGTCGTGAAAGTCTTCTTTATCGTGTTTAGCGCGTTCGATATAGTTTTCTTTATTGATCCCGTCCAATCGGAAACAGCCTTTTTTGAATTTTCAAACAGGCTGACCCATTCTTCAATACCACCTGTGAAGAATTCAATTATAGAGTTCCATATATCTTCAAAGAATTTTCCGATCCATTGCCAACCCTCAACCCAGTCTGTGGTAAAATCGGTCACAAGATACTCTATAAACCAGTCGAACCAGTCTGCAAGCCCTTGTGCATACTCTTTGATAGTGTTTGCAACCTCAATGAAAAACTCCATGATTTCATGCAGGTATTCTCCGGCGACCTTGACTATTTCTGTTATCAGATCAATGAGTTCCGGAAGCATGAACGATATAAGGTCAAGCAGCGGAGTTAACAGTGTCAACAGAGCTTCAAGCAAAGGCTGAATTATAGGCAACAGCTCATTGAGCAAATCAACTATGATAGGCAATACAGCCTCTACAAGCTGAATAAGCGACGGCAAACTTTCTTTAATCAGTTCGACTATGGTTGTGAGCAACGACCTCGAAATATCCGTCAGGGACGGCATAAGTGCCTCGATCAGTTGCGCTATGACAGGCAGCACCGTTTCCTCAATTTGAATTACAACCGGTAAAAGAGTGCTTATAAGGTCAACTATGACAGGCAATATCGCATTTACTATATTCGTCAAAGGCGGTAATATAGCCTTAACTATGCTCAACAGTGGCGGCAATATGGTTTTTACAAGCTGCTCGAACACCGGCAAGAGTGCATTCAGAAGCTCCGTATAAACTGTAAAATATGTATCGATCATGTCTGCCAAAATTGGCGACAGCTCGTTTACCAGGTCAATGACAATGGGCAGCAGTGATTGTGCGATCTTTATTAACGGCGGTATTGCCTTGTTTATAAACTGCACCACGACAGGCAGTATTGCTTTTATCACGTTTTGCAGCGGCGGTAAAAGCTGATTTATCACTGTAAGCAATGACGGCAGTATTGTTTCTCCGATTTCGAGCAGTGGCGGCAATACTGTGTCAAACACACCTGTGGCAACAGGGATAAGCTGTTCTATCAGCTTTTCTATGTTGTCCATATTATCAGAAATGAATGATAAAGCCTGCTCAACAACAGGAATCAACGCTGTTCCGATCTGCTGCTTAACAAGAGCAAATTTGTTTTGCATCTTGCCGATCTTAGCTTCGAGCGTATCACCCATTGTTTCAAACGCCTGCTCTGTTGCTCCTGCGGAGTCACCCATTTCTTTAAGGATATTGGCAAAATCCTTGCCGCCGTCCTTAACTAAGGTCATAGCCGCCGATCCTGCTACACTTTTACTGAAAAGGTCTTTAAGGGTCAAGCCCGAATTGGCGGCATAATTGCTCAGAACATTGAGTATTTCGGCAGTGCTTTTACCCTCTTTCTGCAACTGTGCAAAGCCTTTACCGTATATCTCTTTCAGTGCTTTGTCAGTCGTAGAACCTGTTTTTGACAGTTCACCGAGCATTGACTTTATCATCGTCCCGGCTTCTGCGGTTGCAATACCGTTTTTTGTCAGTACAGCATACTGCGTTGACAGATCGTCCATTGCGACATTAGCACCTGATGCAATGGGAATTACCGCGCCCAGGGAACCCGCCAATTCGTCAACAGTCGTCTTACCGAGATTCTGCGTTGTTATAAGCATATCGGAAATTTCCGTTGCTTTATCAGCACCTAATCCGTAAGCGTTTAATGCTGTTGTGAGTACATCAACAGCAGTTGCAGCATCTGTAAAGCCGCCTTTTGCGAGCTTTATGGAATTTGTCGTGAAATCTACTGCATCAGCTTGATCCACAGATGCGGATATAGCTGAATATGTAGCATCTGAAAAATCCTCGAACGCTACACCCGTATCCCCTGAGGCTTTGATGATCTGATCGTAAATACCTTGTATGTCTTCTTCCGTTCCCGACAGTAAGGTTTTGACTTTTGCAAATGCTGTTTCCTGCTTTGCGGCATCGGTTGCCATTTCATATACCGCACCGCCGAGCATTTTTGCACCCTCAACAGTTGCTTTGCCCATAGATACGGCAGTTGAGCCTATCACACTAAACGCTTTCCCGATCTTGGAGCCTGCGCCCTCACCTTTTTTTGTTGTATCGTCTATGCTTTTATTGGCTTCCTGATTGTCAATAAATATAGTTCCGAACAACGAAAAAATATTAGCCATTCTCGCGCCCCCTGTCTGCTTCTATGATCGGTAAAAACTCGTTTAATATGTCCTCTGCTGTTTTCAGCGGCTTTTCGGGTGTTTTGCCTTTGGCTTCATCGTTTTCCTCAAAGGCACGTTTAAGATAATCCGAATACGACACATACTCTGATTTCTTCCCACCTGCTATACGATGCAGTGCGCGTTCGGTAAGCCAAAGCGGAAACAGCCGCTTTTCAATTTCAGCTTTGGTTTCCGCCTGCTCCCATTCCTGTGCCGCTTTTATCAGGCTGCCGAATTCATTTAACGGCAGCTCTGAAATCAAATCCCATTCGTAGTACTTCTTTAAGAGCCTGCAAGCTTCCGCTTTACCTTGTCTCGTACAGCACGTCTGAAAAAATCCCGCATACCCTCATCGTTAATTATTTCTTCTATGACAGCAAACGCATCAAGGCTTTCAGCTTCTTTTACCGAAACACCCTTATATGCTGCCGCAAGTTCGGGCAGGAATTCTCCGACTACATCAAGCTGCGGCAGCAGCGCACCGACCGCAGTAAATGCAAGCTCTCCGGCTTTCTCACTTGTGAGCTGTTCAAGGGCTTTGCGCTTATCTTCGGCATCAGTGAAGATATCCGCGTCTTTAAGCACCTTTACCACCGGGGAAAGGTCGAGCTTACTTGTTATTTTCAGAAGTATCGATAAAGATTTGATGTTCAGCATATTTTAACACTCCAATTCAAAGATTATAAGATTCTCAAAGATTATAGGATTATATGCGGTCAGGTCGTGCCGCCTGAGCCGCTGCCGCTCGATTCGCTTTCCGAATTACTGCTGTTTGCAACAACGCGCCTCATAGTAAATTCGTCGATTTCTTCAATCTTCCAAAGATCACCGTCAAGGTCATCGGTATCATAGTGCGCCTGGAAAGTAATTTCGAGTTCACCTTCTGCTTTCGGCGCTGCCTTGAATGTAATACCGTCCTCGGACATGGGCTTGTATATTGTGATCTTTTTGTACTTGCCCCCGATAAGTTTTGCAAACATCGTTACGTTTGTAAAATAATTTACTTTACTGATAACGCCTGTTTTCGGATTTTTGATCGTAGTAATGGTTTTCGGCTCTTCCGGAGGGTGATGTATTTGCTCCTGAATGATTCTACTTGACGGCATTGCCGCTGCAAGGTTTTGCCACGACAACGAAATTGTTGTAACTTTGAGACTTGCAGCCTGTTCACTTATAACCTGTACTCCGGCTGTCTTACCGTTTCTTCCGTCAAACTCTATGTCACGCACGGCTGCTGTTGCCGAAAATTCGCCGCCGCCTCTGCACGGAACAAACGGGCGTTCGGTTTCCTCACCGTAATCGAGGATCACAACGCCTTCGTCGATCTGGATAGATTCAATTTCTTTCTGCGTTAAGTTCTTAACGATGCTACCCATTTATTTACCTCCTATTCGTAAAACACACGCGCCGTCCATTCCTGGCGACGGTGATTTATATCATATTCGCTTTCATCAAGGTTCAATGATTTTTCAAAATTGAGATGCCCGCCGAAATATCCCTCAACACGGATAGTTTCCGCATCGAGAACATTCCGCAAATTATCGCAAGCACGTTGCAATGCGGTATTGCTGTCGATCGTGCGGTCATCTCCGAAAATGTCAACATAGAAAAAAACGAGGTCTCCTTGCCGGTCTGCTATGCTTGTATGTACGGGGCTGTTCACAACGCAGTACAGCGCATCAGCAGGCTTGTCCGCGTCCTCGTAGTATGTGGGTAAGACCTCATTAAACGCCGCTACAATAGCCGCGTATAGCTTTGTAGTGTTTATCATTTAATCATCGTCCTCCGCCTCTCCGTCAAGCACTTTGCCTGCTACTTTCTTGACCTCGTCATTGAGTAGCTTCAAATATTCTTCCTGCGCTGCTCTTATTTCATCTATGTTGTTATACACGCTGTTTCTCAATACGTTTGTTTCTTTCTGCCCGGGGTGATCGACTTCCAGACCGTACCTTGTCCCGGTAGACTTGTCAAACATAACTTGCAGACCGTGGCGCGTCATGTTAGCAATTGGGTGTTTTGCTCGTATGGTGTGTGGCTTAGTGCCTTGCTCTATCCACCAAGGAGATGAATGTGACGGCTTTTTGCCGCGCTTGTGTACCTTTTGCCAACCGTAAAAACCGACTTGCATTTGCGGCTGTCCTGTCTTATAATCGACAAATACCCATGAAGCGATATGGTTCTTGATGTTTTTGGTACGAACCGGCACATCATCACGGACGTGCTTTCGTATCACTTTACCACTCGCACGCAGAGCCGCTTTCGCAAGACCTTCCATTGCCTTTTTAACTTCATGAGAAGTATCAACAAATACTACTTCGGATTTCTTGCTTTTAGACATCGTCCTGCACCAAAGTTGTTAATGTAAGCTCGAGGTTTTCACCTTTGGCGGGATATGTACGCAAAATTCGATACATCACACCGCCGAATTCAAAATACTCCTCTTTCTGATACTCTGCCGCCTTGATCTCTATGCACAGTTCGGGCTTTATGCCTGCGGTAGCTGCCTGGTAAAACTCACTGCGTTTAACACCCTTTTCGTTGCAATAGACCTCTCTGCGTTCAAAGCCTGATTTCGTAGGTCTCCGCATAGCATCGAGCCGCGTTACCGCTTTGCACAAATATCCTATATCACGCCAATACATACGATCACCCGATTTCTTTGTATTCCTCCGACAACATCAGATGCTTTTTAAGCATTTCGTAACTTTCACGGTATCGCTCCGCATCGCCGTTGTCCAAGCCAAATTCAGCTTTAACATAAGACGTAATGGCTCTTTTTATAAGCGGGTCGGTTTCGTCCCGTACCTTTTCCGGCTTTATGCCGCCGAGCACACAGAGATCATAACGCGCAGCGGCTATAAGGTCGGATATTTCATCATCGGATTTTGCGTGATTGATGCGGAGCGCCACCCTGAAACTCAGCAAGTACCATTCTGATATTTCAATCATAGGGCAGCTCCTCCCGCTTAGTCAGTGTCCTTACTGCCGTATACAACCGTATTAGGCTGCAATGCGCCCGACCATATACCCCACGCTGTATAATCATCACGGCGATTCTTTCCGCTGGTGTCGATCGCAAGGGAGAGGGGTTCGTGCTCATTCATACGGTAATATCTGCTGATATTGCCTATAATGAAATCACCGTCATTCAAATACGGGTCAGCTTCGACCTTGTATCCTGCAACGCTCGAAACACCTACGCCGTTGATCGGGTCGTGAATGTAGTCACCTATCGTGTTCTTGCTGAAAGCGATCTCTTCCATTATGGATGGCGATACATAGATTTTCGCTCCGACTTTATGTCTCTTATTGGTGAATCTACTGAGTGCTACGCCGATTCCATCAAGTGCAGTTCCCTCATACTCGTAGCTGACCGCATCGGCGGTAATACCTTTCATCTGATTAGACCCTGCACCTGCGCCGTAGATAACTTCTGTAATACCCTTTTCCTCGACCTGCTCCGAAAGTTCATCAAGCAGATAACCAAAGAATTCATCTATCGCCATAGCTTTTAATCTCCAAGATACAGCGATAGTAGCTGCTATCTCAGACAGTGCAAGAGTAAGATTCGCCCATTCAATGGACATCTCGGGAGACTTGCCCGTTTCGGTAACATTCTTAGCCGCCGAAATGCTCTTGCGGTAAGGGAACGTCATTAAACCGGGTACGGACGTTTTGTGTATATCCTTGAAGATAGGAGACACAAGCCCGATACGCTGCATAAGCGATAAATTTATATCGGTCGGGATAAACAGACCGCCATTGTTCACACCGTCTACATTCGCCGTAGGCGCAACATAGGTCGTTGCTGTTGTCGTGACCGCAGTGTCTAATGCTCTCTGCTCCGCCGGGGAAAGCGGGCGACGGAGAAATGTTTTTGCAAATGCACTGCGATATTCGGGAGTACCCAGTATTCCACGACCCTCCGAAACGGGTACGGGTTCGGGTTCACTGCCGTTGTCAGTGATCGGGTTCGTTATTCTTGTGGAAGATGCCGCAGAAACATCACCCATGCCCTTTATAGCAGCTTCACGCCTTTCAAGTTCTGCAAGCTCTGCGTTAAGAGTGTCGATCTCAGTTGTAAGGGCATCAAGATCAATGGCATTCCCGTTTTCGTCTTTGCCGCTCTCGAGCATTCTTCTTATTTCCGCTTTGCGGCGGGAAATTTCGCCTTTTCTTTTTTCAAACATAGCCTTTTCCTCCTGTTAAAGTTTTGTTTTTGCTATAAGCAACTTACGGCGGTGCTCATACTCCATGCGTTCTGCTTCCTCCTTGCGCTCCGCTTCAAAGGAATTCCGCGCCGTAAGTGACGTTTCTTCGTATGCGGGTATATCCACCGCCGAAACGTCATACAGCTTTTTTATTTTTGTCACTTTACGAGTGTGAGTTTCCGGATCGTACTCCTCTCCGTCCGGTTCGACAACCGTAAATGCAAACGACATTTTATCGATATAACCGCCGCGTATCTCTTCGTAAAGCTTGCGACCCTCTTCCGTACCTGACAGATCGGCGACTATATCCAACCCTTCATTGTTGAAATTGAGTTTGAGCGTATTGTTTTTCAACCGCGCAACAACTTTACCACTGTGATTGTAGTTCATGATTACATCTGACATATCACAGTTTATAAACGCATTGCGATCTATAATCTCACTATACTTTATGCCCTCATATTCAAAAAGACACGTCGGTGTGTCAAACACGACCGCACGCCCTTTGACCTGATAGGCGGGTGTGCTTTCACTATTCGGCAGCGCTTCAACATTTGCGAACGTTCTGTACTGCCTTTCATTTGGTTTAAACGGCATTATCATTCCCCTCCGTTTTCGGTTCTTCACTGTCTGCCTGTGCCGACTTGTCGCCTAACTGGTATTCGTCAGCACGGGCAGCGTTTACCATGTTTAACGTTTGCACCCGCCGTGCGCCTTCTTTGCCGCCAAGAGGCGACATATTGTAGGCTAACAGCACGTTGTCAACCGTTACTGCACCGATATCAGCGAGGAACTTTAACGCTGCTGTTTTGTCAGACAACTTTTCGTTCTGCAAACTGTTGCCCTCGAATATAATTTCGTTGCCACAGCCCATTTCGCGCCCGGAGAAAATGCCGCTCGTAAATACCTGTGAAAGCTGTTCGTAGAACGGAGCTATTTCGCCGTTATAGAATGCCGTCGCCTGTTCGGGCGTTTCCTTGTTCTGAACTATCGCTTCATTAACTCCGAAATAGTCGTAAATCTCTCCCTTGACATAATCAAGCTGCCCGGTCGGTATCGGTGTCTGCTTATCACTGATCGGGGTATATTCGTACTTGTTATCTGTTACGATTACACCCGAACCATTGTTTTCAATTTTCAGATTATCTCTTATAAATTCATCTCTGCGGCGGTTCAAATCCTCAGCTTTGGTAGTAGATGCAACTTTGAGTATTCCGCGTATTACTGCGACAAGCTCCGCAAGTTTGCCCATACTCTGATTGAACGTGTCGGCGGTCTGTAATACGGGCGTTATCGGTTTATTATTATCGCCGAAAATGTCGTTTGCATTGATGTGACGTGCTATGTGTATCAAATCTGTGTAAGGGCAGGTGTACACGTTTCCCGTAGCAAATCGCATTTTGCAGAACAGTTCTCCGCCAACACTCACAAGCTCTATCGAATTGGCGTTGACGTTATAGAGAGCTTCAAGTTCTCCTGTGTCAGTATTCCATACAGGATATACAAAAGCGTTGTTATATATCTTGTACTGCGTTGCTATGCGGTAATAAAACTTATATGCTGATGTGTACGGATTAGGTCTGAATTGTAAAAGTCTGTTGTAACGGCTCTTTGACACATTGACGAAATCAACATCACTGCGCCGTATGTGCCGGGGCTTGACCTTTGCTGCCCTGCGTGCGAAAGCATCAACAGATGCGCGTACAGTGTTGATATCATACGCATTTCCGGACATAGGGATAAAGACTGTCTGTGCTGTGTTCAGCAATGTGTACTGGGTCGTTGCCTGTATAGTCTTGTCCTTGCCGAATATGGTTTTAAATAGCCCGCGCTTTCTCATTTCTGCTTATCACCTACCCTACGTTGTACATATAGTCTTCAAAATCGCGCACATAGACAACCCAGGCATTCAACAAAGATACCATGCCGTCTATTCTGCGCTTTGCGCTTATCTTGTCAGGCATTATGTTCGATATGCCTATTTCTTTCTTTGCCGTGTTCGACAAACACCATTTCAAGATCGGGTTATTGTTATAATTTACGATCTTGTCCATGAATGCTGCACCCATTTCACGCATTGGCTGTGAAAATGTATATGTGCCTTGAATAACTTTTTCCATTGTGAAACCGTTAGCGGTCATTTCATCGACCCAGTAGCCCGCTAATGCGCGGTCATAGCCGCATTTCCAACAGTCTATTTTGTACCTGTCACGCATTTCACAGAACCACGCTGTAACATCACTGTAATTGACTCTTGCACCCTTGCAGACGGTGAGCAAGCCTCTGTCACGCCATATTTTATAAGGCGCTTCGTCGTTGCTGTGTCCACCACTGCGCTGTTTCTTATCCTCAAGCTCTGCAAGCCTGCTTTCGGGTAGAAAATATTGCTGCAATACATACACCGTTTTGTCATTGGGTTTGCGTATGAGCAGCGTTGCACACGTCAGGTCTGTTGTCGCTGAAAGGTCACAGCCGCCTATTGCGTATGTATCATAAACATCTTCAAGCTCGAATGTTGATTTGTTTTCTATATCATCAAACGACAGCCAAGATGATGAACTGTTTTCGCGGATATTGAAATCTTTGCAAAGAACACCCGGCAAATCCTCGGGATTCTTCAAAGCACGGTCAACGAATGATTTCAGCGTTTTTGTCTGCTTTATTACTCCAAGCCCGGGATTGGCTTTTATCCACATTTTCGGGTCTTTAAACTCTGCCCGATCGTCAAGCTCATAAAGAATCGCTAAAAACGTATCGTCGATTTCTTCACCGTCAGCAACCTTGCAGGCATATTCGTACATATTGTCAAAAATGCACTCACGCACTGTTCCTGCGGTAGTTATCATGATTATAAGCGGCTGCCTGCGGCTCGATGTACTTTGCTTCATGACCTCATACAAGTTACGGTCACGGATAGCGTGCAGTTCATCGATAATAACACCATGCGAATTCAGACCGTCAAGAGTGTTGCTGTCAGAAGCAAGTGCTTCAAACTTTGATGCAGTTGCGCCAAAGTATATATCATTTCGCCGCTTTTTAAGCACTACCCGCAGTTCCGGCGATTGCTTCACCATGTTTACGGCTTCTGTCAAAGCCTTGCGAGCCTGGTCTTTTTTCGTTGCTACGGAATATATTTCCGCTGCACCCTCACAGTCAGCAACAAGCAGATATAGTGCTATTCCCGCCATAAGAGTTGTTTTCCCGTTTTTTCTGCCGACAAGGAACATCGTCTCACGAAAACGCCGCAGATTTGTTTCTTTTTCGAGAAAGCCGAATAATGCCTGTATATATGCCTTCTGGAACAGTTCCAGGTGGAGTGGTGCGCCGAGACTTCCTTGCGCCTGCTTACAGAACGTCTCAATAAACACAATAGGGCGTTCGCCCTCTTCTTCATCGAAATAGTACTTATAGCTTTTCGGTGGCTTGTCTATTTCTTTCAGCAGCCTTGTGTATACTTTTCGCACTCTTGCAGAGACTTTTATTTTGCCCCTCTTGATCTGCTCAACGTATTCCCGGATATAGTTCAAGCCTGCTTATTTCCTTACCGGCTGTTTTTTTGTTGCGAATGCCAGCAATGTTTCACCCACTCGGTCGGCATCGGTGGGCGGCAGCGCCTCGCAAAGTTGCTTGATGACCGCTGAATAGTTTTTCACCATAGCGTTATACTGCGATATGAGCGGGTGCGCCCGCTCGATGCTGTAACTGCCTTGTGGCATCTTCACTATGACCCCGTCGGCATCAATGCGACGCTCCATGTCGGATAGCTTTTCACGCATAAAAACGGCGCGTTCTATCAAGCATTCGTTGATTTTTTTCTTTTCATCGGGCATATTTGCAAAGATTTTTTTAAATTTTGCTAATTCCCGCTTTCTTATTTTTAATATCTCCTCATTCACTCAAAAATCAACTCCTTTGCCGTAGTGTAGGGGGGTCTATATGCGCCTGTGGAGTCCTAAAAAGG
>JAEEGL011189332.1_pt1 | contig 15575 bp, 12 predicted proteins | sample 9134231 | NCBI WGS metagenome assembly JAEEGL01 (sample SAMN16246548, study PRJNA631951) | gut metagenome | biome: gut microbiome; feature: rumen; material: fiber-attached | host: Bos | place: Iran: Karaj | collected 2018-10
CTGGAGTCATACTGCCATTGATACGAAGCATTGGTGGTCTGCCTGCAGTCAAAATAATATCAGAGGTATTTCTTTTCATTGCAGAAGCCAATATTTGTTTAATATCCATATAGTTTTCCCTATCTTTTTAAGATTTTAGCTGTTTCTTCTATCAGCTTTTTTCTTAGCTGTTCTCAAAGCAGATAACATACTACTTTTATCAAGTGAAGGCTTTTCTTCATGTTTTTCTTCATTTGAGGATGAAGGAACTATGAATTCACTTGTTTTAGTAATAGTTACCCCCTCAGGTACAGTAGTATCGGATACTTCCTTCTTTTCAATAACGGATATTCTATTTTTATTAAGATTTTTTATATTAGACAAAATAATTGTTAAAATTGCCATTCGTCTTTCTGAAATTTCTAAAAGAAATAGAATTAGAGCAAAAGCGAAAAAGAAGTTAGAAACATTTTTGTCTTGATAAACCATAGGCATAGAAGCCCAAACACTGCTCAAATCTATAAGCTCATTGCCGCCAGTTATTTTTGCCAACTGCTTTAGTTCAGATGAGCCACTTCTATTGGTTTGAGGTAAAAATTCAGGAGAATACATCTGGCAAGCTGGTGCAAGTCTTAAATTCTGCTTATCATTAATTTTTAATAAAGGCACCAATACTTCATTTCCTACTAAATCACAAGAAGCAGTAAGACGGTCAGCATTATCCCAAGAAGCTTTCATTGTTAAATGTTTGGGTTGTCCATCATTAAAGCTTCTTAAAATTTCAAAAACCGGAACATCTGAAAATGGGTCTCTAACCCTTTCTGGGTCAAGATTTAAAGAAGCCTCCCATCTGCCATTTGAAACCTTTTGAGAAACTACGATCTCGTTAATAGATTCTCTATCATCAAAAGCAATCCATTTGCATAAACCATTAAATACTTTTGAAGCATGTTCCCCTTTTAAGAATTCTCCGCCCAGTTCCTGGCTTAAAACTCCTGTGAAGCAGGCGACTTTTCCTAAACCATACTGCCATACGGCCAGAATTGGAGAATGATCATCGTCACCAGCAGTTATAATATCTGATGCGTCTGGTTTAAGATAACAAATATTATAAGCATCTAAGGAAGATTTAAAACTTAAGTTACTCCCTATATAAGTATTCATTTCATGAGATGAAAGAATATCAACTTTTTCTTCAACAAAAGTACTTTTTGCTGCAATAAACGTATCTTGAGAAAATAGTCTTGGCAAATCTTCAGGTTCATCGGTAAAGAAACAACGACCTTTTCCAGCATCAGCAATCTTCTTAAGAAGTTCACCGTCACAGTCTGTTTCCTTGCCTAAACCAATAACACTCAAAGTCATACCATATGATTGAGCTTCACCTAATAATTGCCAATAATTCCCAGGTTGTTCAGAGTCGCTGGCATCAGCAAATAAAATAATATGTCTTGTCTTGCTCTTGGCCCTCTTCAGCATTTCTACAGCGGCATTTATACCCTCATATACATAAATACCACCACCTAAAGACTGAATAGACAGAATGCTATCACGCCATTCATTTTTAGATTTGACATTCTGTAAAGGAACAATCTCATGAGGCTTAGTATCTACAGCAAAAACTCCAAACTCATCATCATCCATCAGTAAATCTAGAGAAGAAGCAGCCCCTAAGTTAGCTAATTCCATTTTTGTTCTGCCAGAAACCTGCATACCCATACTTCCAGAACGATCAAGCACTACGGCTATAGCAATACTCATTTTACGAGTCTGGCTTCTCATCTCTAAAGAAACAGGTAATGCCTCTTCTAAGGGTGATTTATGGTAACCACCATTACCATAAGAGTTTTTCCCGCCAGTAATCAGCAAACCGCCACCCATATGCTTTACCCAGGCTGCCAAACTATGCATTCCACTAAAACCAATATTGTCAGCAGACACATTTTCAAGAATTACAGCAGAATAACCAGTTAATTCCTCGATTTGCCAGTGAAATTCATTTGGCTTTTTTATGTCGATCATAACTTTATTATTCATTAAGAACTGTTTCATCGTTGAATTCTTCGATTCGCTAATAATCAATATTGGCTTTTTGCCTTTTATTAAACAGACTGATTGAGCCACATTATTTTTTAATTGAGAATCCTCTCCAGACGAGAAAACCTTAAAAATATATTTCCCCATAGAACTAGGAGGAGCTTTCATATTAAAGCTGATTTCATTCATACCAGATTTCAGGTGATATTTTGTTTTCAGTAATGATTTATCACCCAAAAGAAGTTCTATATTAGCATCCTGCTCAATAGGCGAATAAACACCAGCTCTTAATAAAAAAGCTTCGTGTGGTTCTAAAATTGGTGGAACACTAAAATAAGAAACAGCCAAATCTCTAACAATTTCTCTTCCTATATATCTGAAATCAATCGGAATATTTCTATTAGCCGCGATTGTTGCAGATAACTGTGGATTCTGTCCATTCCATAGTCCATCTGAAACAACGATAATTCGGCTGGACATTCCATCTGGAATCATCGAAAGTGCCAAATCTATCCCTTCTGACAGATTAGAAGCATCTGCATTCTGCTTCATAGACAAATCTGAAATATTATTCTTAGTAGGACTAAACTCAATTTTTGCTTTGTCTGTGAAACTAACTAATGCCAAACGACTATTAACAGGCATATCATTTAAAAGAATTGAAGAAATTTCCTGAATACGTTTATCAATGTCATCTGGCATAGAAGCGCTTCTATCTGCAACGACTACGACAACCCCTTCTTTCCCATTGATTTTCATAATAGGACCACTTAGAGCAATAATAATTACTATTACCAACAGGATTCTAAGAGTAAATAAGATCTTTGATTCTGGTTTAAATAGAATAACAAGAGATAAAAGCGGAATGAGCAATATCAGCCAATGAGGTTCAGAAAGCATAACCTGACCTCCTATTGGAAATCAACCATTGATGAAGTATTAGCAAAGCAAAAGCAATTAATATAAACCACCATTTAACACTTTCAAAATGAACCATGTTTTCATTGGTTATAATTTCAGGAAGCTTTTCACTTGGCTTTGATTTACTCAAATCTGATTCTTCATAAGAACACAAATTTACTGATATCTTATAATTCTTTGTTTTATCTTCATTGAAAATACTATATATTCCTGGTCTGCCTGCAACAAATAAAGCTTTTTTGTTTTTTACTATTCCTTCTGTTTTTTCATTTTTATCAGAAGTACCTGTTTCTCTCTGTAAAAATAAACTTGTTGTCTTATTATCTACACCGACTTCAATCCTGCTTCCAGACCTGAAATTATTAGATGATGGACCTTCTTGTCTTTGCAATGTCCATTCCATAAGATTGTAGAAAAATACAGGCCAAAACGAAGTCTGATGTAGATTAGATTTAGAAAAGCTATAATTTAAAGTCAGAGTAGACCATAATTCACTATTATCATCAAGAGAAAGCAAAGGCAAATCACCTTCAGCCAATAGAGTTTTCCCCGATTTCTTCAAATCTTTATCAACTGCCCATAAAGCATTTTCTAATGGTAAATCAGCAGTAAGCATATGTTCTTTATCAGAAGCAATCATTTTATTGAAAAAATAAGATTCTGTAGCATTATGGATTACAAGCTCAGTTAATAGATTTTCATCCCCTTTAATTTTTTTGTCAGAAATAATTACCTGAGGTTTTTCTGAAGTTAATTGAGCTAATTCAGTTGCCAATACAGCTTTTTTTACAATTTCAGATAGTTGTTTATTTTCAAATTTCAGACTTACTTTTAATTTTTCCTTCTTTATAGGCAATAATACTACTTCATTGTCATAGTCTATATCATCACTTTTTATAACTGCTTTTAAAACAGCTTTTTGATCTCTTACTTTAACAATAGCTCGTCTTGAAGAATTAGCGCTAATAATACCTGTAACTTGTTCTAGCAACTGATTATTGGTTTCATCAATTATTTCTGCATGTATTTCTTTATCTTTAGAAGAAAAATTCGTAAATTCAAAGAAGCATCTGTCTGTCTTTCCATTGCTACTTCTGTTAGCACCAGTAATAGCGAAGTTATCCAAAGGTTTTCCAAAAGAAACCCATTTAATACGCTCAGAATGATTCTTTTTTTCTTCCAAATGGTCTGTTAAAACAATTACTATAGAATCATCTTCACCTAATTCCAGTTCCTGAGCTACAGCCTCCATTAGATTAGAAGTATTTGACTCGCATTTCCAGTTCATCAAAGCATTATCCGCTTCGTAAGGATTCATATCGCGTCGACCAATCTGTTTTGGCTTGTTGCCAACCAAAATAAGTGTTATACGGTATAAAGACTGTGAAAAAATATTATTCTCTAAGTACTTTAAACTAAGTTTATAAGGAGAATTTTCTCCTCCTGCTGTCATAGAAACAGAATCATCTAAGATAATAGAAACAGGAATCAACTGCCCTCTATGAAGACTCATTGGATCAGCAATAGCTAAGATAATAAACAAAAAAATCAATAATTCGATGAAAAACAATAATGGAGTCTGTAATTTATGTAGTTTTTGTCCGCCTTCTGCTGTACTTCGTGATTTTGAAAAAAACATCAAAGACGAAACCAGAATATTTCTTGAACGTCTTTTATAAATATATACAGCTATAAGCCCCAGAAATATCAAGGTTCCCCATATAGCAGAAGTATTTGTAAAAATCGGCATATTAATAACCTAAAACCAAAATTTCATTTTTTATTAAATCGTTTGGAATATAGTCTTCAAGAAACTTTTCTGCTTCTAAAAAACAAAAAGCAGCACCTGATCTAGTGCAACATTCTTTCCAGTATTGTCTATGACGGTCAAAATTAGCTTTATATTCACTTATTAAAGTTTCATCGCAAATAAGTTCTAAAGCTTCTCCAGATTCCGAATCTATTACACGCATGTTCCCATAAATATTTGGATTAATGTCCAAAGTTGAAACTAACTGTATTACAATCAGGGCCGCAGCACCATCACTTAAACGCTGCAATACTCCTAACGGTTCCTGATTCCAGAACAAATCACTTATCAATATTCTAACAGCACCACTTTTTAATTTTGGTGGAAAATCAATAATTGTTTTACCAGTATTATTTTTAGAATCCGCTTTAAAATCAGGCCATTTATCTATAGGAAGATTTGATGGTTCAACTTTCTGACACATCTTTTTTATAAGCCAACTATCACTAGTATACCCAGAATTATATGCTGATTTAATGAGAATTGCTATTATGGAAGTCAAAGCATCGAACTTTGCTTCATTCAAATCCATCGAAGCAGAAAGATCAACCAGTAAATCTATATGAGGTGTTATTTCTTCTCTGAATAGTTTTATTGCTAGCTTATCAGAACGAGCTACAGCGCTCCAATCAAGATGACGAATATCGTCTCCTGGTTGATATTCTCTATGTTCAACAAATTCGAGAGACTGACCAGTCTTTGAGCCATATTTCCCGCCACCTTGAGAACCAGAAAACCGAGACGAAAGATTAAAACAAAACCTTTGTCCCGATAATTCGGCAGCTTCTAAATTTTTCTTATTTACCTTATTCAAAAGCTAAACAAACCCCTCATTAATCATCATAGCCTTTATTAAAGTAAGAAGAGAACTGTTCAATAATAGACTTAATATTAAGCAAAGCAGCAATACAAAATAGAAATACAGATATACCCAATGGTACTAATCCTTCTCCTCTGTGACCAGAAATGAAAACATAGAAAGGATTGATTAAACCGCAAACCATTCCAATAGGATTCCCTCTTCCATCAAACATGCTATAGCCAATAGTCGTTACAATTCCCGTAATTATATAGGAAGCAAGCGCGAAGTTAAAATTACCTTTTCTATTATTGGCTTTAAGAATATTCTTGCGAATAAAACTAGCTAAGAAACCATGTGCATTGGCATGTAAGAACTGAGTTATAAAAATACATAGAATATATACTCTATCAGAATAATAACCTGGTTTATAAATTAAATCCCCAACAATTACTACTATTAAAGTTAGCATCCCAACAAATAAATTCCATGTAAAACCGTTAATAACCCCTGTAAAAAACGGGAACTTGCTAATTTTTTGAAATAAAGAATCCGGAATCTCTGAAAGTATTCTATGTGAATATATTTCAGGCTCTGTTTGATTATTAAAGGAGAATAGAATTAGGGCTATAAAAACACAACTAGACCATACCACTACGACTTCAAAACTTATAAGAGAAGTAAGAAATGTTCCAATCATCCAAATAATTGAAGCCCAAACTCTAAAAGTATACATTTTGTTTGAAGTCTCTGGTTCAAGCTTAATTGATGATGCTGCAAAAAGAAGCGCAAAAACCACACAAACAATGACAAAGACAACTATTAACGCTATTATTTCAGAATCTCCTCTCCAAGAATAGCGATTCATAAAATTAGCGCCAAAAGAGACTGATGAAATCCATAAAACTAAGTGAATAACACTTGCTACAACAGTATTAACGACACCTGCAGAACCAGAGTCAGTAGAATCACTAGTGTTACTCATTGCAACAAATATTTGAAATATAACTCCAAGGTTTGAAAATAAATAAGAGAAAAATACCAATAAAAATAGTGCTATTAAATCCACACCACCCATAAATAGAGTTAAAGATAAGAATGGAACAATAGCCGAATATAACATCAATATAATTACTGCCCCACAAAGGAATTTCCCTTTTATTATAGAGCTAGGTGTCATTGTAGTTATATACAGCAATTCATTCGTCGCATCACCTATTTCTGATGCGGTTTTCTTCCCTAAATTTATAGGCACTAAAAGACCACTAATAAAGTAAAGAATAGCTAGCAAAAATGAAGCCGTGGTTTCACCATTCTGAAAACCATTATAGCGGTTAACTTCATTAAGAGAAAAGAATAAAACGATACATATAAATAATAAAAATAGTAAAAAAATACTCCAGAAAAATTTTCCTCTAACTGTCTGACGTAGCTCTTTTACTAAAATTGCATTCAAAAAGTCATCAAATTGTTCAATATATTGATTATAATTCATTGTACATCACCCTTTGTAATGTTCATGAAAACAGATTCAAGATTTTGTTGTTTAAATCCAAATGCCAAAATATGGAAGCCATCTTTTATAATTGTGGCCAACAAATCCGCTGCCTGTTCATCTGTTCCTTCATATTCAAATTCAATATCATTTCCAAAAACAGACATTTTGGAAACCAAAGGTTCAAGAATTATTTTTTTCGAAAGTTCTTCACTAGATTCAAGAGCTCTTATATGAATTACACGTTTATTAGAAGAAGCTACTTCTTTTACTACTTCTGAAATCTTACCAGATTTAAGTAATTCGCCTCTTTCTATAATAACTGTTGAAGTACATATTTCTGAAAGTTCACTCAATATATGTGAGCTTATCAGTATTCCTTTTCCTTGTTCGCAAAGGATTTTAAGAAGTTCACGTAATTCTATTCTAGCTCTTGGATCAAGACCTGCTGCAGGTTCGTCCATAAGAATAAAATCAGGGTCACTTATAAGAGCTCTGGCAATAGATACTCTTTGTTTCATACCTTTAGAAAGAGAATCTATATATTTTTCTTTAATACCAACCAGATTAGTAAATTCTTCAAGTTGTGAAACTGTGTCTTGTCTCTTAGGAGTTTTAAGCCCATAAGCTCTTGCAAAGAAATCTAAGTATTCATGAACAGTCATATCACTATTTGAAGGCAAAGAATCAGGAACATATCCAATATGTTTTCTTGCTAATTCAGGGTATTCAAGTAATGATCTGCCATCTAATTCAACAATTCCGTCAGTGCATTGTTCTATAGTAGCTAAAATTCTCATTGTAGTAGTCTTACCAGCACCATTTGGACCGACAAAACCAGTAATTTCACCTGTTTCAATGCTAAATGAAATATCATCAACAGCTAAACAGTTTTCAAATTGTTTTCTAAGATGCTTTACTGTTAATATCATTTAGACACCTCCCTTTTTAGGCTTACCATAAACAAAGCAACCCATTTCTCTTATACTTGCTTTTTTATCAAAACTCTGTTTCAAGAACGGATCTGTTTTCAGATAAACAAAATATTCTCCAGGTCTTAATTCCTTTTCTGCAAAAGTCCTAGAAGCAGATTTAATATCACTTACTTTCCTATATGACTTTAAAAGAACATCATAATCTATTTCTCTATCAGAAGAAGATCGTCTTATACTGCCTCCAGAAGATAGTTTTCTTCTATCACCAGCTCTAATGTCTTTACCTTCATAAAAAGATTTTCCATCAACAGACTTATAATAAATCAAGCTTATATCTGCCCCAAGTCCATTAAGGATTTCAACTTCACTTCCAGATGAATTAATTTCAACTCTAGATCTATCCTGTTTAATTGAAACTACAGTATAATGAGATGGAGTCTTAGCTTTTATCCAGTTACTTCCAAACACTTGAGACTTACCAAGTGTTATAGTCCTTAAGCCTGTAATATTACGACTTCTCCCTCCTATACTTGTTTTTACAATAGAAGTCAGAGGGAAGGACAAAGCATCGTTAATTGCTTTACCAGAAACAATAGATTCCCCACCATAAGTTATAGATGTATTAGTGTTTTCATCAAGAAGCGTAAAAGACTGTCTATAAACATCTAATCTACCATATTCAAAGAAAAGGAAATATAGAAATACAATAGAACAACAAATTAGAGATGTGACTGGAACTGTCACAAAAATAAGAATTTTCTTATCATAATAGTTTAAATAAACAAAATTTAAAGGCCCTATTAAAATAGCAAAAACGAATACTAATAGTAGAATCAAAAACACTGAAGTCATTGTTTTATATTCACTATTAAAACAATCTTCAACTTTTATGGAATCGTTTTTCCTTCTACTAATATCAAACTCTCTTAAAATATCTGTGGGAACGTAAGTTCCTTTTATATTCTGAGTATTATCTTTTTTTTCTTCCTTTTTATCTCTTCTACTACCATAACCATAAGAAGAAGATGAAGAAGAAGGAGGAGTAGAACGAACGTCTTTGAATAAATCCTTATTACAAACAAAAATTGAGCCTAAACCTACAGAATAAATGTTTCTAACCCCTGATGTAGCTTTATATCTTACACTCTTATATCGCCCTCCCCAAAAATCAGAAGGTGGGGTAATATGTCCCAAAATAATCAAATTTCCACCAGCTTTAACATAATCTATTATTGCAGATTTTACTAAATCCGGCATTCTCTCAAAAGTATCATCATAAAAAATCAGGGCTGCATACTGATAATAAGCCAACCAGTCTCTATCCATCATATCTAGATTGCTTTCAAAATAGCATAAATGAAAATCATTACGTAATGAATAATCAAGACCTGGATCCTTGAATACTTTATCTGTATCGTTTACAGTTAAACTTTTGTCTACGAGAATGCTTTTAGCATAATAACCTCGATAACCCGAAGAACTTTTTGCTAAATTGATAGAATCAAATTGTTTTCCTTTTATATAAAAATTAGCTTTTCCTTTATAGCTTGAATCTAAGACAGGAAAGAATATTTTTTCGATTCGGTTTTCGTTACCGACTAATTCAACTTGCTTAACAACTTCTAAATCCGAGTATTCGCTATCAACAAAAACAACTATATCTACAACCTGTTTTTGAGAAGTATTGTTTTCAAGTTTAAAACTATAAACATCGTAACCATTTTCACTACCAGAAGCAAAAGAAGGGAACAAGTTTACTGTAACTTCCTGCACTTCAGCCCAAAGAGTTGAATAGGCACAAGATATTGCCATCAATAAACATAAACAAATAATAAATGTATGCTTTTTCATTGTTTTTCCTGTTTTCATTCTAAAATAGTATCTTGAACAGAATTCATAATTTTCTTAAGCAATAACTCTGAAGTCAAAGATTCAAATCTAGCTTTATAATTCAATAAAATTCTATGATTTAAAGCGGGAATAAATACCTTTTTAACGTCTTCAAAACCAACACTGGGTCTACCTTCAATCAAAGCTATAGCTCTAGCAGCTTCAGCCACAGCTATTGCAGCTCTGGGAGAAGCTCCATATTGAACAAACTCTTTAACATCTTTTATAGAAGAAGAATTAGATGGAGAAGTCGCGCAAACCAATCTTGCAATATAGTCTGCAACCGCATTGGGCAAATAAATATTATCCATGATATCAAAGAGTTCTTTTAATTCAGCTTCAGAAAAACTAAATTCAGTTTTGGGCGGTTCCCCTCTACGTCTAGAAGAAATAATTGTCTTCAAAGTATCTACGTCTGCATTCTTAACTTCTAATTTGAAAAGGAAACGGTCTAATTGTGCTTCTGGCAAAGCATATGTTCCTTCTAATTCTATTGGGTTTTGTGAAGCAAGAACAAAGAAAGGATCAGGTAACTTTCTTGTCTTTCCCATAAGGGTTACAGATCTTTCCTGCATCGCTTCAAGAAGAGCAGACTGTGTTTTGGGAGAAGCTCTGTTAATTTCATCAGCAAGTAAAATATTAGTAAAAATCGGACCAGGTTGAAACGTCATCTGTCTAGACCCATCTTCGCTTTGCTGAAGAATATGAGCCCCTAAAATATCACCTGGCATCAAATCGGGAGTAAACTGAACTCTGCTGAATTGAAGTCCGAATAGTTCTCCAAGAGTTTTTATCAAAGCAGTTTTACCTACTCCAGGAAGACCTTCAAGCAAAATATGACCTTTACTTAAGATGCCAGTAACAACAAGTTTATGAAGCTCTGGTCTACCAACTAAAATACGATTTAATTCATTCATTATTTTAGCTATATTTTTTGAAGCTCTTTCAACAACCATCTTATCTGGCAATTTAACATCATTTAAGGTCATATAAGACTCCCATTTTCTTATTTAATTCTTACTGATTAAAATAGTTTTTAACAGCATTTCTATGTTTTGGCAATATATTCTTTTTATTCAAAGAATTATCTACTTTTTTTGGCGATTGAATATTTGTTGGAGTATAGTCCTCTTTTTCTTTATTAATCATAGGATCAGCAATACCTATCCCTATAACAGAAGCTCCTAATGCAGATTCTGGATTTACAGAAGGTAAAGTTTCATCATGGTATTTTGCATTATGATCCGAAGCCTTATCTCCGAAAGTCATAGGAGTCTGACCACCACCTCTGCTAATGCCACCTTCTCCATTGTTAGAGCCACCTTCCTGACTGGATTGACCACCTTCCTGGCCGGATTGTCCGCCTTCTTGACCGGATTGACCACCTTCCTGGCCGGATTGACCACCTTCCTGGCCGGATTGACCACCTTCCTGGCCGGATTGACCACCTTCCTGGCCGGATTGGCTACCTTCCTGGCCGGATTGGCTACCTTCTTGACCGGATTGACCGCCTTCCTGACCGGATTGTCCGCCTTCTTGACCAGATTGTCCGCCTTCCTGGCCGGATTGGCTACCTTCCTGACCAGACTGTTTTCCTTCTTGTCCAGACTGTTTACTTTCCTGTTTTGACTGATTTCCATTATCTTTACCAACTTCAAAAAAGCCGTTTTCACCGCTACCAGAATCACTATTTTCAGATTCTTTTGAATCCAAACTTTGTTTAATCTTTTCAGCAGTGGCTTCATCAACCAGATTTTTATCCAAAAGCTTATCAGCTAATTCAGAGGAATCAAGTTTCTTTTGATTAATATTGTTGCTTAGATTCTTTGATACATTACTAATCTGCTGTTTACTAAGCCCAGAATTTGAATCAATTCCCAATTGCTGTTTCAAAAAGTCATTGATTTGAGCCTCATTCATTCCCATCTGTCTTAATTGATTTTTCAGCTTTTCTAATTCTTCATTAAACATTTTAGAATCAGCTGCTTTTTGTTTTGCTTTTTTAACAAAATCTTCGAGTTTATGTAAGGTTTCTATATCTTTAATACGTTTTTTTAGATCTTCAGAAACTTCATATTTAAGCTTTTCACTCATCTGATCTAAAGCTTCAAAGGTTATGCCAGGTGCTTCTTTATCAGAATTTTTTACTATATTATCAAGTGAGTTTTCTAGAACTTCTCGTTCTTCACTTGTAATGATATCCTCTTGGGCTAACAAATCTATCTGATCTCTTATTTCTGTAACTTTTTTAGAAAGATTAATCTTCCTTCCCCCAATTTTATTAAAATTGAGCAAAGGCACATGAAAACTTCCCCAAACAAAAAGCAAAGCAATAATTAGAATACCAAACAATTTCTTAAAATCTTGTAAATAATCTAGTTTGGGGATTTCAAATTTGGTTTTTCTATAAATTTTCCAGCTTCTATTGCCTGTTTCATATTCAGTCATCAACAAGCCACCAGCTTGATTATAAGCATCTATAGAAGCAATACAATTATCTTCTGAAAGTCGATTCTTATATGCATAATCAACTCCATAAACAATAGCAAGCGGGAAACCAAATAAAAACATAGATAATAATGGTGAATTAAAATGAAACATTCTGAATAACAAAACTATGATTCCAACAAAGAAACACCAATATACAAGAAAACGTATTACAGATATCAAACATACCTGCATAAAACAAGTGTTTTTTACTATTGATACTGCTTCTTCTGCAGAAAACAAAGTTTTCTCATTAAAACTCAAACAAAATCACCTTCTAATTATCTTTTTTTCCTTCTCTCTTCAGTCTTCCCTCTTCAATCTTCAATCTTCAATTCTCAATCTTATATCTTAAATCTTCGTATTAGCTACATCAGATGCCATACGGAAACCAATAGGCTTAGAAGCATCTTCAGGAGACTGAAGGAAATTCTTTAAACGTTGCAAAAGGTTCTTTTCGGCCTCTTTGAAAAGATAATCACAAAAATCTTTTATTCCTTCAGGAGTATTTTTAAAATCCTTATTATCATCAACATTAAAAGTTATTTTTGAACCGGTCTTTTTAAAAACGATTAAGAAAGTAAAAAATTTTTCTTCTAAGGATCTGCCATTAACATTTATGGCAAAACCTATAGCTGCAGTTCCATTTTCACCAAATTCAGTATCAAATTCATCTCCGTGAAGGTGACTGCCTTCAGGAACAAAACCAGTACTCGGAGGGAACATAAATACTTTTGTTTCAGGACAACCCAAACTTTCTACTATTGAATTCTTAAGTTCATGAACAAAATCTCTACATTCCTGCTGATAGTCTTTGCATTCTTTGATACCAATATCAAAAGCTTCACATAATTTTTTATACCTGTTTTCTCTTCTTGCCATTTCTAATTACCCTTCTTTATAAAATAGTATAGAAACTCAATAATATACAGTTTTTTAACTAATGGAAAATCCTAAGTGGTTCTGGATCTTTACGACGCGGTCTTCTTGTTTTATTGTAAGTTCCTGTAATAACTCCACTATTAGCAGGATTGTTTCCTGTATTTCTTCGTTCTTTTTTGGTAGGAACAACAATAGTCTTTTTCTTTTCAACAAAAAAATCCTCTTCTTCAGGCGGTTCAGTGGTTTCAAACTCTAGTATTTCTTCTAAGGTTCTAGAAGAATTTAGCTCATCAAGCTGTTCCCAACCTGCTTGAGCAAACCAATTCGTTAGTCTCTGGTCTTCATAAAAGCCTTCATCTATTGAATCGCCCCAATAGTAACCTTTTGCCAGTTTAATATTACCTGTTACTTCTGCAATAACACCTAACCTGTAAAAAGCCCATGTAGTCTTTTCTCTATCGACTACAGTCCTTTTGCTTTCGTTGGAATATATAATAGAATAATAATTCTGAGCTTTTTTATAATCCTTGGCTCTTAGAGCCTCTTCCGCTTTTTTTCTATAGAAATTATAATTGTATCTTGAACTGCAACAACCATTTATTAAAAATAAAAAAGAAAGGAATAGAACAAAAGAATAAGTTTTATAATTATTATTCATTTTTCTTCTCCTTTCTTAATATAATAATGCTTAATAATCAGTTTTCTACAGTTGGAACCCAATATTCATCAGCCCCATTACCATAGGGAGGATAAATAGAGGCTGACCAATTATATTCATCAGAACCTGCAGTAGTTTTATTTGGGTCTTTCATTGTTATATTAATATCAAAGCAATTTTTTTCATCATTCTGTGTAATGCTCATATCTGTCATATATTCATCCCCAAAAGTCTGTTTAATACTGTCAGACAGGCTAAAAGCAGTTCCTGAGTTAGAACTGACAAATTTTCTTATTAGATTTTTTTTACTTCCCTTTTTTTCAATAGAGTAAATTGCTGTTCCACCATCAATAATAATTTTTAACTCATTTCCACCAGACCAGGTTTTACCATCATCTGAACCTAAATCTATTCTACCGATAGAACGAGAAATATCGTCCCTCAACATTGTAACAATCCAAAATGCCTGATTAGCAGCCAAAGCATTAAAACTTCCTCTTTGAACATTAGATGCCCCTCTGCTTACCATTGTTATAATTACGCCTAAAATAGCAGAAACTATAGCAAAAGCTATAAGCAATTCCATAAGTGTAAAAGCCTTTTTTCTAGTTATTCGCACTTACAAAACCCCTTAAAGTATATGATAAATCACGACCTTCTTTGCTTTTATAATCAATGGTCAATGAAACAATTCGCCCTATTACTACTTCATCACTAAAACTTTCTTTAACATCTATGGTGAAAAGATATAGTTTAGGCATTAAATAATCATCAAAAATCCCTAAGTTTATATCTATAGAAGGTTCCTCACCCAAAGATATGACACCACCGGACTGAAGATTAAATTCTTTCTCAACACCCTCTTCGGGTAAATAACTAAATGTATTATTGTTCTCAATTTGTTCCAATACTTCAATAGCAATCTGACTTATTTTTATTTCATCAGCAGAACGAATAACCTGTTGATGAGATGACCCCATCAAACCCCAAAGAGGTATAATTGCGACTAAAAAGACGGCAATAGCTATAAGTATTTCTATAAGTGTGATAGCTTTCCTGCTCATAAACCACCACCCTTAGGACCAAAAACAACCCCAAAATATTGGAAAAATTCATCCTTAGTGGGATCTAAAGCCAGATTATAAGCCAAACAACCACCTTTATTAGGAATATTATCAGGACTAAATTCTTTTACGGCCATCCCCCCAATAATAGAAAGAGGGTAATCTTTTCTAAGTGCTTTTACTGTTCCACCTTCACCTAAAGCAATAAGATATGCTCTAACTTCTGATTTTCCTCCATTATCAATGCTTATTGCACCATTTTCAGCTAACAGCAATAACGGAGAATTATTAGCATCTTTATTATTAGTTAAAAAATTACCAACAGTTATAGGCCCCTTACTAAAAATAGCACCAGGAGTATTAATATTTAAATTCTTTAAAATAAGAGAACCACTATTTGGAGATAATTTATAAACACAATTATTTAGATTTAAATCAGAAGAATTTGATTTAGAACCAAAACAACTTCTTAGAATCTGTCCAATACTTTCAGATTCACCAGTTATTTCATAACAGGTTCTTAAAGAAAGCCCAAATGTAGAATCGTCTATGTCTGCAATTTTAGGAACTTCCATATTCATAACCTTACTAGGCAGGATTCCACTTGGGAATTTTGAA
>JAEEGL011842623.1_pt1 | contig 15575 bp, 15 predicted proteins | sample 9134231 | NCBI WGS metagenome assembly JAEEGL01 (sample SAMN16246548, study PRJNA631951) | gut metagenome | biome: gut microbiome; feature: rumen; material: fiber-attached | host: Bos | place: Iran: Karaj | collected 2018-10
ATTAACCCGTCCAACAAAAAGGGCGCACTTCACACGACCTGCTTTTCGCGCGCGTTTCGGGCAATAGTGTGCGCATTCCAGCTCCTCGACCCCTCATCCGCGCACAATTCAGGCGAAAATGCGCGCGTCGGAGCACCACGACCTGCTTTTCGCGCGCGTTTCAGGCAATAGTGCGCGCATTCCAGCTCCTTGACCCCTCATCCGCGCACGTTTCAGGCAAAAATGCGCGCGTCGGAGCACCATAACCTGCTTTTCGCGCACGTTTCGGGCAATAGTGCGCGCGCCAGAAGCGATATGCCCGGAATGAACCGGAGAGCGCAGCTTCCGGCGCAAGGTGATGCCCCGCAGGCGGGACCGTCAACCCTCATTTCAGGTCCCGGCTACGGGGCATTGCCTTGCGAAAATGCATCCCGGCGCGGGCATTGCCTCGCGAAGATAATTCGCAGCGGCCGGCAACTGTGGGAGGCTGGGCGCAGCCGGTAGTCATGGGAGGCGTTGAATGGATATCGCTGAATATTAATTGATTACGAACATCAACCCCGGCAAATTCGCCCTGGTCGAATGATATAAATCACTGATTACCATGCCGATGCATTCGACGGCTTGATGAAGCGGCCGGCATACCGGCATGGCTGGATGATACCGGCATGGCTGGATGATACCGGCATGGCCGGATGATATAATTCCATTTTTTACTATCTTTAAACCCCTGAAAACAGTTAGCGGCGTATTACCATGAACCTCTACATCCCCAAGAACTACAGGAACATCCTCGGCGACCAGGAAGCCACCGAGAAGGCCATCAAGAGCGTGAAGGACATGTTCCAGGACAACCTTTCCGCCCAGCTCGCATTGCTGCGCGTCACCGCCCCGATGGTGGTGCTCTCCGGCACCGGCATCAACGACGAACTCAACGGCGTGGAGCGCCCGGTCAACTTCCCCATCAAGGACATGCAGGAGCGCAGGGCCGAGGTCGTGCACTCGCTCGCCAAGTGGAAGAGGCTGAAACTCAAGGAGATGAGCATCGCTCCCGGGCGAGGCATCTACACCGACATGAACGCCCTCAGGCCGGACGAGGAACTGGACAACATCCACTCCATCTACGTGGACCAGTGGGACTGGGAGAAGGTCATCCGCAAGGAGGACCGCAACCTCGCCTTCCTCAAGCGTACCGTCCAACGCATCTACGAAGCCGTCAAGGTCACGGAGAACAAGCTCTTCGTGGAATTCCCCCAGATCGTGCCCGAGCTCCCGGACGAGATCAAGTTCATCCACAGCGAGGAACTCGTGCAGATGTACCCCGGACTCGGCCCCAAGGAAAGGGAGAATGCGATCGTGGAGAAATACGGCGCCGTGTTCATCATAGGCATAGGCGGCGTGCTTTCCGACGGCAAGGCCCACGACGGCCGCGCCTCCGACTACGACGACTGGAGCACCCCCAACGAAGACGGCTACCTCGGCCTCAACGGCGACCTGCTCGTGTGGAACAACGTCCTCGGCAGGGCCTTCGAGCTTTCGAGCATGGGCATACGCGTGGACGAGACCGCACTGCGCAAGCAGCTCGCAATCAAGGGCGAAGAGTATAAGGCTGAGCTACTGTTCCACAGGCAGCTGCTCGCCGGCGAACTCCCCTACACCATCGGCGGCGGCATAGGCCAGTCCCGCCTCTGCATGTACCTCCTGCGCAAGGCCCACATCGGCGAGATCCAGAGCAGCCTCTGGCCCGAGGAGATGCGCGAGGCCTGCGAATTAGCCGGAATACAACTGGTATAGAGCCTGTCAACCGGCAATCCTTCCCCGCAATGAAATCATACCGTCTGTCCTCATTCCTCATCGCCCTTGCACTGCCCTTCACGACGGCGGCACAGGGGGACAAACCCAATCTGCCCTGGGCGGACATTTCCGGCCAGGAAGAGCGCCAGGTCGTCATCGCGGCCGGCACCCCGGAACTCTATAACGGCCACCCGACCACGGTCCTGATGGAGGACGGGAAGACGATGGTGTGCTCCTGGTCGAACGGCCACGGCGGAGCGGCTGCGTTCCTCGCGTTCAGCAGGGACGGAGGCCTCCACTGGAAGGTAAAGGGCGCGCCCGCGGAGTGGGACGGACTGATCAACTGCCCCAGCCTGTACCGGCTTTCGGACAAGGCGGGCAAGGAGCGGCTGTTCGTGTTCGCCACCATGGACACGGGGCGGGAATACCGCAACATGGGCTACTCCTACAGCGAGGACGGCGGCAGGACCTGGACCCGCGCCAAGGACCTCGGGATGCCCTGCATAATGGCATTCACCAGCATCATCCGCCTGGAAAACGGCGATTTGCTGGGGATGTACCACCGCGGTTTCTCCGAGCAGGACAGGAATCCCCTGAGGCTGTGGCAATCCGTCTCCCACGACGGCGGCCTGAGCTGGGACGAGCCCGTCCTGGCCGGCGAGATGGAAGGCCGCTCACCCTGCGAACCCTGCGTTTTCCGTTCGCCGGACGGGAAGACGCTCATCTGCCTCGCAAGGGAGAATCAGCGCAAGGGCTGCTCCCTGTTCATGGGATCGAAGGACGAAGGAAAGACCTGGACGACGCTGCGCGAAGCCCCCTGGGGCGTCACCGGCGACCGTCACGTGCTGCGCTACCTTCCCGACGGACGCATCATCTGCGTCTTCCGCGACATGGCACCCCTCAGCCCCACCAAAGGCCATTTCGTGGCCTGGGTCGGGACCTACACGGACCTGACTTACGGATTGACCGGACAGTACCGCGTCAAGCTCCTGCACAACTACGCAGGCTTTGACTGCGGCTACCCCGGCCTCGAGATCCTCCCCGACGGCACCATCGTCGCCACCACCTACCTGAAATACCACCCCGGCCCGGAAAAACACTCTGTGGTCAGCGTGAGATTCCGGGCCGAGGAACTGGATGCGTTATTTTAGTTTTACTTGACTGCGCGGACGGACAATCCCTTAGAGCGGTAGCGTCCTGCCATATTGATACCGGAAGAGGAGAAAGTTATCGCCCGGGCTCTGGCCGAATTGCTCTGCTCAAGTGACGCCGACCAATAGTAACCAACGCTGGAGGAGAAGTTTAGGCTCACACCTTCAACCATACCGGCCGCCGGGAGGAAAATACTGTTAGAGTTTCTGGTACTCGCCACCCTGTAGCCGTCCACACCGTTCAGCGTTGTCCAGGTCCAGGTACAATTGTTCCTCAATTCCGTCCACATAGCATCGGTCGGGATCCTCCAACCGCCATTCCAGGACTGCGCTGCCACATCGTCGTCACTTTCGAGGGTAAGTATGTTGTCGACAGTGCCGTAAGCATCTGTCGCGACATATTTGGTGAACAGAACATTTGTACCTGATCCCTGTGCGAACGCATATGTCGGCCAGTCATAATTATCCTTGACAGCCGTTTCCGCCCAAGCAAAGTGGCCGCCATATTCTTCAGGCGCGTGAGCACCCACATTGAACGAAGCCCACTGTCTTCCGCTGGGAAGGCCAAGATCGACGGCCTCCGGCTCCACTACGGTAACGGTACAGCTTGCAGTATATCCTCCGTCGACCGTGGTGACGGTGATGGTTGCCGTACCGGGAGCGAGACCACGTATCTTCCCCTCGCCATAAATGTATCTGTCGAACAGCATGACCACGCTGGGATTGCTGCTCGTCCAGGTCAGGGTCGGGACGTGCACAAGCGACGGAGTCAGTGTTGCGGTCAGGTCAGCATCTTCAAGGACAGCCAAAGTCAGTTCGGTCTTGTCGAGCGCGACGGACGTGACGTGCTGCGTGTTGCTGACAGGACGGATCACAAGCCCCCTCTCGCGGTTGGCCATGTTCGTCACAAGAACATTGCCGGAAGAAATATTGGTGCACAGCGCCTGATGAGCGCGGGTCGGAATAAGCGACGAAGACCAATAGAAGCCATTACCGGTGGACACGAAGTCACCATTGTACCGATAGCCGGTGACAGGCAGGAAAATGCTGTTCGAGTTCGTGGTACTTGCCACGTTGTAGCCATCCTTACCGTCCACCGTAGTCCATGTCCAGGTGCAGTTCTCCTTCAATTCCGCCCATTCGTCCGCGTTCGGGATCTGCCATTCGCCGCCCCAGATCACGGATGCGGCATCATCTTCCGTCTCCAGGATCAGCTTATTGTCCGGTGCGCTGACATATGTCGACGACGTCGTGGTGTATTTCGTAAATCGGTGGCCGGAGCCTGCCCACAACGAATATGACTCCATGTTATAGGAGTTCTCCTGCGGAGCCGTCTCGCCCCAGGCGAAATAATCGCCGACATCCTCCGGATCGTCAGCACCCAGGTTGAGAGATGCCCATTTTACTCCGGAAGGAAGGCCGAGATCAACGGGCACCACATCGGGCATCACATTGAGGAGACAGACGGCAGTGTACCCGCCGTCGACCGAAGTAGCGGTGATTGTTGCCGTTCCATGGTGGAAACCGCGAATCCTCGCGTTTGTGCCGGAGATAGAAACCACATCTGCAACGACGGGGTTGCTGCTAGTCCAGGTAATGGTCGGATTGTGGACGACTGACGGAGTCAGTGTCGCATTCAGCTCAAAATCTTGGCCGGTTGTCAATGTCACCCAGCTCATATCGAGCGCTACGGACGTGACGTGCCGCGTATTGCAAACCGGTCGGACTGCAAGGCCCCTTTCGCGTGCAGATATGCCCTGCATAGTAACGTTGATGGACGAGACATTTGCGCACATCGCCTGGGAAGGATTGGCTTCCCTGAGCGAGGAGGACCAGTAAGCGCCGTGGGTGTCGGCTGCTGTGGTTGAAGTTCCGTTCATGTAGCCGGTGACAGGCAGGAAAATGCTGTTCGAGTTCGTGGTGCTTGCCACATTGTAGCCGTCCACCCCGTTCAGCGTAGTCCAGGTCCAGGTACAGTTCTCCCTCAGTTCCGCCCATTCGTCGGCGTTCGGAGTCACCCAGTCGCCGCCCCAGTTCACGGATGCGGCATCGTCTTCCGGATCAAGAATGACTATTCCGTCAGGCGTTCCACCTTCAGGACAAGAATATGGAGTAGTGCTGTATTTGGTATACCGGTGGCCGGAGCCTGCCCACAATGAATACATATCCAGGCTGTAGTTGCCCTTCGGAGCCGTCTCACCCCAGGCGAGGAAGTATCCGGTTTCTTCAGGCTGAGCGGCGCCCACGTTGAACGTCGCCCACTTCAGGCCGGAAGGAAGGCCGAGGTCCACGGCCTCGGGATCGGCCAGCACGACCTCGAGCGGAGCCATGCGCCTGATGCTGCTGCGCTTGATTTCCAGGCTTGAGTTCAATACTTTGCTGACACGCCTCCCATGGTCATCAGTAATGGTCACGGAGAATCCGGCGGAGAATGTCGTCGGGGGCACCACCATAAAGAACTCCGTGTAGGCGGAGGCGCTCGAGCCAATGGCGACCGGCGGGTTGCAGACGAGGGTTATCTCCTTCGTCGCAGTGCCGGACATCGTGATCTTCGGAAGGCTGTCCAGCGCAATCGGGATCGTGCCCTCGCCGGCGATCAGCTCGTTGTTGTTGCCCTTCAGGGTTATGGAAGAGACCTTGACACCGTCGCCGTACAACTTGAACGAAAGGAAGCCGCCCACGTTCTTGAAGCTGAAAGTGGGATTGGCCGAAACACCGATCATGGTGTTCGCACCCCGTCCGAAGGAATTCGCAGCATATCTCTGCACGGCCGGGAGCGTGAGCGACATCACGCCCTCGTTGCTTATCGCGACCGATCCGTCATACGGGTACACGGCGCAATAGAAGTCCAGATCGTTGCCGGTTCCCACCTGCGTGGTAAGGCGATCGAAGTAGCCGGAATTGGCTCCATCCACTCCGGTGAACCCCCACATCTCGTTGAGAGTCATCTGGTTGAAGAAGGAGATGGTGTCATTGGCATTCCAGAGCACCCTAAGATTGGCATCCGCATAGACCTTGGTGTCCGCCGACACCGGCTGCTCGATGGATGCATATACCCTGATGCCGGAAGCGGCATCAGCAGACTGGGTTTCGGTTACATCGATGCTGTATTGCTCGCACCCTGCGGCAATCAACATCAGCAGGCCTGCAAGGCCGATAAGTTTCTTCATATCGGGTATAGATTTGATTACCAACTTGATTACTAAGTCCAGGGAATATCCGGATCATCACCGCCACCGATGCTTTCGTTAGAACCGGTGAGCATCTCGCTTTCAATCAGAGCAACGATTTCCACCTCCGGGGCGGAGTAGTCGGGAAGAGGTTCTTTGAAGTACGTTTTCATCAGTTTTTTGAAGATTACCATCAAAATTAGGCATTAATTGGGAAATATCAAACCTGGGGAAGGAATAGGCTGCGGACAAAAAATGACCGCCGCTTGATTCACATCAGGCGACGGCCGCAATTCTAACCTAAAATTTAACCTATGAAAAAACTATTCGACTGATTTAATAGCAAGACGCGTGCCAGAACATGACACGCGTCGCAAAAAATTGGGATAAATTACTCTATTTCTTAAAAGTGGTATCTGCAGGTTCGGCTTTCTCCGCTTCGGCGGCCGGCGCGGGCTTCTGCTCGACTATCTTGATGCCGACGATGCGCACGGGCCTGCGGGGGCAGTCGCGCTCGTCCACCGGGGTCTTGGCGATCTTGTCGATCACGCCGAAGCCGTCGATGGTCTCGCCGAAGATGGTGTACTGGCCGTCAAGCCCAGAGCAGGCGACGGGGTCCTGGACGATGTAGAACTGCGAGCCGCTGCTCTCCCTGAGCGGGTTGGCGGCATCGCCGCGACGGGCTGCGGCAAGGGCGCCCTTCTTGTGGGAGAACTGGGGGACGATCTCGGCAGGGATGTTGTAGCCCGGGCCGCCGGTGCCCCACCTGGCCTTCTCATTGGCATTCTTGGTCAGGGGATCGCCCACCTGGATCATGAAGCCGTCTATCACGCGGTGGAAGAGGATTCCGTTGTAGAATCCGCTGAGCGCGAGCTTGCGGAAATTGTCGCGGTGCTTCGGGGTTTCCTTATAGAGCCTCACGCGTATGGTGCCGGCGGTGGTGATGATGTCGAAAACCGGCTCCTCAGCCTCCGTGGCGGCCTTTTTCGCAGCAGCGGCGGCAGCCTTCTGCGCTTCTTCGGCCTCCTTGGCCGCAGCCTGGGCGGCAGCGATGGAATCGGCGCGGGCTATCGAATCGGCACGGGCCTTTGCAGCCGCAGCCGCAGCCTTTTTGGCCTCGTTCCCGCCGCAGGAGCCCAGGATGGAAACGGACATCAGCAGGGCCAGCACCGGAAGCAGGCAAACGCTTGATTTCAAAACAGTTCTCATATCAATTCTTCTTTTTTATGGTTACGTAGATGAATGCGCAGTATGCCAGCAGCAGGACGGTGCCGCCGGCCATCATCAGCCAGGACGGCAGTTCGCGGCCGAGCCAGGACGGCAGCAAATACAGGCAGTAGAACGCCGCCGCCAGCAGCACGTAGAGCAGGATGGTCTTCCAGTCGTAAGGCACCGGGAAGCGCCTGCGGCCGATCAGGAAACTCAACAGCATGGACACGCCGTAGCCCGCGAATCCGCCCCACGCGCAGGCCCAGTAGCCGATACGGGGGACGAAGATGACGTTGACGGCGATCATCACCGCGACGCCGATGGCGCTGATGACGGCTCCCCACCAGGTCTGGTCGCTGAGTTTGTACCAGAACGACAGGTTGAAATAGACACCCATGAATATCTCCGCCATCATCACGATGGGGATGACGCCGAGGCCCTCGCGGTAGCCTGCTCCCACGAAATGCTGGAGCACCGGCACATAGAACACGACCGCCAGGAACGCCAGCATCGTGAAGATGATGAAGTACTTCATCCCGTCCGCGAGCGTCTCGGGGCTGTTCCTGTCGCGGCTGCCGTTGAAGACTATGGGCTCGTAGGCATATCTGAAGGCCTGGGTGAGCAGGCTCATTATCATCGCTATCTTCACGCAGCCGCCGTAGATGCCGAGCTGCACCATCCCCTCCTCTCCCGGAATGAGCCAGGGCAGGAGGATCTTGTCGGCCACCTGGTTGAGCACGCCCACGAGGCTCAGGAGCAGCAGCGGCCAGGTATATCGCAGCATCTCCTTCGCCAGCTCCTTGTCGAAGCCGTAGGCGATTCCCTTGATCTGGGGGATGAACAGCAGGGTAACCAGGGTGGTGCAAATCAGGTTGGCTACGAAGATGAGACCCACGCCGTGGTTGAAATATACGAAGGTGTCGTGCAGCGCCGGGATCCTGTCCATCACCAGGAAGATGAAGAGGTTGAGCAGGATGCTCGGAATGATGAAGCAGAACTTCAGCATCATGAAGCGCACCGGCCTGTGCTGCTGCCTCAGGCGGGAGAACATTATGGCCTGGAACGCATCCTGCGCCGTGATCAGCGCGAAGATGCCTATGTATTCGGGATGCTGCTCATAGCCCATCGCGCCGGCGATCGGGTTCAGGAAGACGAACACCAGCACGACGAACAGCGCCGACACGGAGCCGACCATGCGCAGGGCGTTGCTGTAGACCATTTTGTCGTCCTGCCCCTCCTTGCCGCCGAAGCGGAAGAGGGTGGTCTCCATCCCGAAGGTCAGCAGGGCCAAGAACAGCGCGGTGTAGGCGTAGAGGTTCGTGACTATGCCATAGCCTCCGCTCTCCGCGGCGATCTTGTATGTATAAAGCGGGACCAGCAGGTAGTTCAGGAAACGGCCTACGATGCTGCTCATGCCATAGATGGCGGTATCCTTGAGCAAAGACTTCAGATTCATGTCACAAATATATAAAAAAACAAGGCCGGAATCGCTTCCGGCCTTGACATTATCCGCTGACTGCGACTAGTCGCTGAGAGAGCAGCGCTTGAACACGACGACCTTCGCGTCTTTGTCGACTGCCTCCATGGCGGCCTTTACGGAACGCTTGTCGTCTGCCATCTGGTACTCCTGCTCCTCAAGGGTCTGCTCCTTGAAGAACTTGGCGAGACGGCCGTTGGCGATGTTCTGGACCATCTGCTCGTTGAGCGTGGCCATCTTCTCCTCACCTACGGTCTTGATGATCTCGCGTGCCTTGTCGGCCTGCTCCTGGGTGAGCCAACCCTTAGCGGTGTTGGACTCGATGTGAGCATCGCTGTCGACGTGGGCGGGGTTGATGCCGGCCTTCTTGAGGGCTGCGTCAACTGCCTTCTGCACGAGTTCCTCCTTGGTCTTCTGGACTGCAACTGCGAGCTCGTTCGCGACGGTCTCGGCAGGGCAGTCTTCCTTGGAGATGGAAACAGGGTTCATGGAAGCGACCTGCATGGCGACACCCTTTGCGATCTCCGCGGGAACCTCCTTGTTGAAGCCTACGAGAGCACCGAGCTTGCCGGTGATCTTGTGGATGTAGGCGCAGATGAAAGGAGCCTCTACGAGAGCGTAGTAGCAAAGGACGTGCTTCTCGCCGGTCTTTCCGGTCTGAGCCTCGACTGCCTCTGCGACGGTGTAGCCGTCAGCCATCTTGCAGGCCTTGAGTGCCTCAAGGTCGGCGGGAAGATTGGCGATAGCCACGTCTGCGATGGCGTCAGCGAGGTTCTGGAAATCGGAGTTGCGTGAAACGAAGTCAGTCTCGCATCCGAGACATACAAGGATAGCCTTGGTACCTTCGATGCGTGCCTTCACCGCACCCTCGGAAGTCTCGCGGTCAGCCCTCTTGGCTGCGACGAGCTTACCCTTCTCGCGGATGATTCCGATGGCCTTCTCGAAGTCGCCCTGAGCTTCCTCGAGGGCCTTCTTGCAGTCCATCATGCCGGCGGCAGTCATCTTGCGTAACTTCATTACGTCTGCTGCTGTGATTGCCATAACTTGATAACTTTTTATTGAATGGAACTTCTACTCGGCTTTTGCCTCTTCTGCTGCGGGAGCGGCAGGAGCTTCCTCGGCTGCAGGAGCCTCGGCTGCCTCGGCGGCCTTGGTGCTCTTGCGTGCGCGGAGCTTCTTGGTTGCAGGTGCCTTCTCGGCTGCTTCCTCTGCGGGAGCTTCCTTATCCTTCTCGAGCTTGCGCTCCTCAAGACCTTCCTGGATGGCTGCACAAAGGGCGTTCATGATGCACTCGATGGACTTTGCAGCGTCGTCATTTGCCGGAATCACATAATCAATAGGTGTGGGATCGCAACATGTATCAACCATTGCGAATACCGGGATGTTGAGACGGTTTGCTTCCTTCACGGCGTTGGCTTCCTTCTGGACGTCAACTACGAAGAGTGCTGAAGGGAGGCGGCTCATGTCACGGATGGATCCGAGGTTCTTCTCGAGCTTGGCCCTCTGGCGGTCGACCTGGAGACGCTCACGCTTTGCGAGCTTCTCGAAGGTGCCGTCTTCCTTCATCTTGTCGATTGTGCTCATCTTCTTGATGGCCTTGCGGATCGTCGGGAAGTTGGTGAGCATACCACCTGCCCAGCGCTCGGTCACTGAAGGCATGCCTACTGCGGCGGCCTTCTCGGAGACAATATCCTTAGCCTGTTTCTTGGTTGCCACGAAGAGGATCTTACGGCCTGACTTTGCAAGCATCTTCATTTCCTCAGCGGCTTCGTCTATCTTGACGACGGTCTTGTGCAGGTCGATGACGTGGATTCCCTTCCTCTGGTCGAAGATGTACGGGGCCATCTTGGGGTTCCACTTGCGGGCGAGGTGTCCGAAGTGAACGCCTGCATCAAGCAATTCTTGGAAATTTGTTCTAGACATTGTTTTGTTTGTTTCTAATCTGTTTTGATCTATCCCGCCGGCATTCCGCCGTCCGGGCTCTTTTCTTCAATCCCCGGGTAGTGACCTTGTCAATCCCGGAAATTTTCCGCAGACCGGCAACTTTCCATAATCATAATGATCATAAAGGGGAAAGTTTGGGAACCGGCCCGTGCCGTAAATACAGCGGTGATACTAACGCTTGCTGAACTGGAAGCGCCTACGTGCACCAGGCTGACCCGGCTTCTTACGCTCGACTTCACGTGCGTCGCGGGTAAGGAATCCGGCTGCCTTGAGCGTAGAACGATATGCTTCCTTGTCCACCTCACAGAGGGCGCGTGAGATACCGAGACGGATGGCCTCTGCCTGACCCTTGATGCCGCCGCCATCGACGGTGATCTTGGTGTCGAACTGACCTTCGGTCTTGGTGACCTCGAACGGCTGGTTCACGATGTAACGGAGGGACTCGAGGGAGAAATAGTTCTCGAGTTCGCGGCCGTTCACGAGGACCTTGCCGGTACCGGGAGTGAGATAAACGCGAGCTACAGCTGCCTTACGTCTTCCAAGGGCGTGTGTCTGTTCCATTTGCTCTGTTTAAATTTCGTCCAACTTGATTGTCTTAGGGTTCTGTGCCTGATGCGGATGCTCCGGACCTGCGTAAACGTACAGGTTGCCGAGGAGGTCGTCACCAAGGCGTGTCTTGGGGAGCATACCCTTCACTGCTCTCCTGACAAGTTCTTCGGGCCTCTTCTCGAGGATCTCCTTCGGAGTCGTGAAACGCTGTCCACCGGGATATCCGGTGTAACGTACGTAAACACGGTCGGTCATCTTCTTGCCGCTGAGGGTAACCTTCTCGGCGTTGACCACGATGACGTTGTCACCGCAATCCACGTGGGGAGTGTAGCCTGCCTTGGTCTTGCCACGGAGGACAAGGGCAACGCGGGATGCAAGACGACCAAGAGCGAGATCTGTCGCGTCAATGACCACCCAATTCTTGTCTACAGTCGCTTTGTTAAGCGAAACCGTTTTGTAGCTAAGTGTGTCCACTGTCTTGATCTTTAAATAGTTAATATAAAAAATTGCGATCCCTACACAAAATAGGGGTCGCAAAGGTAAGTATTTTTTTGCGGATTACAAAACCCTGCTCCGCAAAACTTATGCGATGAAATTCGCCTGGACGAAAGCGTTGATTGCAACGGCTGCGAAAGCGAGGCAGATGACGGCGGCTACGATGACGCCGATGACCTTCACCCTCTTGAACCAGGTCTGTCCGTTCCAGCCGATGGTCTGGAACATGCTCCAGAAGCCGTGGCAGAGATGGAGGAACAGGAAGAAGAACCATACGAGGTAGAGTGCGAGGACCCACCAGTTCTTGAACGTGGCCATAAGGAGGAGGTACGGGTCGTTCTCGAAAGTGCCGATGCCGAACATCTCCGGGAGCTGCATCTTGGCCCAGAAGTGGGTGAGATGGAAGCAGATGAAGCCGAGGATGACGATGCCGAGGACGAGCATGTTGCGTGCGGACCAGGAATCGGTGGCAGCCTTGCTGGCAACCTCGTAGCGCTTCACACCGCCACGGGCCATCACGTTCTTGACAGAAAGCCAGATACCGTATCCGATGTGGACCAGGAAGCCGAGCGCAAGGATGGGGACCATGATGCTGATGACCGGAGTGGACATGAAGTCGCATCCGAGCTTGAAGAGTCCGTCTCCCGCGGAGAAGAGTTTTTCGTCAGCGGCAACCACGCCGAACTTTCCGGTGAAGGAATCGATCACCGAGAAGAAGTTGATGGTTGCGTGGAGAAGCAGGAAGATGATGAGGAATGCACCAGACACCGCCTGGATGAACTTCTTTCCGATGGATGAATTGAATATGAACATTTGGTTAGGATTAATCTGCTTTAGACTGCAAATATAAGCCGAATCTTGCAAGTTTCATAATTTTGGGATATTTTTGTTTTCCGACCAAACCCATAAGGTGAAATGTACAAAAGAGTCCTTCTGAAACTCAGCGGAGAGAGCCTCGGCGGCCCTTCCGGAAAGGGAATCGACGAGACCAGCCTCGTCCGTTACGCACACGAGATCGTGGAAGCCGTCAAGGCGGGCCACCAGGTTGCCGTAGTCAACGGCGGCGGCAACATCTTCCGCGGGCTCCAGGGCGTGGGCAAGGGATTCGAGAGGGTCACGGGCGACCGCATGGGCATGCTCGCGACCGTCATCAACTCCATCGGACTCGCGATGGCCATCAGGGACGAGGGCGTCAAGGCCGAGGTCTTCACCGCCACCCCGATGGAACCGATGGCACGCTACTACACCCGCGAGGCCGCAATCAAGGTCCTTGAGGAAGGCGGCGTGGCGCTCATCGCCGGCGGCACCGGCAACCCCTATTTCACCACGGATTCCGGCGCGGCGCTCAGGGCGATGGAGATAAATGCCGACGCCCTGCTGAAAGGCACGAGAGTTGATGGGGTGTACACCGCCGACCCCGAGAAGGACCCCACCGCGACCCGCTACGAGGAACTGACGTTCTCCAAGGCGCTCGCCGACAAGCTCAAGGTGATGGATATGACGGCATTCGCGCTCTGCGAGCAGGGCCCCATGCCCATCATAGTCTTCAACGTGGAACAGGACGGCAACCTCGCCAGGCTGCTCGCAGGGGAAAAGGTCGGCACGCTCGTGCACGCGTGACGCTATTATTATTGACTGAAACTAAAACCAACGGAAAGATATGCTTACAGAAAGAGCTAAAGAAATCCTCAACGCATCCGAGGTAAAGATGAAGGATGCGATCAACTTCCTCGAGGAAGACCTCAAGACCTACCGTATCGGCAAGGCCAACCCCGCCATTTTCAATGGCATCAACGTGGATTACTACGGAACCCCCACCCCCATCCACCAGGTGGCGGCCATCTCCGCACCCGACGCCAAGACCCTCACCATACAGCCTTGGGAGAAGACCATGATCGCCAAGATCGAGAAGGCCATCATGGACGCCAACATCGGCCTGACCCCGCAGAACAACGGCGAGATCATCCGCTGCACCGTCCCGGCCCTCACCGAGGAGCGCCGCCGCGACCTCATCAAGAAGGCCAAGATGACCGGTGAGAATTCCAAGATCGTCGTCCGCAACGCCCGCCGCGACGCGGTGGACCAGCTCAAGAAGGCCCAGAAGAACGAAGGCCTTTCCGAGGACACCGAGAAGGAGGCCGAGGAGGAGGTCCAGAAGATCACCGACAAGAACATCAAGAGGATCGACGAGATCGTCGCTGCGAAGGAGAAGGAGATCCTCACCGTCTAGCCCCGCGATATGAAAGCAGGGATCATCGTAGCGATGCAATCCGAATACGACGCACTCCGGGAAGCCGGGGTTGCGTCGGTTGTTTTGTCCGGTATCGGCAAGGCGTCTGCCGCAAGGGCGGCCACCGAACTGATACTGACGGAGCATCCGGACTGCATAATCAATTCAGGCGTCGCCGGCGGCCTGAAGGATTTCATCGTCAAGGCCGGAGACGTGGTCATAGGATCTGAAGTCGCCTACCACGACGTGTGGTGCGGCGAGCCCAACGAGCGCGGACAGGTGCAGGGCCTCCCTTCGAGGTTCCCGGCCGACCCGGTGCTGCTCGCGAAAGCCACCGCGCTGGCTGCGTCCAGGGAGTGGCCCGTGACCATCCACACCGGCCTCATCGCATCCGGCGACCAGTTCTACATCAGCCGCGAGGAGGATGCCAGGATACTGGACGTACGGCCCGACGCGCTTGCGAGCGATATGGAATCGGGAGCCATAGCCCAGACCTGCCACCACTACGGAGTGCCGTTCCTGAGCATACGCTCCATCAGCGACACCCACCTCACCGAGGAGGAGATGAGGACCACCTACGCCAATTTCTGGCCCAACCTGGCCAAGAATTCCTTCGCCTTCCTCAAGGCGCTTACGGATTCATTATAAAGGAATTGCGGCCGGAGCGGGACCGGCTAGAAAAGATATCCCGCCAGGAAGATCACCGACTCGTTGTGGAGGCCGGTGATTTTTTTGATGTTGCCTCCGGCGATGTTGCAGAAGCCGTACTCATAACGCACGCTCAGGCGCACCCTACGGGCGATTTCCGCGCTCAGGCCTCCCCCGGCGCCATAGTCCAGCGGCTTCGCCACCGCGAAGGAACCGGCGCTGAAATATGGGAAACGGCCGGCTTCGTTCAACGTGCTGCCGGAGATGCCGTATGCGACATACCCTCCCCCTTCCAAGGAGAGCCTGAAAGAGGGCAGTATGAGCACGGAAAGCGACAGCGTAAGCGGCACTTCGATGTAGGTGGAGGAGTATTTGTTGTTGAGGAGGTCCTTGTCGTAGCCGCCGCGGGTCACCAGGTTGAAGCCGGACTCGGCCGCAACGCCGCTCAGCAGATAATAGCGCACGCCTGCACCGGCGGCATAACTGTCCACCGGACCCATCCATACGCGGGTCTTGCCGGAAATATAGTTCATCCTGGACACTCCCGCACCGGCGTGCACGTCGAGGGAAAACCGCGTCTCCGCGGGCGCGAAAGGCGATGCCGGACCGGCGGCGCTGCGGACGGAAACGGGGGCCTGGGCGGCCGCTGCTGCCGAAATGAGCAGCGCCAGGGCTATGGCGAGACCTTTCATATTCCGGTGATGATGTTCTTGAAGATCACCCTTTCCTCCTCGGTGATGAAGTCCACGGATATGGGCACCATGAAGGTCCTCTCGGCCAGCTTGGACGGCATCTCCTTGTAGTCCAGCACCCTCTGGGCATCCTTCTCGGTGGTGACCACGGATGCGGTGGGGTGCTTCTTCACCGCGGCGAGTATGGTGGAGATATCCCCGCGGGTGTATTTGTGATGGTCAGGGAAACTGTGGTGC
>JAEEGL012926848.1_pt1 | contig 15575 bp, 9 predicted proteins | sample 9134231 | NCBI WGS metagenome assembly JAEEGL01 (sample SAMN16246548, study PRJNA631951) | gut metagenome | biome: gut microbiome; feature: rumen; material: fiber-attached | host: Bos | place: Iran: Karaj | collected 2018-10
CCTGGCGGTCCTGCACCATTTCCTTCAGGCCGACGGAGCCGACGATCTCGCGCATGTTGCCTTCCAGCACCTGGGTGATCATGGCGACGAGCTGCCGCTGGTCCATGTTCAGCAGGGCCTCGGCGGCGCGCTCCAGCAGCTGCGGGTCGGAGGAGATCTTGACGTTGGCCACGCCGTCCACCATCACGTTGATGAACTCATTGGTGGGAACGGCCTCGCTGGTCTTCACGTCCACAGACATGACCTGCAGCGACAGGCGGTCGACCCGCTCCAGGAAGGGGAAGCGCCAGCCGGCCTTGCCGATCAGGATCCTGCGCTTGCCCAGACCGGAGATGATGAAGGCGGTGTCCGGCGGCGCCTTGAGGTAGCCCATGGCGACATAGGCGATGACGAGGGCAGCGGCGGCGGCAATGATGATGGGGACCATGTTGGTGAAGAGCATGTCTGCGTCCTCCTTTCGCATCGGACTCGGAACCTTGTGACAGCTGCATTATACGAGCCCCCCGCCGGTTTGACAAGGGATCCGGTCCGAAAACAGCGCTGCGGGGGATGAATTGTCGGCGGGGGAGGGCGAAGGCGGAAAGGGCGGTCAGGCGCGGGCCTTCGCGGAGAGGCGGGGGAGGCGCATGGCCAGGATCACCGCCGTCATCCCCAGCAGGGAGGCGCCGGTGGCAAAGCCCATCAGGGCGTCCATGCCCGCGTGGTCGATCAGCCAGCCGCCGATCAGGGAGCCGATGACCGAGCCCGCGGCCTGCACCATGGAGAAGAAGGTCTGGCCCTTGATCCGGTCGCCGGGATCCATCTCCTCGCCGATGAACTGCACGTGGGCCATGGCGGTGATCCCCCAGGCCGGCATCTGCGTCAGCTGCACCAGATAGAAGCCCGTCATGGTGCCCGTCGCCCAGGTCAGGGCGCATTTCAGGGTGAAGAACACGGCGCCGACGATGAGCAGGGTGCCCGCGCGGAACCGCTTCCGCAGCAGTCCGTAGCCGAACATCACCGGCAGCTCCGTCATGCAGGCCAGCGCCAGGGCGATGCCCATCTGCGGCTCGCCGCCCCCGTGGGCCTGCACGATCTGCAGGGCGAAGTGGCTGATCACCGAGTGGCCCAGCAGCACGCCCAGCTCGCCCAGCAGCAGGGTGCGGAAACGGGGATAGCGCCGCAGGAAATCCAGCCCCAGCCCCCGGTCGGCTTCTTCGCCGCCGGTGCTCTCCGGGACGGGATAGGTCAGCAGGCCGATCAGCATCAGCGCGGCCCAGAAGAACATGGCGGCAGGCACCAGCCAGCTGCGCCCCTCGATGAACTGCCCCATGGCGAAGAAGGCCGCGGCGTATCCCACGGAACCGATGCCCCGGGCGATGTCGTAGCGCAGGAGGCCTTCGCGCTCGCCCGCGGAGCCCACGGCGTGGGTCAGCGGCGTCAGCAGGCCCCACACCATGGTGGCGACGGCCAGGACCACGCCCAGGGCCATGCCGCCGAGGCTGTGCAGAAAGGCGGCCGCGGCGGCGATGAGCGCAAAGATCCCCAGCACCGCCAGCATGATGGTCCGCAGGGTGGGCTTGCCCTTCCGGTCCGCCAGTCCGCCGGTCAGAGGCTGGATCAGCGCCGAGCCGATGCCGGACAGCGCCAGCAGCACGCCCACATCGGTGGCGGTCAGCCCCCGGTCCAGCAGATACGGATTGATATACCCCATCACCGACGCGACCCCGGCCCACATGACGGCCTGAAGAACGGCATAGCGGTAGGTGAGCGAGTTGCTGCGAGTCGTAATGATCCCCCCAGGAGCGAATGCGGAATTCAGAATGAAGAACGAAGAATGCAGAATGAAGGTAACTGTTCAGTCGGTCGGCAGACCCGCATGGATGGACGGGAGACTCACGGATCGGGTGACTTCCATGAGGACCGGCCAACAGCGGGTGCGGGTCGCAGGCCCGCGTTCTGTTCTCCCCCCTTCCTCGGGGATGGGGCGAAACGGCTTGGAGATCGTTTGCCGATACAGTACACGGGGCAGACCGAACAGTTGCGAATGAAGATTGAAGCTTGCTGCGCCATGGACGGTCGGGGCGGGTCAGGATGCGGTGTGGGCCAGGGCCCAGCGGATGCCGCGGGCCAGGCGGGCCGTAGGCTCGGCAAAGTGATCGCCGGGGTTCCACGCGAAGACCGAGGGCAGGCCCAGGACGGTGAAGTGCGCGGCCAGGCGCTTCGTTTCCTCCGCCACGGAGCCCGTCACCGGGTTGCGGGAGGCGGCCTCCCGGTCCCCCAGGGAGAGATAGACGGCTGGACGCCCGGTCAGAGGCTGTCGAATCGCCCACTCCCGGAAGCCCGGGAACCACAGCGAGCCCGACGCGCTGACCGCCCCGGCAAAGCCCGCGCCGCGGAGCAGCGCCCACAGCGCGAAGAGCCCCGCCAGTGAGTACCCCGCGATCACGCAGGGCGCGTCCTCCGCGCCGAGCGCCGCCCGGGCCTGCGGCAGGGTCTCCTCCGTCAGCGTTTTCAGCAGCGTTTCCGCCTTCCCGCCGAAGGCCTCGCCCCTGCGAAAGGCGGGCGGCGCCGGCCACGGGCTGAGCTCCCGGTTCCAGTCCACCCCGCTGACGGCGATCATGGCCCAGGGCTCCTCCGCCCCTTCGGAAGCCGCAGCAAACAGCGCCGCAGCCTCGTCAGGCTCGGTGACCGCCAGCACCAGCCGGCGCAGGGGAGAAGGGGAGGAGCGAAAGAGATCGGTGCGCATGGGATCACCAGGAGAATGCAGAATGATAGTTTGTTGAGCTGTTTGTGTGGGCCTTTCAAGAGGTCCGGGGGACGCTATCCCGCGGGGAAGCGTCCCCGGCTTCCCCCGGATCCCTGCCATCGTAGAGCAGAAACACCTGTTTGTCAATCTCATTCTTTCAATATATATGCTCTTTCCCCGCGCTCCTTCCGCCATTGCGCCCCGCCGGCCCGTTTGTTGCAAAAACATACACCACAAAGCAACAAAATCTTCTTGACAACGTAACATTTTCGCAATACAATAGGGGTGTATATGGAGACGACCCTGCCTTCAGGCAGTTTCAACGATCCCTGATGAGGTGATGACGGATGAAGCACGGATGGAAACGGGCCCTGGCCGCGGTCCTGGCGGCGCTGATGCTGGTGTCCCTGCTGCCCCTGACCGAACAGGGCCGGGCCCTGGCTGTGGGCAATTACGGCAAGACCACCGACAAGGGCGTGGCGGTCCGCAAGACCACCAGCACCTCCGGCGAGGTGTGGTTCCGCGTGGACGAGGGGACGGTGGCGTCCATCCTCGATGTGATCACCGTGGGCAAGGCGACCTGGTACCAGGTCATCCTGGAGCAGCCCGGGTCCGCCACCGGAAACACCTACATCGGCTACATCCACGGGGATTATTTCGTGCGCCTGACCGAGAGCGAGGCGCTGGCCTGGGAGGCCAATCCCGTCAACAAAACGGACAAGTACGGCGTGAGATCCTCCGGCGCCACGGGCCGCATCCGCAACAGCGGCGTCAATCTGCGGGCCGAGGCCAGCCTGAAGGCGAGCGTGCTGCTGCGGCTGGACCGGGGCACCATCGTGGACCTGCTGTCCATTCCCGCGGCCAACGATCCGGATCCCTGGTATCAGGTGACCTACGGAGGCCAGACCGGCTACATCCAGGGGCCCTTCCTGGAGATCCTGGATTCCGGCACGCTGACGCCCTCGACGCCGGCGCCCTCCTCCGCCACTCCCACCCCGACGCCCACCGCGGCGGCCGGGACACAGACCCAGACGCCGGCCACCGCCGCGCCGGCTTCCCCGACCGGATCGGGAAGCGGCAGCTATGTCCGCCTGCTGCTGAACTCCACGCCGCTGTATCTCACGCCCAACGGGCAGACCGTGGGCACCTGGACCGGCGTCGGCACAACGCTGCCGCTGGTGGGTACGGCCACCATGGCGGGGGGCGCCAGCTGGTATCCGGTGATCTACCAGGGAAACACCTGCTATGTCCGCGGCGACGCGGTGCAGCAGACCTCCGCCGAGGGCGAGACCCCATCCGGCTCCGCATCATCGCCCACCGCGGCCGCCTCCGGCACGGCCGCCACCACAGGCTATGTCAAGACCATCAAGGGCGGCGTCAACCTGCGGCTGAAGCCCTCGGGGAACGTGATCACCCAGCTGCAGCGCAACGTGGTGGTGCCCTGTCTGGCCAGCCCCACCCATGAGGACGGCTACGACTGGTATTATGTGCAGTTCGACAACCTGAAGGGCTATCTCCGGGGCGACTGCGTGACGCCCTGCACCCAGGACGGCACGCCCCTCTCCGGCAGCGTCACCGTGGCGCCCAGCGTGACGGCGGCGCCCACCGCGGCGGCAGCCGCATCCTATGTCCGCACCACGGCCACCGGGGTCAACCTGCGCACGGTCCCCGCCGGCGCCAGCCTTGAGCAGATCGGCATCAACGTGGTGCTGCCTGTGACCGGGAAGCCCGTGACCGCAGGCAATTTCACCTGGTATCCGGTCCGGGCGGCCAGCGGCCGCACGGGCTACCTCCGCAGCGACTGCGTGGTGGTGACGAACGCCTCCGGCGAGACCGCCACGCCGGCGCCCGCCTCCGCCTCCACTCCCGCCCCGACGCCCTCCGCCGGCGTGGTGTACGGCTATGTGCAGGTGACCAAGAACAGCGTGAACGTGCGCAAGGAAGCCGCGGGCGACACCTTCCGCCAGGTGCAGAAGGGCAGCGTGTGGCCTCTGGTCGGCGTGGAGGTCACCGAGAGCAACTATACCTGGTTCCCCGTGAACGTCAACGGCACCGTCGGCTACATCCGCAACGACTGCGCCGTGCAGCTGACGGACGAGCAGGTGCAGGCCTATCTGGCCGGGCAGGGCATCCCCGTGGTGACGGTGACGCCCACCCCGGCGCCCACCGCCACCCCCGCTCCCGTGAAGGTGGTGCAGACGGTGCTCACCGGCGTCTTCCTCCGCAAGGCCGCCTCCAAGGACGCGCAGGCGGTCGACCAGGTCTCCATCGGCACCGTGATGACCTACACGGCCACAAAGACCGTGGGCGGCAGCACCTGGTACGGCGTGGTGTACAAGGGCCAGCAGCTCTGGGTGCTCGGCAGCTGCGTCAAGACCCTGACCGCCGCCGAGTATGAAGCCTGGACCGCCTCCAATCCCACCCGCACTGCGGAGCCCGCCGTGACCGCCACCGCCGCGCCCACGGGCTATGTGAAGACCACCAAGGGCGGCGTGAACGTGCGCAGCACGGCCGGCGGCAAAGCGGTGCTGGGCCAGCTGAGCCGCAACAAGGTGCTGGCCTACACCTCCAAGACCCACAAGGGTAATTTCGACTGGTACCGCGTGACCACCAGCTACGGCGTGGGCTGGGTGCGGGGCGACTGCGTCACCGAGACCCAGGCCAACGGCAGCGCGCTGCCCACGCCCACGCCGGCGCCCGCAGCCACCGCTTCCTCCGGCAGCTCCGTGATCACCTCCTCCCAGCAGGAGGCCAGCTACAGCATCCTGAAGCTGGGCTCCACCGGCAGCGCGGTGACCCGCCTGACGCAGGAACTGAAGAACCAAGGCTACTATACCGGCAACGTGACCTCCGCCTACACCGCGGAGGTGGAGGCGGCCGTGAAGGCGTTCCAGTCCGCCAAGGGCCTGACCGTGGACGGCATCGCGGGCTCCGCCACGCAGCACAAGCTGTTCAACACGGTGCCCGTGGGCACGGCGGACGGCCGCGACATGAGCTTCGTCTGCTATCCCGCCGAGAAGATCGACTGGTTCACCGGCGGCATCCAGGAGCTGTGGCCCCGGGGCATGAACGTGAAGGTGTATGACGTGAAGACGGGCATCGTCTGGTGGGCGCACCGCTGGGCCGGCGCGTACCACGCCGACATCGAGCCCCTCACCGCCGCCGACACCGCGCGCCTGTGCGCCATCTACGGCGTCTCCAGCCCCAACGAGATCGTGAAGAAGAACCTCTACGAGCGCCGTCCGAGCCTGGTCACCATCGGCAACCGGACCTTCGCCTGCGCGCTGTACGGCGTTCCCCACAACTACGGCGCCGGCGACATCAGCAACAACAACTGGCCGGGCCAGATCTGCATGCACTTCACCAACTCCAAGACCCACGGCACGAAGATCGTGTACTACCTCAACACCAACGCGATCCAGTACGCCTGGGAGAATGCCCCGAACGGCCACAAGTGAGCCGCGGGGCGGACCGGGGACGCTTTCCGCAGGGAGGGCGTCCCCGGTTTTTCGGGGAAGAAGACCGCCCGTTGCTGTTCACCCCCACCCCCCGGCCCCCCCTCCCCGCCGGGGAGGGGGAGGAGAGAGCGCGCCGGCCGGGGGACGCTTTCCGCGGGAAAGCGTCCCCCGGACCCCCTTGAAAGACGCTCCCGCGGAAGACAGGCATGGGAAGCGACCCGGTCTCTCCCGGAATGGCGTCTTCGGGTGCGCTTCTCGCCGCCCAGCCGCACGAAGGGCGAATCGCAACGACCGTCCCGTCGGGAGGGCAGAGACCAGAAAAAAAGGGCTTGACAATCCCGGCGGGTCATGATATTATGACTCTTGCATTCCGACGAATGCCGATGGGGAATAGTGTAACGGCAGCACCTGCGACTCTGACTCGCCTAGTCTAGGTTCGAATCCTAGTTCCCCAGCTCAGATATGGCTCCGTTGTCTAGAGGCCTAGGACGTCGCCCTCTCAAGGCGAAAACACCGGTTCGAATCCGGTCGGAGCTGCTCAGGCGCCTCGAACAGAGGCGCCTTTTTCGTGCTCCGGCGCTGTCCCGCTTTCGGAGCGTCATTTCCGCATAAAAAGAAGCCCCGCGAGAGGGCTTCTTTCACATACCGGCTTATTCCGCTTCGTCCGCCGCGTCGGTCGCGGTGGCGCTGTCCCCGGTGTCCGTTTCGAGCAGGATGTCCATGCGCCAGGGCTCGCCGGCTTCGGTGTAGACGATGTCGGCCTCGTCCATCCAGTGCTGCACCACGGTGTCGAAGGCGTTGTTCTCGGCGTCGGCCGTCAGGTTCTCATAGTAGGTGTCGTGCATCTCCTGCGTCATGGGCACCGGGCCTTCCGGCACGTCCGCCGCATACAGGATCACGTGCACGCCGAAGCTGGTGACGACGGGATCGGAGATCTCGCCGGGGTTCTCCACGGAGAAGGCGCCCTGCAGGAAGGCCGCGTCGTACTCATAGCTGTCGGCGCAGACCATGTAGCCCGTGCCGGCGGCGGGTCCCTCGGTCATGCCCGCGTCCGTGCCGTAGAGGGCGATCAGCTCGTCGAAGGAAGTGCCCTGCTGCAAGGCGTCGGCGATGGCGTCCAGCTGCGGCTGCACGGAGGCGATCACGGCCAGGCGGGCTTCCTCCACCTGCTCATAGGTCACGGGCTCGCCGTCCGTTCCTTCGCCGGTCTCGGTGCCTTCCGCCTGCTCCTCCCAGCGGGCGGCCAGGGTCAGGTAATTTTCCAGCGCCGCCTGATCCGGGACCAGCAGGATGTGCTTGACCGTGCGGAAGCCGGCGGGGATGTAGTACATTTCGTAGCCGAAGGCGGAATACATGCTGTAGACTTCGGTGGGGCTCATGCCGTAGTTGCCCTCCTCGTCGTAGAGCATGATCCGGTCTTCCTCGGCGTACTGCGCGTGAAGGGCGGCGATGTCCTCCTCCGTGACGGAGATGTCCTCGCCCTCCAGGACGGACGCCTTCACCCGCTCGTTGACGTAGACCTGGCGGATGCTGTTCAGGGTGCTCTCCACGGTGAAGCCCTGGGACTCATAATAGGCGATGGCGTTGGCGCGCAGGGTGGCCATCTCTTCCTCCGGGATGGCGGAGAGGTCCGTCAGGCCGGTCTCATAGGCGATATAGTCGGCAATGGCTTCATCCCACTGGGCTTCGTTCTCGGCGATCATCTCCGCCGTTTCCTCGTCGGTGAACACGTCCAGACCGTGCTCGGCGGCGTAGGCGTTGATGAGTGTCTCCCACACCAGCTCCTGGGTGGTGAAAGCGCGGATCACGGCCTGGTTCTCGGGATCCTCCATGTCGTAACCGTAGGAGGCGTACATGGAAATGTAGTAGTCGTAAATCACGGTGGCCTGGGACTGACGGATCTCCGTTCCGTTGACCGTGAAGAGGACGGGATCCTCCGCGTCGGCCAGGGCCGCGGCGCAGCCGAGCAGCAGCGCGGCCGCCAGGAGCAGGGAGATCAGGCGTTTGGTGATCATGGCGATTCTTCATCCTTTCGTCCCTCATGGGTGAGGGTGTGTCCATTATGGCACGGCCCGCCGGGAAACGCAAGGCTGCCGGGGAAAAGTTACAGTCTGTTTACAGAAAAACGCATCCCGGCGCGCGGGATGCGATGCGGGAGGGCCCGTCAGCCTGTCACGGCGGTCCACATGGCGCTCAGCGGCCACACCAGCAGCATGGCCGGGATCATGTCGCCGATGGGGTAGTCGCGGATCTTCGCGATGCGCAGGCCGGTGGCGATGAGGATGAAGCCGCCGCAGGCCTTGAAGTCGGCCACCATGGTGTCGGTGGTCAGCGGGCCGATGACCCTGGCCAGGAAGAACAGGGACAGGAAGATGATCACCTGAGGCACGGCGATGAGGGACACGGAGGCCCCCAGCGTGCAGGCGAAGATCATGGCCGTGAACAGGTCCAGCACCGACTTGGCGATGAGGATGGAATGGTCCCCGCTCATGCCGGAGACGATGGAGCCGTAGATCCCCGTGCCGCTGGCGCAGAACAGCACCAGGGCGGTGATCATCAGCCCCTCGCTTTCCCCCGGGGCGGAGGCGGCGGGCAGCAGCTTCGAGATGCCCTTCTGCAGGAGGACGCCGCCGCTGCGGATGCGGTCCTGCAGCCGGAGCAGGTGGCCCGCCAGGGTGCCCAGGATCAGCGCCAGGATCACCGCCGGCATGCCCTTCATCAGCACGATGGCGGAGACGCCCATGCCCATGGCGGAGACGGAGAAGACCAGGTTCAGCTTTTCCTTCAGGGCCTCGGACAGGCGCTTCCCGAACAGGGCGCCCAGCAGGCCGCCGACGGCGATGGACAGGGTGTTGACGATCACTCCGATGGGCATGCTCTCACTCCTCCGCGGCCATCAGGGCCAGGTCCTGCAGGGCGCGCTCCGCCGCCGGCACGTCCGCGCCTTCCGCCAGGAAACAGAAGATGACGGGGTGTGCGGCGAAGATGATCCCCACGTCGTGGGTGATGCCATCGTCATAGTCCTCGCCGGTCTTGTGGGCGCAGGGGATGCCCCGGGGCTTCAGGTGGAAGGGCATCTTGCCGTTCAGCCGCTGGTCCCGCAGGATGTCCAGCATCTCCCGGGAGGCGGCCGGGGAGACCAGCTCGCCCCGCAGCATCTGCTCCAGCAGCAGCCCGATATCGTCGGCGGTGACGTGGTTGGTGATGCCCCGCGCGGCCAGCGCCGGCTCGAAGAGCTTCCGCCGGCAGCGGGTCCTGTCCGACAGGCCCAGGGCGGTCATGAAGGCGTTGATCCGCTCCGTGCCCAGCCGGTCGATCAGCAGGTTGGTGGCGGTGTTGTCCGAGAGGATGATCATCAGCACGGCCAGGTCCCGCACCGTGACCTCCAGCCCGTCGTGGAGGTAGGTCAGGGCCCCGCAGGAGGGCTTCTTGTCCTCCGGACGGATGCGGACGGAGGCATCGAAGTCCAGTTCCCCCGCCTCCCGCTGCCGGAAGGCCTCCGCCAGCACGCACAGCTTGATGACGCTGGCTGCCGTCACGGGCTCGTCGGCGTGATAGCGCAGGGTCTCTCCCGTGACGGTGTCCCGGCAGAGAAAAGCGATGCGGCCTGTCAGTGCTTCCAGGCGGCGCAGCATGGCTTCACGGTTCACAGATCCATCCTCCGCGGCGAGAGATCGCCCCGGTCGTTCCGGAGCAGGGGGTTCCAGCAGGGATCCGGGGTGTCGCCCCAGTGGCGGTTGAACAGCAGCCGGTCGTCGGCATTGCGCTCCTCCTTCAGCAGGAGCAGCTCCTCCGGTCCGGTGCAGACGGCCTGGGCGTGGGGCGTGAACACGTGGTGCAGCCCCTTCGCGTTCATGGCCATGCAGGCGTCCGCCGTGGCAAAGGCCGTGTGATACGCGGGGTCCAGGGGCAGCCACTCCGAGCGGCGCACCATGAAGCAGGCGGGGCTCACCGCGCCCACGTTGTGGCTGACGTGGTTCAGCCGGTAGTGTCCGCCGGCCTCCCGGGGGAGCCCCTGATTGCGGCAGCGCAGCCCGCCGCTGGCGTTGACGATGAAGCCCGCGTGGGTGATCCTGCCGGAGCCGTTCACCAGCATGGGGGTGACCATGCCCACGTCCGTGCGCTGGGCGTACATGGCCAGCTCCTCGAAGAAGCCCGGCGTGAAGCCCCGCACGGAGGCGTCCACGAACATGATCAGCGCCGCGTCGCTCCGGGCGGCGGCCCGGTTCATGGCGGCAAAGCGGTCGGCGCCCACCGCCGCGGCCACCGTGACCCGCTCCGGCAGCACGGCCTTCAGCGCCTTGACGCAGGGCAGGGCTTCCTGCTCGGAGGCGGCCGTCACGAACACGGCGGCGGCCAGGTCCCGCAGCTCGTAGCGCAGGCGCAGCACGCCCTTGTACGGCTCTGCCGTGCCGTACCAGCCGGTGCGCTCCATATGCTCCGCCACGGCCCGGGCAGAGGCCTCCAGGCACCGGTCGGCGTGCAGATGCGAGACGGAGTTCTCCACGATGCGCCAATGGTAGCCCACCACCGGCACCCTGCGGAAGCGGGCGGTCTTCTCCGCCAGGCGCAGGGCCAGGTCGTGGTCCTGGGATCCGTCAAAGCCCGTGCGCTCGCCCCCGACTTCCTCCAGCAGGGTGCGGCGCACCGCCATCAGGTGGCAGATATAGTTCATGGAGCGGAGCGTGTCCGGGGCAAAGTCGGGCTTGAGGTGCGGCTCACTGTGGACCCTTCCCGCCGGGTCGATGCGGTCCTCATCGGTGTAGATCACGTCCGCGTCCCCTTTGGCGATCTCGGAGGCCACCATCCACAGGGCTTCCGGCGGCAGCAGGTCGTCGTGGTCGCACAGGGCCACCCAGTCGCCCATGCTCATGCCGACGGCGTGGTTGGTGTTGCCCGCGATGCCCTCGTTCACGGAGCCGTGCAGGATGCGCAGCCGGGGATCCATGCCCGCGATCCTGCTGAGGGCCTCCTCCGTGGGGATGCTGTCGCCGGCCACGAACATGCAGGCCTCCCAGCGCTGATAGGTCTGGGCCGTCAGGCTCTCCGCCAGGGCCAGCAGCATGTCCGGATCCGTGTTGTAGACCGGGATGGCCACGCTGATCAGGCCGGCGTCGGGCTGCGCGTCCCGCTGCCGCTGCAGGGTCTCGTCGTCCGCGCTGATGAGGCGCCAGGTCTTGTCCCAGCCGCGGTTCACGCGCTCCGCGGCCTTCTCGCCGGCCCGCCGCACGGCGTACCGCATGCCGTTGTCTTCGCTGTAGGACTTGAAGCGATCGAAGATGCCCATGATCGTGACCTCATTTCTCAGTCGTTGCCGGAAGGGTGAAGCAGAAGACGGCGCCCTCCCGGCTGCTGTCCAGCCACAGCTTCTCGCCGTGGAGGGCCAGGATCCGCCGGCAGATCGGCAGGCCCAGCCCGGTGCCCTTGCCGGAGGTGTGGGCCCGGTCGGCGGTGAAGAAGCGCTCAAAGATCTTCTCCCGGTCCTCCGGCGGGATGCCCGGGCCGTTGTCCGCCACCGTGACCCGGACGGAGCCGCCGGCGGCCTCGGTCTTCAGGGTGATCTTCCCGCAGGAAGGGGTGAATTTGACAGCGTTGTCCACCAGGTTGACCAGCACCTCCTCGATGCGGTCGGGATCGGCCCACACCATGCAGGGGTCGCTGCCGAAGTCCGTCTCCACCTCGATGCCGCCCCGTTCCAGGTCGGCCATCTTCCGGATGACGGACCGGCGGATCATCTCGCACAGGTCGAAGGACCGCCGCTGCAGGGCCGCGTCCTCCCGCTCCAGGCGCGAGAGGGTCAGCAGGTCGCTGACCAGCTTGGACATGCGCCGGGTCTCGGCGCTCACCAGGGACAGATACCGGGCGTGGTCCTCCGGGGGAATGGTGCCGTCCTCCATGCCCTGGACAAAGCCCGAGATGGAGGTGATGGGGCTGCGCAGCTCGTGGGACACGTTGGCCACGAACTCCCGCCGCCCCTCCTCCACCGCGCCGAGCTTCCCCGCCATGGTGTTGAAGGCGGAGGACAGGGCGGTGATCTCCGGCGTCTCGCTGCGGGTCTGCACCCGCACGCTGAAGTCCCCCTCCGCCATGGTGTCCGCCGCGGCCCGCAGCTGTGTCAGGGGCCGCAGCTGGCGCCGCAGCAGGAAGGAAAGGGCCGCGCCCGCCAGCACCGCCGCGCCGATCGCGGTCAGGGCGAGGGGCAGGGCGATCTCCCAGATGTCGCCCTCGATGCGCTGGGCCGGCGTCTGGATCAGGGCCGCGCCCACCACCTCGCCGCCCTGCATATAGGGGACGCCCACGGTGAAGATGGCCCGGCCGCGAACCATTACGCGCACCGCGATCTCCTCGCCCTGCAGCACCCGGTCCAGGGCCGAGGAAAGCTCCGCCGAGTCCAGGGACGCGGCGAAATCCGGATCCTCTTCCTCCGCCACGGTGAGGTTGGTGGAGACCCGCACCCACTCGCTGCCCATCCGGTTCGCCACCGCGATGTAGGCGCCGTATTTGCCGTAGACCTCGCTGACCTTGCGGTTGAGGAAGCGGAAGGCGGCGTCCGCGGCGGTCAGGGTGCCCTGCCAGCCCGTGCCGTAGGGGGTGAGCCTGCCGGTGGTGTAGTAGGTGGCGCCCCGGCTCTCCACCGAGAGACGGGCCAGCTCCCGGGCATCCTCCGTCAGGGCGGTCAGGCGGGCGTTGATGCGCTCCTGTCGGACGGCAAACAGCGCCATGGCACCGAAGGCCACGGTCAGCAGCACGATGACCGCCAGCACCACCGCCATGATCCGCGGGAACAAACGCCTCGCCCCCTTTATCGCTGTCCCCATTATAGCTTAAATGGGAAAGCCGCGCAAGGGATTTCCGACGCTTGACAGGAGGGCCGCGGCAGGGTATCATCACCGTGAGAGGCCGCGGCGGGGCTACCCCCGGGATGCCGCGGCGCACAGGGAACCATACGCGGGGCGTTTCCGGCCCCGGCACAAAGAGAACAGGCGCGATATGGCGCGGGGAGACGGATATGTATCAGGAATCGGAACTGACGGAGACTTTGGCGCAGCTGCGCAGGCGGAGACTGCTGGTATGGCTGCCCGCCGTTGTGCTGCTGGGACTGGCGGGGGCCGCCGTCGCCCTGCGCATGGGCCTGCAGGCGGATACCGTCAAAGCCCTGCACGACGGGCCCACCATGGGGGCCATCCGCACCTGGGAGATCGTGGCCTGCGCGGCGGCAGCGCTGGCGGCGGTGTGGCTGATCTTCGGCCTGGACATGTTCTGCGGGCCGCTGAAGCGCTATGCGGTCATGCTGGACGGGGTGCTGCACGGGCGGAACCACACCACGCGGGGCGCCTGGTGCGGCGTGACGGGCGACCTGTCCGAGGTGGAGGGCGTGACCTGCCGCCCCGTGGGCCTGAAGGTCACGGACGACAAGGGCCGGGACTACGAGCGTCTCTTCTACTGGGACAGCGAAAAGCCCCTGCCGTCGTTCGACGTCGGCGAGACCGTGGAGATCGTCAGCCACGGCAAGCAGGTGGTGAGCGCGGCGCGCGCCGTGGACGAAATCGAATGATCCCCGAACGGTTGTGATTGCAAAGCCTGCCCGTTTATGGTAAGATGGCTCCAGGCAGAGACGCCTGTGTCTTATATGATACGATCCACGACAAAAAGGGAGGAATCTCGCATGGAACGCTGGCAGCGCGCGAACTACACCCCCGTCATGCCCCTGGGCAAAGACGGACGCCGGGTCACCGCCGGTCCCGAGCACATCGCCATCTCCAAAAACGCCGCCAAGGAAGGCATGGTGCTGCTGAAGAACCGCGACCGCACCCTGCCCCTGCGCAAGGGCACCAACATCGCCCTCTTCGGCAAGGCCACCTTTGACTACGTGAAGGGCGGCGGCGGCAGCGGCGACGTGTACGTCCCCTACATGCGCAATATCTACGACGGCTTCATGCAGATCGCGGACCCCCACACCATCTTTGACGGCACGGCGGACTACTACCGGACTTATGTGCGGGAGCGCTACGCCGAAGGCGGGCAGCCCGGCCTCATCCCCGAGCCGGAGCTGCCGGACGAGCTGGTGAAGAAGGCCCGGGCCTTCACCGACACCGCCGTGATCTCCGTGTCCCGCTATTCCGGCGAGGCCTGGGACCGCAAGACCGCCGACGACAGGATCCCCGAGCACAAGGGCGTGGTGAAGCCCCTGGTGGAGCTGTCGAAGGTGCTCTTCCCGGAGGGCGACTTCTACTTCACCGCCGCCGAGCGCGCCATGATCGAAAAGGTCACCGCCGCCTTCCCGAAGGTGACGGTGGTGCTGAACGTGGGCGGCATGGTGGAGACCGAGTGGCTGGAGACCAACGACAGGATCGGCGCCGTGCTGCTGGGCTGGCAGGCCGGCATGGAGGGCGGCACCGCCGAGGCCGAGCTCATCATGGGCCTGGCGAACCCCTCCGGCAAGCTGTCCGACACCTTCGCCAAGCGCCTGGAGGACTATCCCTCCGCCTCCACCTTCTATGACTCCGACGACTATGTGGAGTATTTCGAAGACATCTATGTGGGCTACCGCTACTTCGAGACCATTCCCGGCGCGAAGGACAAGGTGGTCTATCCCTTCGGCTTCGGCCTCTCCTACACCACCTTCTCCCTGACGGAGCAGAGCGTCGCCGTCGAGGGCGATGAGGTCACGGCCTCCGTCTGCGTCACCAACACGGGCTCCATGGCCGGCCGCGAGGTCGTGCAGGTCTATTACAGCGCGCCCCAGGGCAAGCTGGGCAAGCCCGCGAAGGTGCTGGGCGGCTATCAGAAGACCAAGCTGCTGGCCCCCGGCGAAAAGTGCTGGGTGACGGTCCGCTTCCCGGTGACCGCGATGGACTCCTACGACGACCTGGGCAAGGTGTGCAAGTCCGCCTGGCTGATGGAAAAGGGCGATTATCATTTCTTCATCGGCACCAGCGTCCGCGACGCCGCCGAGAGCGAAACCGTGCTGACCCTGGACGGGGACCGGATCACCGAGCGGCTCACCGCCCGGATGACGCCCACCGCCCTGCCCCGGCGCATGCTGGCCGACGGCAGCTTTGAGGAGCTGCCCCTCAGCGAGGGCAACGATCCCACCTTCAACGAGCTGGACGCCGTGCCCGCCAACGGCCTGGACGGCATCATGCCCCAGGTCCGCCCGCTGGCCCGCCGCGTCCGCCGCGTCATCGACCGGCCCCAGCTGCTGGACGTGGCCGAGGGCAGGATGACCCTGGAGGACTTCGTGGCCCAGCTCTCCGATGAGGACGTGGCCTTCCTGCTGGGCGGCCAGCCCAACACCGGCGTGGCCAACACTTTCGGCTACGGCAACAACGTCCTCTCCGGCATCCCCAACATCATGAGCGCCGACGGCCCTGCGGGCGCCCGCTTCC
>JAEEGL011066157.1_pt1 | contig 15574 bp, 13 predicted proteins | sample 9134231 | NCBI WGS metagenome assembly JAEEGL01 (sample SAMN16246548, study PRJNA631951) | gut metagenome | biome: gut microbiome; feature: rumen; material: fiber-attached | host: Bos | place: Iran: Karaj | collected 2018-10
CTTACAGCAGAAGCAGGCGACTATGAGAAGATCCTTGCAAAGGTTGAGAAAGCAGTCGTTGAAAAAGGCGGCGCAGGCAGATTCGGTACATGGGCATTCTCCTATGGCTACACTGTTTCCGCAGGTCTTGCACAGCACGCTGTTAACGTTATCAACGGCGAGAGCGAGCTGACAGATATGGATGATATCGCAAAGGCATACGAGGTATTCTCTCCCGGTGCATCTTGGAACGGATCCAGCTACACCAATGCAGAGACAGGCGTAAAGTCTGACAATACATACCTTGTATATCAGGATACCTATATCATGGGTGATCCCGGTAAGTATGTAGGCGCTACATCCGTAGAAGTTCCGGAGAAATACTTCACAGTTAAATAAATCCGAATAGAAATCGGTTCGACGAATTTTTATTGGGGAGGCATTTTTTACCTCCCCAATATTTTCGTGTTTTCGGACGGATTTCTTTTTCGGGTTATAAAGAGGAAAGAAACAGATGGCAAAAGAAAATGCTCCCCTATTGGAAATGCGTGGTATCAAGAAGGACTTTTTCGGAAACCAGGTTCTGACGGATATCAATTTTAAACTAAAGCAGGGCGAAGTACTTGGTCTTTGCGGCGAGAACGGCGCAGGCAAGAGTACGCTTATGAAGATCCTCTTCGGTATGGATGTGATCAGAGAGACCGGCGGTTATGACGGTGAGATTCTGATTGACGGCGAAGTGGTGAATTTTCGTACACCCTTCGATGCACTGGAGGCAGGCATCGGCATGGTGCATCAGGAGTTTTCCCTGACCCCCGGATTTACGGCAAAAGAGAATATTCTGCTGAATCGTGAACCGAAGAGAAAAAATGTGATCTCTGAGGTTTTCGGTGATCGTTTAAATACATTGGATTATAACGTGATGACCGGACGCGCCACATCCGCGATTGAGAAGATGGGATTCCATATCGATGCGGACATGGTGATCAACGACATGCCGGTCGGTCACAAACAGTTTACGGAGATCGCAAGAGAACTGAGCAAGGAGAACTTAAAGCTCCTCATTCTGGACGAGCCCACCGCGGTTCTGACGGAAAAGGAAGCGGAAGCGCTCCTTAAGTCTATTCGGATCATGTCCGAAAAAGGAATTTCCGTAATCTTTATTACACACAGATTACATGAGATCCTGGATGTTTGCGATAAAGTTGTTGTTATGCGTGACGGCCGTATCGCACTGGATTCCCCGGCAAAAGAAACATCCGTCGAGGAGATCACCAGATATATGGTCGGACGTCAGGTGGATTTTGCAAACAAGAAGGACATCCGCGATCATTCGGACGCAGAGACGATCATGTCGATCAAACGCCTTTGGGTTGATATGTCCGGTGAGACCGTCCGCGATGTCAATCTGGATATCAAAAAAGGCGAGATCCTCGGTATCGGTGGCCTTGCGGGGCAGGGCAAGCTCGGTATTCCGAACGGTATCATGGGTCTTTGCGAAGCAGGCGGAACCGTTCTTTTCGAAGGCAAAGAAATTCCGCTGAACAATCCGCGTCGCTGCCTGGACGCTTCTCTTGCATTCGTATCGGAGGACAGAAGAGGCGTCGGCCTTCTTCTTGATGAGACGCTGGAATGGAACGTTGTATTCCCCGCAATGCAGATTCAGGAAAAATTCCTGAAAAAAATGTTTGGCGGTCTGATCAAATGGCGTAATGAAAGAGAGATCGGCGCCGCTACACAGAAATATATCGAGGAGCTCAAGATCAAATGTACCGGTTCCAAACAGAAGGCAAGAGAGCTTTCCGGTGGTAATCAGCAGAAGGTCTGCCTGGCAAAGGCATTTGCACTTGAGCCGAAATTCCTGTTCGTGTCGGAACCGACACGTGGTATCGATATCGGTGCCAAGTCGCTGGTTCTCGATGCACTGAAGAAATTTAACCGGGAAAACGATGTTACGATTGTCATGATCTCATCCGAATTGGAAGAGCTCCGTCAGATCTGCGACCGTATCGCGATCGTATCCGGCGGCAAGATCTCCGGTATCCTGCCGGCAGACAAGCCTTCGGAAGAATTCGGTATGTTGATGGTCAGTCAGGTAAAGTAAGGAGAAGAAGATGCAAGAAAAGTTTCATGACGTATTGAGCAGCTTCGGATTACCGAGACTGATCATTACGGGATTTTTAATTCTATTGTTTATTATGGCTCCTTTTGTAGGTGCGGATTTTCCCACCCAGCTGACGAATACGATCAACCGTTTCAGCTGGAATGCGGTACTCGTTCTTGCAATGGTGCCGATGATCCATTCCGGATGCGGCCTGAACTTCGGTCTGCCGCTCGGTATCATTTCGGGTCTTCTGGGTGCAACGTTGTCCATTGAATTCGGTTTTACCGGCGCGATGAGCTTTGTGATGGCATGCCTGATCGCAACGCCGTTTGCCCTTGTTTTCGGTGGTGGCTACGGCTGGCTTCTGAACAAGATCAAGGGCGGTGAGATGATGATTGCGACGTATGTCGGCTTCTCCTCCGTGTCTTTAATGTGTATGATGTGGCTTCTGCTTCCGTATACAAGCCCGACCATGGTATGGGGCTTTGCGGGCAAAGGTCTTCGTACCACGATCTCGCTGGAAGGTTTCTATGACAAAGCACTGTCTGACTTTTTGCAGATCAATATTGGTACGCTTTCGATCCCGACAGGTGCGCTTTTGTTCTTCGCGGTACTGGCATTTCTGATGTGGGCATTCCTGCATACCAAGACCGGTACGGCAATGACGGCAGTCGGCTCCAACCCGACATTTGCCAAGGCGGCCGGCGTGAACGTTGACAAGATGCGTCTTTTATCCGTTGTTCTCTCGACATGGCTTGCCGCGATCGGCATTCTTGTGTATGAGCAGGGCTTCGGTTTCGTACAGCTGTATATGGCACCGTTCAATATGGCGCTTCCTGCTGTATCCGCTATCCTGATCGGTGGTGCTTCCGTCAATAAAGCATCTATTGCGAACGTGATCATCGGTACGTTCCTGTTTCAGGGTATTGTAACTATGACACCTACGGTTATGAACTCCATGATTCATACCGACATGAGCGAAGTCATCAGAATCGTTGTTTCCAACGGTATGATCCTGTATGCCTTGACGAGAAAGACGGAGGGATCAAAATAATGAAAAATACAGTTACAAAAGTAAACCAAGATTTAACATTTTTACAGAAAGCATTGAAGTTCCTGCAGAACAATTCGGTTCCGCTGATGTTTGTACTGATCTGTTTGTTCTGTATTCCGATTTCCGGTTTCTCCGCAAGCTATCTGCTGAACGAAGTCGTTACGAGAATGGGACGCAATATTTTCCTGATCCTGTGCCTGTTAATCCCGATCATTGCCGGCATGGGTCTAAACTTCGGTATGACGCTTGGCGCGATGGCCGGCGAGATCGCGCTGATCCTTGTAGCGGATTGGCAGATCTGGGGCATCCCGGGTGTGATCCTTGCGATGATCCTTTCCATTCCGTTCTCGCTTCTCCTCGGCGCATTTTGCGGGAAGATCCTGAACATGTCCAAGGGTCGTGAGATGATCACAAGCTATATCATCAGCTATTTTATCAACGGTATCTACCAGCTGGTGGTACTGTATCTGATGGGCAAGATCATTCCGATCAAGCATACATCGCTGAAGCTTCCGAGAGGCTACGGTATCCGTAACACGACAAGCCTTCTCAATATGAGACAGTGTATCGACAATCTGATCGATGTGCAGATCGGCGGCGTGAAGATTCCGGTGATGACATTCATCGTGATCGCGCTCCTCTGCCTCTTTATCGTATGGTTCCGGAAGACCAAGCTCGGTCAGGACATGCGTGCGGTCGGTCAGGATATGCAGGTTGCACGTGATGCGGGTATCGACGTTGAGAAGACCAGAATCATTTCGATCGTTATGTCCACAGTTTTGGCGGGCTTTGGTATGGTCATCTATCTGCAGAATATGGGTAACATTTCCACTTACAGTTCCCATTCACAGATCGGTATGTTCTGTATCGCGGCGCTTCTTGTCGGTGGTGCATCCGTTGATAAGGCATCCATCGGTAATGTATTTTTGGGTGTCATCCTGTTCCATACGATGTTTATCGTGGCGCCGTCTGCAGGCGCTCATATCACCGGCGACTCCATGATCGGTGAATACTTCCGTGTGTTTGTATCATACGGTGTCATCACGCTTGCACTCGTTATGTACGAGACCAAGAAGCGTAAGATGAAGAGCAGCGTAGGTGAACAGCTGAAAAAAGAACAAGAGGAAGGAGACAGCACAGATGAAAACTAAAGCACTCCTGTTCCGTTTGGGAACGATCCTCATTTTGGTTGCGATCGCAGCGGCGATGCTCGTGATCGGCCGTGGACACACGGTATATTTTGAAAACAGTGAAGCTACCTTTGAAGGGCAGACCTTTAAAGGACCTTACAAGGTGACGGTTTACGTGGACGGCGAGCAGGTCGCAAAGCTGTATGACGGCGAGCGCGGTATGGCGACATGTATCGGTCAGACCTTCAAGATGGAAATGAAGATCATGAACGAAAAAGGCGGCGACGAGCAGTTCGTAGCGGTTACGATGCCACTTCCGCGTGACATGGACGGTATCCTGATCAACCTGCCTGCGCTCCTTGCAGGACAGCCTGAAGCAGCATATTTGTCCGAATTCATCATCGCAGAGCCCGAACCTGAAACGGAAACGACCGAAGCCGACGAATTCGGCCTTACTACAGAATTCTGATCATGATGAAACATTTGACAGGGTATCTCACAGTGGCATGCATCCTCTTTTTGGAGGAGCTGTGCGTGAAGAACCATGCAGAAAAATATTTTCAACCAAGCGATAACAGGCAGGCCCTTAAGGGTCTGCTTGTTTTGCGAAAATACCACAATCGCGGGGCATTCCTGAATGCCGGAGAGTCCAGACAAAAGATCGTCGCATCGGTCTCCGTGGCGTTAACGGCGTTGGTGGCAGTCGCTTTATGGAAAGCGGCGGGGATCCCGGGATTAAAACTTTGCAAGATAGGGCTCTCTCTGATGCTCGGAGGCGGCCTTTCCAATACAACGGATCGCCTGATGCGAGGGTACGTGGTAGATTACATGAGCCTTCGATGCGGCGACAAGCGGATCGACAACATTGTTTTTAACATGGCAGACCTCTATATTATGATCGGCGCCCTCCTGGCGCTGACCGGAGACGACAGACAGGCATTTTTGTGGTAAAATACGAGTGAATTGTGTTAAGAACGCACGATAGGAGGATAAGAAGATGAGAAAGACTAATAAAGTAATGAATCTCGTTTCTGCCCTTTTGATCATGGGAATGGTATCCGGGCTTGCCCTGACAGGATGCGGACAGCAGGAAGCACCTGCACCTGCCGCAAAGGAGCAGACGGAGTCCGGCGAAGTAAAGAAAGAGGAAGCGCAGGCTTCACCTGAAGCGAAGGCAGAAGTACAGACGGAGAGCAAGGATGTATCCGCACTTCTTGAAGAGGCGGATCAGCTTGTAGCGGACAATGCTTCGAAGGTAAAAAAAGATGATGCGCGCGAAGAGGCGATGCAGAACATCAGCCGTGCGATCGAGCTTTACAAAGAGGCTGCATCCGGTGATGCAGGCGCTGCGGGAAGCGGTATCGTGAACGCATTTAATGTGTATAAGGACGGTGCACTTGACCGTGTGCTGATGCTTTTAAACCTGGAGACAGGGCTTGATATTTATGAGGAGACACAGCTTCAGCTCGATGCGGTCGCAGAACTCGGGGAGGAGCTGCAGGGCGAAGGCTATCGTGTAGATTTTTCCGATATTCAGGAGAAGAAGGAATCTGTTGCGGCGGATTATGAGGACAGGATCGTAAAGCAGCTTGACACGATCTTTGCCGATTCGCATCAGGATCTTGTGAAGAACGAAGAATACGCGAGAAAAGCCGTTCAGCTTTTTGACATAAAGGACGAGACGGATCCTTTGAAAATGCGCTGCGCGTACGCCAAAGCACTGCTTGTCCATCAAGAAGTGCAGGATGATATCAAGGCCGGCAAGGGTGAGGCCAGAGATTGGTTCAATAAGATCGTAAAGGCACTTCCGGAGGCTGACTATGCAGAGTTTCTGATGGAAGAGGCGGAGCAGTTTGCATGGCAGTTTGATGCGCATGAGGCATATTTTGAAAAAGTATCATTGCCGGTGATCGAAGATTCCGGTGAGCGCGAGTACAAACGCAAAGAGCTCGATGAGTTAAAGCTCAGTCCGGCAGAACTGCGCTATGCGAGAATGGAGATCTATGCGCGCCATAATGTGCAGCTGCTTGACAAAGATGCTGCCAAGGCACTTGGTGTTACAAAAGGAAAGGATATCTATTCGTTCAAGCCGTTTGATGACGAGAATGGCTTGCTGGGATTGGAACGCAGAACAGTTCGAGCGATCGCAAAGCTTGAGATTGATAATATCAAGAACGGCTATTTCGCGGCAGACTTATAAGAAGAGGTTTTTATGGAAGACCGGAAATTGGAAGTATTGTTAAAAAAACAGATTACGAATCAGCGGATCATCATGCTGCTTCTGGCGGTGCTCCTTGCTGTACTTGTTGCAGGCGGTGTGTTCCTCTGGCATTTCACGCAGCGTGCGCGAGAATTTATGGACACAGCCGATACGACGCTGAATAAAGTAAATGAAACGCTGGAGCAGGCGAATGACCTTCTGGCTATCGCAAACGAGAAGCTTGCGGCGCTGAACATGGATGGTGTGAACAGCATCATGGACAGAACCGATGAGGTCATGAAAGAGGTCGACGCGATCGTTGAGAAAACGAATGATGTAATGGATACCGTGGGACGCGCATCCAAACAGGTTGACGGCATGATGGATGTGATCGAGAGCGCGGAAGAAAAGATCAATTCTCTGAAAAAGATGGCGCTTGACAGTTTCTTCTAGGGGGATTTGATCGTTGTTTCAGAAGTTAAAGAGCATGCGCCCTGTTTTGGGCGCATTGCTTTGTCCAATTTGCAGTTTTATTCTGACGGAGCTTTTTCTCTATAATCCGTTTACGGAGATGTCTCTTGCTCCTTGGGCACTGAATGCCTGGTTCTACTTGTGTTTTGCAGGACTTCTTGTCTGCATCACAGGTCGTTTGTGTCTCGCACTTCGGATCCAGACGGTGCTCTGCCTGATCGTGGGCCTGACGAACTACTATGTCATGCAGTTTCGCTCGAGCCCGATCATGCCTTGGGATATCTACTCCCTCCGAACGGCTGTCAGCGTGATGGATAATTACAGCTTTTCGGTGCCGCTTCGTGTGGTTCTGGTGATCGCGGGATTTGTGCTCCTTTTCTGGGCGGAGCGGTTTGCGGACCGGCGTTTTGTGAAAAAAGTGCCGCGTTTTCTCTACGGACTTGCTTTTATTCTCTTGCTTTCTACATTTGTGATGCATATGCACCGCGACGAGGTCGTATCCAAGCTCCACCTGTACGATAAGCTCTTTACACCCGGTGTCATGCAGAAGCGCAACGGCCTTGCGGTCGCGTTTGCAAGAGAGACCAAATATCTTGTTGTGCAGAAACCGGACGGCTATCGCGCTGAAGATGCGCGGGCGCTTCTTGCGAAATATGAAGAGAGCGAAGAGACAACGGTTTCGGCGGATAATTATCCGAATATCATCGTGATCATGGACGAGGCATTTTCCGATATGGCGATCGATGCATCGTTTACGCCCAATCGCGATTATATGCCGTATATCCGGACGCTTCTTTCCGATGAAGGCGTGTTGTCCGGTAAGCTTGCCGTATCGGTTCTCGGAGGCAACACGGCCAATACGGAATTTGAATTTCTGACCGGTCATTCGATGGCCTTTTTCCCGCAGGGAAGCATTCCGTACCAGCAATACATTACGAAGGACATTGATGCCCTTCCGCGGGAACTGTCTTCTCTCGGGTATACGACCGAGGCAATGCATCCGTACTATGCGAAGGGCTGGATGCGCAATGTTACCTATCCGCGCCTCGGGTTTAAAAAGCTGACATTTCTGGAAGATATGGATGTGTCGGATGCTGATCTTGTGCGTAAATACGTCTCTGATGAGGCGGATTTTGATATGATTGTGGATGGTTTTGAAAAGCGTGATCCGGACAAGCCGTTCTTCCTTTTCAATGTGACGATGCAGAATCACGGCGGCTATACGGATACGTTTGACAACTTTAAGCCCGATATTACGGTGGATGGAACGGATGCGCAGGCGCTGTCCGATTATCTGTCGCTGGTGGAGCTCACGGACAGAGCAGTGGAGAAGCTGATCTCGTATTTTGAAAAGCAGTCTGAGCCGACGATCATTGTATTCTTCGGGGATCATCAGCCGAATGATTCGGTTGCATCTCCGATCTACAAGCTGTCAGGGAAAAAGGTGCAGACTTTGACGGATGAAGAGACAGATAACCGCTATTTTGTGCCGTATTTTATCTGGTCGAATGTGGATCTGCCGGGTGAACGCATTGTTTCCAAAGGCACAACCGTAAGTGCGAATTACCTGGCGGGCGTAATGCTGAAAGCGGCGGGCATGCCGCAAAGCGGCTATCGGCGTTTCCTGAATGAGCTCTCAGCTTCGTATCCGGTTGTCTCGGCGCGTGTTCTTTACACAAAAGAAGGCGTCCGGCATGATGCGGAAACGGTCGCAGAAGATGAAAAGCTCGCAATATACAAGCAATTGCAATACTATGAGATGTTTGATGATGAAAAGTAGAATGAAGCAAAGAAGACCGCTGCTTGCGGCCTTCTTTTTGCCTGTCATGATCATGCTGTTTATTGTGGTCGCAAAAGGGATCCATCCGTTTGGCGAGCGCAGTTTTTTGCGCATCGATCTGTACAACCAGTATTTTCCATTTTTTACGGAATACTGGAGAAAACTGCATGCAGGCGGGAGCTTTTCCTACTCCCGTTATCTGGGCCTTGGCGGCAGCTTTGCGGGCGTTTTTGCATATTATCTGGCAAGTCCGCTGCATCTTATTCTGCTCATCTGTCCGGAAAAGTGGATCCAGGAGTGCATGGTGCTTCTGATCATCGTAAAGCTCGGATTTTGCGGACTGACATTTGCCTGGTGGCTGAAAGAGCGTTTTGAGACGGACTCCTATCTGATCTCTGCATTCGGCCTTTTGTATGCGCTGTCCGGCTTTACGGCGGCATACAACTGGAACATCATGTGGCTGGATGTTGTCTATCTGGCGCCTGTGGTGATCGCGGGGCTTACGCGCCTGATCGATATCAGCGCTGGCAGAAGGAAGCGCGATACAGCCGGGATCTGCCTCTATCCGATCGCACTCGGACTTGCGATCTGGTGCAATTATTATCTGTGCATCATGCTTTGTATCTTTCTGGTACTCTGGTTTGTGATCATGACGCTTGATCTTTCGGTGCGCCAAAAGGGTGCGGCTTTTGCGCGGTTCACGATCGGATCTTTGATCGGCGGTGCGCTGTCAGCTATTGTCAGCCTTCCGGGTGTACTGGCTCTTCGCGTCACTAAGTTCGATAACCCGGATTTTTCAATTGAAATTAAATCGTATTTTAATATACTGCAAGCCTTGGCGCGGCGATTCGTTCTGACGGAATGCGAGGTACGAAACGATCACTGGCCCAATGTGTACTGCGGCGTGATCATTCTGCTGCTTGTGCCGCTCTGGTTTATCACAAGCAAACGTTCATGGAAGATCAAAACCGGTATTGCCCTCATGCTTGCGTTCTTTTGGGCGAGCTATACATTCAACATTCTGGCTTTCTTCTGGCACGGACTGAATTTCCCTGATTCGCTTCCCGCAAGGCAGTCGTACCTTCATGTCTTTTTGGTATTGACGATCGCATTTGAAGCCCTTGGCGAGATCAGACCCTATGAAAAGCCGGAAGAATTGCCGGATGATGCGCCGTCAGAAAGGCACCATATTGCGCGCGCCCTTATCATCGCATCGATCTGCGGCGCGGCGTTTATCCTGATCTGTTGTCTGTTTGGACGTTCCGACAAGGTAGGCAGCCTGTCGATGATCATGACGGCGCTCTATTTTATCTGCTATGTGATCGTGACGGCTTCTTATCATATGAGAAGCTATGAGCGAAAGCTTTATGTTGTGTTGCTGCTTATTGCGATCTTTACAGAGACTTGCATGCATACCTATAAAGTGAGCGTTCCGACGACGAAGCATGATCCCTATGTGCAAGGCTATGAGACGAATCGTGCGATCGTATCGGCGCTTCACGAGCGGACGGATTCACCTTTTTACCGCATTGACGAGCGCGAATGGAAGACCAAGAATGACGGCGTTCTGGCTTCCTACCCATCGGCTACGTACTTTTCGTCGACGGCCAGCGGCGGCGTGGAGAATCTGTACCGCAAGCTGGGTATGGCTTCGAGCAAGGTATTCTATCATATGGACGGGGCTGTGCCGCTTACGACGGCGCTGCTTGGGGTTCGCTACATCATTGATCCTGAGGAGTATCCGGCAGACGGGTTTTTTAAACCGGTAATGAAGACGGATGAGCTTGGTGATGGTTATGCTGACAGGACGGTCTATGAGGCTTTGGATACGCTGCCGATTGGCTATATGATCCCGACGGGACTTGAAGAGAAGTGGGAAGAAGAGATCCGGATCAATAAGGAGAATGGCAGCAATACGCCTGTTGCAAATTTGAATGCACTTGTTCGTGCGCTCGGTTTTGACAGGAAGCTTTTCCTCATCCGGGACGGCGATGAGGGCGGCGCGCTTTACGCCTACGTAATCTCGTCGCCCAACAAGGATGTAAAGGTCGATACGGACACCGAAGAGCGCACTTTCGAAAAGGTGAACTACAAGCATATCTTGACGCTCGGGCATTATGAGGACGGTGCCAAGATCGATGTGCAGCCGTGTGGCACGGTTGTAAATGAAAAGAAGAAGCTTGATTACCGCATCTATGTGATGGATGAAGCGTTATCACATGAAGTGGTGCAAAAGCTCGGAAGCGAGCCGTTTACGGTCACGGAGATGGACGATGGCTTCGTGAAAGGCACAGTCAGAAGCGCAGAGGCCGGCGATCTGCTCCTGACGATCCCCGCGGAGGACGGATGGGAGATTATGGTGGACGGCGTTGCAGTGGAAATGCAGCGTTTCGAGGATGCATTGATCAGGATTCCGCTGGAAGCCGGAATGCATGAAGTCAAACTGCGGTTTAGCGCGCCGGGCAGGTATGCGGGCATGGTGCTGACACTGACCGGGGCTCTTTTCTTGGGCTTATGGGTACATTTTGAGAAAAAGCATTTTAAAGGGCAGAATACTTTGCTACAATAAAGGCGTTTAGGGTATGTGAATGGCTTGAAAGTCTATCCTAAACCATTCGAGTGCGCGCATTTCGGCACTAAATTCATACGCATTCTTCTGAACGATTTGCTTTCTCGGGAACTCGCTTCGCTCAGACAACCCTCAAAAGCAAATAGAAGAATACGTATTCATTAAGTGCACATGCGAATGCACTCTCATGGTATAGGATAGACCTTCAAGCCGATAGGGATTACGCTAAAACTCAGGTTATAACACCTGATGCTGGAATGAATTCTGTGAGGCAGAATCAATAGCTGATATCGCGGGAGATTCTTTCCCTACTATGAGAGTGCATTCGCATGGGCACTTAATGAATAAGGATTTTTCAACGGTCATTTCGAGGACATGTTTGAGCGAAGCGAGTTCCGCAGAAATGGCCGACGTTTTGAAAAATTCTTATGAGTTTAGTGCAGAATGCGCGCACTCGAATAGTTGGAAAGAATCGGACGCGCGTATCCAATATAAGCTGATTTATAGGAACTGAGGAGTATGAAATGAACTGGGAAAAGAATGTGCGCACGGTGATTCCTTATGTGCCGGGCGAGCAGCCGAAGAAAATGAACGTGATCAAGCTCAATACGAATGAGAATCCGTATCCGCCGTCTCCGAAGGCGGTAGCAGCTATTCAGGAGATCGATCCAAGAGAGTATACGAAGTATCCGGATCCGGAAGCGCTTGTGCTACGTGAGGCACTTGCAAAGTATCACGGACTGAAGACGAGCCAGGTGTTCGTCGGTGTCGGAAGCGATGATGTGCTGAGTATGGCGTTTCTTACGTTTTTCAATGGAGAGAAGCCGATCCTGTTTCCGGACATTACGTATTCCTTCTATGATGTGTGGGCGGATCTTTACAGGATCCCGTATGAGCTCTGCCCGCTGCGCGATGATTTTTCCATTGATCCGAATGACTACATGCGCGCAAACGGCGGTATCGTGATCGCGAATCCGAATGCGCCGACAGGTCGCATGGAGGATCCTGCCATGATCGAGGGGATCGTGCAGGCGAATCCGGACAGTGTTGTGATCGTGGATGAAGCATATGTGGACTTTGGCGGCGTGAGCGCGCTTCCGCTGATCGAACGATATGAGAATGTGCTGGTGGTGCAGACGTTTTCCAAGTCGCGTGCGATGGCGGGCATGCGCATCGGTATGGCGTTCGGATCGGAAAAACTGATCCGGTATTTGAACGATGTTAAATTCTCATTTAATTCTTATACAATGAACGCGCCAACGCTCCATGCGGGAGCAGCGAGCATTGAAGATGATGCGTACTTCAAAGAGCAGTGCGCAAAGGTGATCGCGACAAGGGAACGAACCAAGAAAGCGCTTGCGGCGCTTGGCTTTTCCTTTGCGGATTCGAAGACCAACTTTATCTTTGCAACGCACAAGAGCGTTCCGGCGGCCGAGATCTTCGCGGCGCTTCGGGAGCAGGGGATTTATGTGCGCTACTTTAAAAAGCCGCGCATCGATAACTACCTGCGGATCTCCATCGGAACGGACGAGGAGATGGATACGGTTCTGAACTTCCTTGAGAAGTATTTAGACGGACGATAGAGAATGAACCAAAATAAGTAATAGATTTCCGGTTAAATGGGGCTTTCTATGCTCAGAGATCGTATATATAATCGGAACGAAAGGATAATATCATATGTTATTAAATTATGTGATCGTATTTTTGATCTCTATGGTACCGCTCATTGAGCTTAGAGGTGCCATTCCTTATGCGGTCGGTTTCGGCCTTCCGCTTGTGCCGAGCTATGCGCTCGCGATCATCGGCAATATGCTGCCGATGCCCTTTATCTTTTTCTTTGCAAGAAAGGTACTTGAGTGGGGCGCGGATAAGCCGGTGATCGGAAGGTTTTTCACCTTTTGTCTGGAAAAAGGGCGAAAGGGCGGCAAGACATTGCAGGAAAAGGCAGGGCGCGGCCTGTTTGTTGCGCTGATGCTTTTTGTCGGGATCCCGCTTCCCGGAACAGGTGCGTGGACTGGGACGCTGGCGGCAAGCTTTTTGGATATGGATTTTAAGTCGAGCATGATCGCGGTTTTCTGCGGCGTACTGATCGCCGGTGTGATCATGGGCGTTGCTAGTTTCTTAGGTTTTAGTGCGATTGGGATGGTAATGCAATGACGTATGACTCTTTTGCCTCGATTTATGATGAGTTGATGGATGCCGTGCCGTATGATACGTGGCATGAGCGCATTCGTGCGGGCATCATTCGGTATGGGGTGAGTAAGCCTGTGCGCGATGCGGCGGATCCGCTGACGTCTGAGCAGAATCTGGTCGTTGACCTTGGTTGCGGGACGGGTACGCTGACGGAGCTTTTATATGAAGACGGCTACGACATGATCGGGATCGACAGCTCCTCCGCCATGCTCTCCGTTGCAGAGGAGAAAAAAGAAGCAAAGAAAGCGGATATCCTGTACTTACAGCAGGATATGCGGGAGCTGGAACTCTACAGTACGGTCGGGACGGTTGTCAGCGTTTGCGACTGTCTGAATTACATCTTGGAGCCGGATGAGCTTTCCGATGTCTTTCGCCTTGTGAACAATTATCTGTTTCCGGGCGGTCTGTTTCTATTTGATTTCAATACGGATTATAAATACCGCGACGTGATTGGGGATACGACAATCGCCGAGAACCGTGCGGATTGCAGTTTTATCTGGGAGAATACCTACGACGAAGAGTCGGGAATCAATGAGTACGCGGTGACATTTTTCCTTAAAGAGGATGATGGCCGGTACCGTAAAGAGACGGAATATCACTACCAAAGAGGGTATTCCTTCGAAGAGATGCGTACGATGGGCGAAAAGGCGGGGCTTTCCTTTGTGGAGGCGATCGATGCCGATACGGGCGGCGGTGTGACGGATACGACTGAGCGCATTTTTATGATCATGAAGGAATGTCAGAAAAAACTTGAGACGAAATAGCCTTTGGAGAGCTCGACAGGCTGTTTGAAGGAAAAAGAAAGGAATCGACAGAATATGTCTGATTATATAGTCAGAGCGACGGCTGCAAACGCGCAGATCCGTGCTTTTGCGGCGACGACAAGGGAGCTTGTCGAGCTCGCCAGAACCAAACATCATACGAGCCCTGTTGCAACGGCGGCGCTTGGAAGACTCCTGACGGCAGGCGGCATGATGGGCAGCATGCTGAAGGGAGACGACGATCTTCTGACACTGCAGATCAAGGGAAGCGGACCGATCGGCGCGATCGTGGTGACTGCGGATGCGAAGGCGCGCGTGAAGGGCTACGTCAACAATCCGGACGTGATGCTTCCGCCCAATGCGCTTGGCAAGCTGGATGTCGGCGGCGCGATCGGCCTTGGGATGCTCAGCGTGATCAAGGATATGGGACTCAAGGAGCCCTATGTGGGACAGTGCATCCTGCAGACGGGTGAGATCGCGGAGGATCTGACATACTATTTTGCCACCAGCGAGCAGGTGCCGTCTTCCGTAGGGCTTGGTGTTCTGATGAACAAGGACAATACCGTGAAGCAGGCGGGCGGTTTTATCGTGCAGCTCATGCCTTTTGCGGAAGAGCCCGTGATCGCACAGCTTGAGGAGAACATCAAGAAGATTTCGTCCGTGACGTCGATGCTGGATGAAGGGCTGACACCGGAAGGTATTCTGGAGCGCGTGCTGGAGGGCCTACCGATCGAGATCACCGATACGATGGAGACGCAATTCTACTGTAACTGCAGCAAGGAGCGCGTATCGAAGGCGCTGATCAGCGTCGGCAAGAAGGAATTGGAAAGTATGATCGCAGATGGCAAGCCGATCGTGATGAACTGCCATTTCTGCGATACGGACTATACATTTGAAACAGAGGAGCTGAAGGCGTTATTAAAGAAGGCGACGAAGGCTTGAAGCATGAAGGACCGGACGGATCAGACGGTGACTTTACGGTCTGAGCCGGCTGAAGTATGAAAGATACGGCGGAGGATGGATATGCACTTTACCAAAATGCAGGGATGCGGCAACGATTATATCTATGTGAACGGAGCGAAGGAACACATCGCACAGGCGGATAAGCCGGACATTGTGCGTCGACTTTCCGACAGACACTTCGGGATCGGCGGTGACGGCGTGATCTTCATCAATCCTGCCGACGATGCGGACTTTGAAATGGAGATGTACAACGCGGACGGAAGCCGCTCCGAGATATGCGGGAACGGCATTCGCTGCGTGGCAAAATATGTATTCGATAAGGGCCTGACTGATAAGACCGATCTGGTGATCGTGAGCGGCGGCAAGCCCA
>JAEEGL013324245.1_pt1 | contig 15574 bp, 6 predicted proteins | sample 9134231 | NCBI WGS metagenome assembly JAEEGL01 (sample SAMN16246548, study PRJNA631951) | gut metagenome | biome: gut microbiome; feature: rumen; material: fiber-attached | host: Bos | place: Iran: Karaj | collected 2018-10
CGTGTGGAAGCCCAGCAACGTGTAGGTAAGTTTATCTTTATAGGGCCGCAAAAGGCGGCTGATGTTTTCCAGTTCTTCCTCGTTGTCATTCACTCCCGGAATGACCGGCGTTCTCACCTGCAGCTGCACGCCCTCCCCTGCCAGTCTTCCCAGATTCTCCAGGATGGTCGCATTGCCGATGCCTGTCCATTCGCGGTGTTTGGCTTCATCGGCCAGTTTCAAGTCGCAGATCCAGAGGTCTGTGAGCGGGACCAGTTCCTTCATCACCTCCCAGGGGAAAGACGCGTTGGTCTCGATGGCGGTGTGGATGCCGTGCTGCTTGCAGATACCCAGGAACTCCTTCACAAAACCAGCCTGCATCAGCGGTTCTCCTCCCGAGATGGTGACCCCTCCGTGGGACTCTTCGAAGTACGGAAGGTCTTGCTCTATTTCTACCCAAAGTTTCTCTGGGGAGACTTCTCTACCCACAATAGACATTGCGTTGCTGCAACACACCTCCGTACAGAGGCCGCAGGCTTTGCATTTGTCCCGGTTCACTACGACGGAGTCTCCGGCGTCTTCAATCACGTGATTCGGGCATACGTTCATGCACGAAAGACAGTGAATGCACTTTTCTTTAATATATTGAATCTGAGGTTCCCTTTTCCAGGTTTCGGGGTTATGACACCATTTGCAGCGCATATTGCAACCCTTCATGAACACCACCGTACGGATACCCGGTCCGTCGTGGATAGACATGCGTTGCAGTGTGGTTATCAGGCCTTTCATGGTGAATAGTTTTCTTCACTGCAAATCTATGGATTTTTTTAACCCCTTCTACATCACAAGTTTATGGTTAAAATGATATTCTTTACTCTATGCCGACATCTGCCTTTTTCAGACAATTTTCTGGTTCAGTTTCCGGTAGTCGGACGGGGTCTGTCCGTAGCGCTGGTGGAACTGCTTGTAGAAATAGGCGATGCTCTCGAAACCGCAGGCATAGGCGATGAGCTTGATGGGGATGCTGGTGAGGATGAGCTCGTCGGCCGCATACTTGATGCGGATGTCGTTCACGAATTCGGTGAGTGTCTTCCCGAAGACGTTCTTCACCACGCGGTTCACGTAGTCGGAATTCCTTTCGCACAGGTTCACGAAGGAGACGGTGCCCTCGCGGAACTGGTCGGTGTGGTTGTAGCTCTTGATGGCCGAAATGAGCCACGAAGGAGCCGACAGGAAGTCCCGCTGGGTTTCCAGTTCCTGGATATTGCGGAAGATAAACAGCAGGAGGCTGTCCATCTGCATGCAGGAGCGCTTGTAACGCATGGCTTCCTCGGCGCGGGAGGAGAAACGCTTCACCAGGTTTTCGGAGATCTTGATCTGGTAGGGCAGCGAGCTCTCGGACCAGAAGTACTGGTCGGAGCTGGCAAAATAGCGCTGGTGGAAATAATCCAGCGTCTCCTTGGGGAAAGCGATGTTCACGATGGTGAGGTTCTTCCCGCCCGAGGAGAAGGTGTGCTTGTCCTGGGGACGGATGAGTACCATGTCGTTGGCCTTGAGCACCACCTTGTGACCGTTCACATGGTGGATGCCCTCCCCGTTCTCGACCCAGAACAACTCGGCATAGTCGTGGTAATGGTAGGAAATGTCATAACGGGTGGTGATGAACACCCTGGCGATATGGAACACTTCTTCCTTGGCCAGGAAATCGTCCAGCCTGAAGAACTTGCTGTTGGAAATGTCTGTCCGGGATGTGCTTCTCATATATATAATAGGTTACAGTTTCGTTGGCGTATCACTCATTTCCAGGCGCAGTTCCCCACCGGCCAGCAGCTCGGAAGCCGGGAAGCGGAAGGAGTTCAGCTGCTTTCCGTTCAGGCGCGCCTTTTTCACATAGAGATGCTTCCGGGAGGCACCGTCGGCCCTGATCACGAAGTCCTGTCCCCTGCCGTAGCGGCCGCCCAGGTGGATGACGGCTTTCCGGAAGAGAGGGCTCCCAATTTCGTAGGCGGGCTGCGCCGAACAGCCGCCGTCCATCTGGAACAGGCCCAGGGAGGCCATGATCGCCCAGGCGCTCATCTGGCCCTGGTCTTCGTCTCCCAGGTAGGCGTTGGCCACGCCGTAGCCGTAAAAGCGTTCCAGGATGGAACGGCTCCAGCGCTGGGTGTTCCAAGGCTCTCCGGCATAGTTGAACAGGAAGGCGAAGTGCATGCTCTGCTGGTTGCCGTGCACCACGGGATGGTCCCAGTACTGGTCTCCAGGGGCGTTGTAGCGCCAGGGCTCGTCCTGTTCAAATCCCCAGGAGAGCCGCTGGGTAAAGCGTTCCCTGCCGATGACATCGATGAGACCGGGGACATCCTGGGGCACGAAGAAACTCAGCTGCCAGGCATTGCCCTCCACATACTGTCTGTTGGCGCCGCTGCGGAAAGGGTCGAATTCGGGTAGCCAGGCGCCTGTGCTGTCTTTCATGTGGCAGTAGCCTTCTTCGTCAATGACGTGCTTCCACCAGGAGCCGCGCTCGTTGAACACGCGGAAGGCGGCGGTATCGCCGAGACTCCGGGCGAGCTGCCCCACCGCCCAGTTGTCGAAGGAATACTCCATGGTATTGGAGAAACGTCCCTTGTCGTACGGGACGTAGCCGTGCTGCAGGTAGGCGGCCAGGTCCCGGTTGCCGGCAAAGCCCTTGTACACTTTGCGGCCGGGGGTGGTCTCCATCTTGACGGCAGCCTCCAGGGCCTTGTGCGCATCGAAGTCGCGGATACCCATCTGCCAGGCGCCCACGATGAGGGGAATCTCATGTTCGGCCACCATTACAGGAATGTAGTTGAGCCCGGCGGGGCCCTTCCCCAGCCAGCCGTTGGCATCGTAGAGCGCCAGCTGGGTACGGACGAACTGGCTGCTCCACTCCGGGGTGACCAGGTTCCACAGCTGGTTCAGGTTCCAGAAGGTATTCCAGAAGGCGTCGCTGCTGATCATGACATCTCCGGGGTTTTCTACCCGGCGCACGATGCCGTCCGTGGACACCCATTCTCCGTTGACGTCGCTCCAGATGGTGCGGCCGCAGAGGCTGCGGTACATGTTGTTATAGAAGCGCTGTTTCTCCAGGCGGTTGGTGGTCTCTATCTCGATGCGGCCCAGCAGATCGTTCCATACATCGGCCTGGTGGGCCACTACGGCGTCGAAGTCCCAGCCAAAGGGCTCTGCCAGCTCTATGCGCAGGTTCTCGCGGGCGTTGGCCACGCTCACGGGCGAGATGGCCGACCGCATCTGCACCACGGGATGGGTGACGCTGTCGAAGCGCACGGCCCACAGCTCTCCGTTCCGATAGGAGGTGACGCCCTTCACGGGGCAGTCGAACTCCAGCACGAAGTGGAGGGTGTAGTCCTGGTCGGCATCTTTTCTCCACACGCGGGACGAATGCTGATGGGACCAGCCCTCGATGCGGGTAGGGCTTACCTGGCGGCACCCGGCCTCCACCACCTCAAAGTCGTATTCGGGCTGGGGGTGCATCTCCAACAGGATGCGGCTGTCTTCTCCCCCGGCGGGGAAAGTGAAGCGCTCCAGCCCGCAGCGGGTGGTGGCGGTAAGTTCGGCCAGGATGCCGTAGTCTGTCAGGCGGGCGCTGTAGTAGCCGATGCGGGCCACTTCCGTGTCCTTGTCCATGCGGGAGCGGTAGCCTTCGTCGGGCCTGCGTTCGTCACCCACCTCGGTTTGCATGGGGCCTACGGCGGGCATCACGCCCAGGCCGCCCAGCGTCCATTCATGGACGTGGCTGAAGCAGCCGATGTTCTCGAAGGAAGGCTGGTAGCCGGCCTGCCAGCCCTGGTTCTGGTTGTCGGGGCTCAGCTTCACCATGCCGAAGGGCATCCAGGGACCGGGGGCGATCATCCAGCGGGAATGGGCCGTGCCCGTGCGGGTATCTACGTAATCGGCATAGCGCTGCTGCCGCTGGGGGCCGCGCCGGACATTACCTTCGGCCACTTTCCGGCCGTCCACGAGCAGCTCGTAGCGGCTGCACTGTTCCGTTTTCACGGCCTTCATGGGCGCCTCGAACTGGTAGCGGCCCTTTTCCAGCTTTTCGGCGAAGATCTTCTTTCCGTCCAGTTTCACCTGAAGGAGGGGTTCCCCGTCCAGGTGCTCCACGTCCACGATGAGGGGCTGCGTATTTCCCAGCTGGTAGCCGGCCGGGGTAACTTCGCGGACAAAAACCTTCTCCGGGCCGATGACGGGCACCGCTTCCGGGCCCACCAGCGCCACGCGGTCGAACTGGATCCAGGAGCCTTCGAGCACGCTGATGACCACCTCGTTGCCGCCTTCGCGGAGGACGTCTTCTTCCAGGGGGAAGCCCAGCGTCCTGTCTCCATCGGCCCTTAACTGGTACTTGCGGGAGCGGCCGTTGACGGAGAGCTTCACCAGGGCAGGGTTATCCTGCGCCCAGGCGGCCAGGCTCACTTCCAGCGCATAGCCGCTCCTTTTCCCGAGGGGACCCAGCTGGAAGAGGATGTTCTGCTGGTGGGTCCTGAGGCCCGCAGACCAGGTGGTGCCGCCCCAGGCGTCGTCGGGGCCGGGCAGGATATAGGGGAAGTCTTCTTTCAAAGAGGAATGGCCGATGGCGAAGAAGCGGTCTTCATAGCCGAAGTCCTTTTCCAGGAACTGCGCGTAGCCGTCCGGAGCCAGGGCGAATTCGCCGGCGCTGCCGTCCCGGCGGCCCAGTTCCCAGACAGTGACGCCCGGGGTTTCGTTCACCAGCGAAGGAGGGCAGTCGGCGGGAGCGCTGCCCCAGGAGGGATTGGGCTCGTCGCCCATCACGAAGGCCAGGACGCCGCCCCGGAGGATGTCCTCATGGGAGAGGTAGTTTTTCGTATAGGGCTTCCCGTCCAGGGTGGCACGCTGGATATAGCGGTTGTCCTTCCCTGTCTTTTCTGTCAGGAGGGTGAATTGGCGGCCGTTTTCCAGGGAGAGCACAGCCTTGTCAAACTGCGGCGAGCCTATGATATAATAAGGGCTGCCGGGACAGACGGGGTAGAAGCCCAGGCTGGAGAAGGCCAGCCAGGCGCTCATCTGCCCGGCGTCGTCGTTGCCGGCCAGGCCGCCGGGGGCGTCGGCATACTGGGTGTCCAGGATGGTCCTCACCCGCTCCTGCGTTTTCCAGGGCTGTCCGGCATAATTATACAGATAAGCCACCTGATGGCAGGGTTCGTTGCCGTGCCAGTACAGGTTCTGGTCAAAGAGGGAATCCAGTTTGGCGACCGCCTTTTCCCTGCCGCCCATCGCACACATGAGACCGTAGGGATCCTGCGGGACATACCAGGTATAGTGGCACGGGGCGCCTTCCGTGATAAAGCGGGCCAGGGCTTCGGGGCGGACGCCCGGCTCGAAGCTCCCGTCGGCATGGCGGCCGCCCGCATATCCGGTGGCAGGATCAATCACGTTGCGGTAGTTCAGGCTGCGCGCGTGCAGGGCTTTGTAGTCTTCTTCCTTCCCCAGGGCCAGGGCCAGCTGGGACAGGACAAAGTCGTCATAGGCATACTCCAGGGTGCGGGAGGTCTGTTCCCGGGTATGGAAGGCCTCTTTCACCGGGTCTTCCAGCGGGATGTAGCCGTATTGAAGGTAGCTTTCCAGGGCGCGGCGCCCCATGCCGTCGGCATATTCCTCCGGACTTTCCGGCTGCTGGAAGGCATTCTTTCGCATGCCTTCGTAGGCGCAGCCGATGTTGAAGTTGCGCACGCCCTTCACCCAGGCATCGCCCATGGCGGCCGTGCAATGGTCCCCGATCATGGCGGCGGTATAGCTGTTCCAGCAGGGGAAGATGGGGAGCCAGCCGCCCTGGATGTACTTGTCGGTGAGCGACTGCATCATGTCTCCGCTGCGGCCGGGCTCCAGCAGGGTGAGCAGGGGATGCAGGGCACGGTAGGTATCCCACATGGAGAAGTCGTCGTAATGCGGGACGGAAGACTGCAGGACAGGCGTTCCCTTGGCAAAGGCCGGATAGCGGCCGTCCACGTCACTGATCACGCGGGGCAGGAACGAGGCCCGGTACAGGGCGCCGTAGAACTGTCTTTTCAGCTGTGTATCTTCCGTAGACACCCTTATGCGGGCCAGCTGTTTTTCCCAGGTCTGTTCCAGGTACGTATGCACATCCTCGAAATCGGGCTCCGGTATCTCTGCCTTCAGGTTTTTCACGGCGCCCTCGTAGTCCGTAAAGGAGCTGGCGGCCCGCACCAGCAGGGGCGTCCGGCGGGGCGGGAACTGTACGTACAGGCCGACGCCCTTTTCCCGCCCGATGGCGGTGCCGCCCCGGATGACCGTATCGCGGCTGAAGGTGCCGAAGGCTACCGGCGTGTCTTCAAAGCGGATGACGAAGTGCCCGCTGAAACCGGCCGGCTGCCCCCAGCCCTGGTAGATGCGGTGGACGGGGTTGTAGCCCCGGATCTCTTTCCTGAGGGTATCCAGTTCGATATAGCCCTCCCCTTCGTCGCTGTTGGGATTTACGATGAGGCAGGCAGGGCGGTCTTCCGGATAGGTGAAGCGGAAGATGGCGCTGCGGGAACGCGCGGTGAGCTCGGCCCGGATGCCGCTTTCATGAAGAAATACACTGTAGTAGGAAGGGGTGGCGGTTTCTGCCTGGTGCCGGAAGGGGGTGGCCCTGTCCGCGGGCTGCAGACGTTCGATATCCGTGGAGGGGAAGAGCGTCATGGAGCCGTAGTCCTGCGTGCAGCCGCCCACGATCCAGTGGGAGTTCCGGAAGCCCTGGAACAGGCTGTCCCGGTAATAATAGGGGGCGATGCACTTGCGTTCCGTATCCCGGGTCTGGGGTGTCCAGAAGTTCATGCCGTGGGGTTCCAGCACGGCAGGCAGCGTCTGGCCATACTCTTCGCTTCCCTTTCCGTAGCGACCGTCCAGATACACGGAATTGGCATCCGTTCCCACGCGCGTATCAATACAGGAGATTAACTCTGTGGCGCCGGGGCGGGTACACGCCGCCAGGCCGCACACCAGGGTAAGGAATGGCAGAAAACACCTCATAAGACTCAATAATACAGAATAGTTTTTCACAAAGATAGCATTTACTCGCTAATAATGAACACCATCCCGATTATCTCTAAGCCATAAAGAATTACTCTATTCCGACATTCGCCACGGTTTTTTAAAGGTATTTCAACCCCTGCGGGGGCCCATTCGGAGACCGAAGGCCGAAAAGGTAAGGCTAACGCACGTGGGATTTAGCCCTGCGGGCTACATCCCTTCCCCTGCGGGGGCCCATCATCGAGCATAGCAGGGACGCCAGTCCCCTACGGGGTCTGCCTTCTGTCATAATAAAAGGGCATTCAAGCAAGCTTGATGCCCTTTTATTACGCCAGACGCCACGGTATTCACCGTGGCGCCCCTGCCTTTCGTGATTCCGTTGGGATTCGAACCCAAGACCCACAGCTTAGAAGGCTGTTGCTCTATCCAGCTGAGCTACGGAACCATCCTCAATGGGAGTGCAAAGTTAGTGTTTTTTTAACAAATGTCAAATGAGCCGTATGTATACCCTTGAAAAGTAGTATATTTGCGCCCATGAAAACGAACTTGAAAAGAACCCTCATCGCCCTGATCCCCCTGGGCGTGTTGTTTCTGCTGCTGGCCCTGGACATTTCCATCTTCGGAGGAGACTCCATCCTGGGCGCTTCGCAGGTCATGCTGCTGGCCGTATCGGCCATCTGCGTAGGACTGGGCATGTGGCTCTACAAGATTCCCTGGCGCACGTTCGAGGACGAGATTGCGGGGAATATCGGCAATGTAGCCACCGCCATCGTCATCCTTCTTATGATCGGCGCCATCTCGGGCACCTGGACCATGAGCGGCGTGGTGCCGGCCTTCATCTACTACGGCATCAAGATCATCAGCCCCAAGGTCTTCCTCCTCACGGCCTGCGTGCTGTGTTCGGTCGTTTCCGTGATGACGGGATCGTCCTGGACCACCATCGCGACGGTGGGCGTGGCGCTGCTGGGCATCGGCCGGGCCGAAGGCTTCTCCGACGCCATGACGGCGGGCGCCATCATCTCGGGCGCCTACTTCGGCGACAAGATCTCTCCCCTGTCCGACACCACCGTCCTGGCCTCGTCCCTCAACAAGGTAGACCTGTTCTCGCACATCCGCTACATGTGCTTTACCACGGTTCCTTCCTATATCATCACGCTGGCTGTGTTCATCGTCCTGGGCCTCACCCACGGCGGCACGCCCGACGTTCCCAAGGAAGTGTATTCCAACACCCTGGCCACCACCTTCAACCTCACCCCCTGGCTTATGCTGGTACCGGCCTTCACCTGCCTGCTCATCTGCAAGCGGCTGCCGGCCATCGTGGGGCTGGCCTTATCGGCCCTGGCGGCGGCAATCGCGGCCCTGGTGTTCCAGCCGGAGATTATCCGTACCATCGGCCTGGGCATTACGGACGGCAGCGCGGCGCGCGTTTCATTCGCCGGCATCGTGGAGACCATCTACAACACCGTTTCGCTGGATACGGGCGTGGATGAGGTGAACAAACTGGTGGCTTCCCGCGGCATGCGGGGCATGCTGGATACTATCTTCCTCATCATCTGCGCCATGTGCTTCGGCGCCACCATGTACGCCAGCGGCATGATCGGAGACCTGTCCCGCATCCTGCAGCCTTTTACCCGCACCCGTACGGGCCTGGTGGGCTCCACCGTCCTCACGGGCACGCTCATGAACGGCATCGTGTCGGACCAGTACCTCTCCATCATCCTCACCTCCAACATCTATCGGCCCAGCTTCGAGGAGGGAGGCTACGAGAACCGCCTGCTGAGCCGCAGCGTGGAGGATTCGGCCACGGTCACTTCCCCGCTGTACCCCTGGTCCAGCTGCGGCATGACGCAGGCCACCATCCTCAGCGTCCCCACACTGGTATACGCTCCCTTCTGCCTGTTCAACATCCTCTCGCCCGTGATGTCGTTCCTGGTGGGACTCATCGGCTGGAAGATCGTCCGGCATAAAAAAGATATTTCTCCCAGTCCCGAAGGAAACTGAGAGAAATATCCAACCAACTATATAATAACTACCGGTTTACATATTTAGCCGTGCGGGCGTTGAGATACTCCTTCACGGAAGTCCAGTTGTAGTAGGGACCACTCACGGGCTGCAGGTTGCCCAGGTGGGCTTCCTCTCCGTTGAGCAGCACCTTCACCAGCACCTCGCCGTTTCCCTTCTTGGGCGCATAGAACACAAACTGGATGTTGGTGGCCATGCAGGAACGGAAGGTCTGGAAGGTATAGACCAGATCGTCGGCCTTGGCGGGGACGTAGTCGAAGCCGTCGATATCCATGATCATCAGCAGGCTCATCACCACGTGGTCGTGGCCGAAGCGGAGGTCGGCGCCACGGGACTGCTCGGCCAGCCGGATATCGGCCTTGGCGATGACGTCGTCCACGATGGAGCAGCAGGCCGTGCGGTAGTGCACGTACTCGCGGTAGCGCTCGTAGTTGTCGCACTCCCACAGCGTCACATATTCCTCGGGCGTGAAGATGCCCGCCACATCCATGCGTTCCTCTTCGGGGATGCTGTTCATGCCGCCCACGAACATATACAGGTTAAAGAACACGTCATAGGGATTGCGCGAGCCCAGGCCCACGGCGGGATCCTTGAACAGGCGTGCCAGCACGTCCATATAGCCCGGGAAGCGGCGGTAGAAGAATTCCTCCTGGCTCTCCGGGAAGGGGAAGAAGGTATCCGGTCCCTTATAGCGGAGCGGGTTCTTGCCGGTGTTGGGACGCGTGGCCTGTACGTCCAGGGCGCCCTGGTGGGCGTAGACCTCGGCCTTGGGGGCGAAGCGGGACAGGCCGCTCACGCAGGAGCTCATGCTGATGATGGCACGCACCGAGGCCGATGAACACGCATCCACGCGGCTGCCCTTGCCGAAGGCCGTGGGGAAGGATTCGGCCATGGTTTTGGCGATGTACTGGTGCTGCTGCCAGCCCAGCGGGGTGAGGTCTCCCACCTTGTACTGCCCGTCCACCCAGAAGGCGGTGAGCTGGGTCAGGAGCTTCTCTCCGTAAGGGGTGAGGTTATCGGCCTTCCTGCCGGCCTTGAGCATCTCCATGGGGACGGTGTAGGCCTTGGAGGTATAAGCATAGCGGGAGCCGTGGCGGCCGTAGTGGCTCACATACACGGGCTCGTAGCCCTTGGGCGCCGGAGTGGCAGCCTTGGGGGTCATGCTGTAGACATTGTCCAGGCCCGAAGCCTTGAGCGGATCCTGCAGCAGCTGTTCGCGAACGTTCTTGTTCGCGAAGGCCGGTTCGGGCTGTGCCTCAGGAACCTCAACGATATAGAAATGCGTGAAGAGCTTGCGCTCGCCGGCATGGTCGTACTTGCGCTTGTTGTCGGTGGGATAGTTCACCACGTGGGTGAACGGGTCTCCCTGGCCGCGCACGCAGAGGGTGGTGGAGCCGCCGCCGTCCATGTTCAGGGCGTACTGCGGGTTGAACCACTTCTGCAGGAAGAGGGTGAGTTCGCGGGCGCTCATACCCTCGCCTATCCCGGCCCGGCGGCCGTCCACGGCGAAGAGGATGAGGTGGTTGCTCTCCGTCTTGGCCACGGCGCTGCGGGGATGGCGCACGCCCTGGTGGCGGGACGGATCCTCATAATGCAGCTGCTTCAGGTCATCCGGCGTAAGGGCCGGATCCACGAAACGCTCACCCACCGGGTCATAGTCGTCGATGAGCATGGGCGCACTGGAGAGGATGTTGGGCTCTGTGCAGCTGGAGTAGAAGGCGCGCTGCTCTTCGATGCTCTTTCCCTTGCCGTCAAAGGAGATCTTTACGCCCTGCAGGCCGTCGGTATAGACGGCCGCCTCGCTCTTCCAGTTGGGGACGGGCTCCTTGAACACCGTGTTGTACGGCATCACGGAGTGGAAATCCCCGTCTACCTTGATCACCACCGAGCTGGGCTCGTAGGCTGCGTTCATGGCCGCCACGGCGTGGTTGCGCAGGAACACGTCGGAAGTAGGCACCTCGTTTTCCGAATAGGAAAAACGGAAAGCGTAGCGCGGGTTGTTCAGGTCCAGGTCGATGACAAAGACCTGCTGCGCCGCACCGGAGATCTCGTCCAGGCCGGAGAAAGTGTAATAGGTCACACCTTCGGCCACGGTATCTACCGTCCAGCCATTGCCGGGTTTGGGTTGGGCCGCCAGCTGCAGGCACGCGGCCAGCAGGAGGAGAAGGGAGAATAGGCGTCTTTTCATTACAACAGTCCGTCAATGATTGCTTTTACGATGGGTTCCATCACGTCATAGCCGTCGGGGCCGGGATGGAGATTGTCATAAAGGCGGTAGGCCACCTTCATGCTCAGGTCGTTCTCGGCATCAGTCACCATGGAGCTCCAGTAGTCGCACCAGGAATAGCCGTTGGATTCGGCCTGGGACTTGATGAGTTTGTTCAGCGCAACAATGTGCGCACCCTTGGTCTTCGGGTTGCTGAGTTTGGAATAGGTGTCGTCGTTGGGCGTCACCGAGCACAGCACCACCTTGATACCGGCCGCCTTGGCGGCGGTCGCCATCTCGGCGATGTTGGCAGCGATGTCCGCTTCCGTCACACCTTGAGCCAGGTCGTTGGTGCCGGCCATGATCACGACCACCTGCGGGTTCAGGGCAATCACATCCTTCTGGAAGCGATTCTTCATCTGGGTGGTATTCTGGCCGCTGATTCCCTTGTCCACGTAGCCGTTCCGGCTGAAGAAACCGGGGTGGAACTTCACGGTGACCGAGGTTCCGTTGTCAGTCATATAGGCCGGATTGAAGGGAATCTTCAAAGGGAAATTTGTCTTGTCGTAGGTGTTGCTGTTTCGCGCCCACTGCCAGGTAATGCTGTCACCTACGAAGATGGCAGGAATGCGGAGAGGGGTATCCTTGAGTACGGGCAGGGTGCCGTCCAGGTTCCACACCGCGGTGGGCCAGGTCTGGGCCGATGCCTGGTAGGAAACCGTCTGCGCAGTGCCGGCATACACTTCCGTGATGGAAGCGCCCGCAGCATTGGAGCCGCAGAAAGGAAGGGAGGCATGCCAGCCGATGCAATGGGAGATGGAAGCGTCCCCGTCCAGGCATTTGCCCACGAAGGCGCCCGCGCCTCCGTTCATGCTGCCGCTGTTGTAGCAGAACTCGACGGTAGTGGCGCTGGCCGATCCCAGGAAGCCGCCGGCCTGGCTGCCGCCCGACAGGGAACCTGTGGTGTAGCAGTGCAGGATGGTGCCGTCTCCCGCTGCGCCCACAAAGCCGCCGGCCACGTTCTGGCCGCCGCTTACGGAGCCGTCCGTGTAACGGCAATACATGACGAGCGCGTTGTCGGTTGCGCCGGCGAAACCGCCCGTGTTGCTGGCTCCGCTCACATTACCGCTGGCGGAGCAGCCGGTGTACATGGAAGCGCCCGCCGCATACCCGGCGAAGCCGCCGGTATAACCAGCCGCGTTCTCCACCTTGGCAGCCGTGGAGCAGGCCTTGTAGGCGTCGGGCACATTGGCCCAGCCCACGAAACCGCCCACGCGGTCTCCCTTCGCGGTCACGCTGCTGGCAGCGTCTACCGTGCAGTCCTGGAAGTTGGCGCCGGCATAATCCGTATAGCCCACGAAACCGCCCACGTTGCCCACGGCAGCCTGGACCGCTTTCACGGCCGTTTCTTTCACATGGCAGTTGATGAAGGAATGCGCCTGGTAGGTATAGCCGATAAAGCCGCCCGTATAGATGGAACTGCTGGCCGCATCCTTGGTCTGGTTCACCGTTACACCGTTCACTTCACAGTCCGTGAAGATGGCGGGAATCTCATACTTGTCCACGCCGCTGATATCGGCAATGCCCACGAAACCGCCCACATGGGAGGCGCTGCTCACAGTGGTATTCACCACCTTGCAGCCCGTAACCGAGCCCTTGCCTCTCGCATGGCCGGCGAAGCCGCCTGCAGGCTGGGTGCTGATAACGGTACTTTCGTTCACAGTGACGTTGGTACAATGGGCCACACGGGCATAGTCGTTGGTGGTGGTACCCAGGAAGCCGGCCACCACGCCGCATTTGGACGTAGCTTCGATGGTGGCGCCGGTGAAGGTCACATCATGGATGTGTCCGTAAAGCACACCGGCAAAACTGGCATACGCCACACCTTTACTCTTGAGTCCGATGATGCTGTGCCCGGCACCGTCGAAATCGATGCCTTTGTCAAACGTGCCGGCATTGTTCAGGGGCGTCCAGTTGCTGATGCCGGATACATCGATATCCTTCATCAGCCGGAAGTACGTGATGGTACCGCTCTTCAGGATCCCGCTGTTGTGCATGTTGTTCAGCTGCTGGGCCGTGGCGATGAGATAGGGATCGTCCTGCGCACCGGTGCCGTCCATAAAGTACCGGCCGCTCAGGGCGACGGCAGCTTCCAGTTCCTTGCCGGTGATGTTTTTACTGTACACTTCACCGGCCGTATCGGTCACATAGAGGAGGGCCTTCTCATCGGAAGCGATGGAACTTTCATCCCAGGAAAGCATCAGATAGGCCGTCAGCGTCTGGGAAGACTTTGACACGTCCACATTCGTCAGCGGCAGGATATAGGTCTTCTCCCCTACCTCCAGGGCCAGTTCCTTGAGGGAGGTAACGCCTGCAGGCAGGCTTGCCACCACTTTCTGGACGCCGGCCAGGGAGATGCTCCCGTGATGGGCCGATGCCCAGATACCGTTGAAGCCTACTTCCTTGTAGCTGTCCACTCCCTTCAGGAGGGCACGGTAGCACAGGTGTGCTGTGCTACCGTTTCCGTCCTGGGTAGGAGAGACCCTGTCGGCCACAGCTTCTGCCACGCTGGCATAAGTGCCGGGGTACAGGATATCATAGGACGAGCCCGATACAGGCTTGCCGGTAAATTCAGCCTCCTGCGGGGTGACCATTTTGGACAGGGTGAAAACCTGGGACTGCGATCCGGATATGACGCGGACGCAGTCACCCGTTTCCCATGCCGCTTTGAGCCGGCCGCTCTGCTCGGCAACCGTAACCTTGGAATAAGGGGCATCCGGCAGGATAACGCGGATGACCTCCGTGCCCGCGGGATCCGGTCCCGGATCGGGCGACGACGGCTCTTTGCCGCAGGCGAAGGCCAGCGACAGAATGGCCGCCCATACAAAACAGGATGACTTTTTCAAAACAGAATCTATTTACTTGCCGTAATAACAAAATGCGTATCACGTGCGCGCTCGTTTCCGGGGATATTGTCCTGGATCGGGCTGTTCACAACGTGGGTGGAAGCATTTCCGAGTCCCTCTACACACATGGCCGTGGAGCCACCGCCATCCATATTGAGGGCATACTGCGGATTGAAGTTCTTGACAAAGAAGAGGGTGAGCTCCTTGGCCGACATACCCAGGGACAGGCTGTTCTGACGGCCGTCCACCACCAGCATGATGAAGCGCTTGTCTTCCGTGATGCCGATGGCCGAACGGGGATGGCGCTTCCGCTGATGATACTGCGGTTCCTCGGTATTCAGCGAACTCCAGTTACTGATGGACGTGTCGATGAACGTCTGGCCTACCGGCCAGTAATCATACACCAGCAACGGGGAGCTGGAGATGACATCCGCTTCCGTGCAGGACGCATAATAGTTGCGCTCGGTACGGATGAAGGTGCTCATCTGGGACTTCTCAGGCGACTGGTAGGGCCGGATGAGCGGATCGTCGGCAGGACGGATGGCAACGCCCCGTCCCCTGTCGCCGAAGAAAGCCGCTTCGCTCTTCCAGTTCCGGACGCCGGTGGTGCCGATCTCCGTATTGGGAATGACGGAGAACGTGGTGCCATTGACCCGGATATAGATGGAGCCGGCCTCATAGCCTGCATTCATGGTGGCGATAGCGCCTTCGCGGCTGTGGACCTCGGAGGTCTTCACCGCAGGAGCCGAACGCACCAGCTTGATCTGGTAATCCGTCTTGGTCAGGTCTACCGACACGGCACGTACGTTCTGCTTGACGCCGGTCACGGGATCCGTTCCGGTGAAAGCATAATAGATAATGCCGTCGCGCACGGTGGAACTGGTCCAGCCTGCGCCGGAAGGAGTCACCACCTTGCCGCGGTTCTTGTCCCATTCCCCGGAAGGGACGCCGGTACCCGTACCGGTACCGCCGCCTTCGCCGGTTCCGCTGCCGGAACCGCCACCTTCACCGGAGCCGCCGCCATCATCAGGATTAACGATGGGATCGGGCGGGGGAACTTCTACGTGGATTTTGTTTCCCCCGCAGGAAAGCGCCAGCAGGGGAATCAAAATCACATAAGCATAAATACGCTTGAAATTCATATTACTTCAATTTAGGGGTATCACCACTGAAGTCCCATACATCGGCGCTCCAGCCCATCTCGACAGCCTTGGCAGAAACACTTCCCTCGGTGCCGGCATAGTTACCGGTAATAGCCTCGGTGCTGACTCCATCCTTTACGGCACCATGGAATGCCAACGTGGCGTTCCAACCAATGCACTTGGTGATAGACGCAGGAGCGGCATCCACATAGCCGATGAAGGCGCCGACACCGGTACTGGTGCCATTGATAACCGCCATGGTGTAACAGTTCTTGATATCACCGCCAACCTTGCAG
>JAEEGL013607582.1_pt1 | contig 15574 bp, 5 predicted proteins | sample 9134231 | NCBI WGS metagenome assembly JAEEGL01 (sample SAMN16246548, study PRJNA631951) | gut metagenome | biome: gut microbiome; feature: rumen; material: fiber-attached | host: Bos | place: Iran: Karaj | collected 2018-10
GGAATATACATCCGGAAAGCACTACTCAAACTATTGGAATTTCAGTACAAGAGAATGGCAATATTCCATCTGCTGCGCTCAATGATACAGATCCTCTTAATGGCATTAATTTTTGATTATGAATGAACTCTATGAATATATTTTAAAGTCATATCAATCTTTATGGCACATAAAGAATTATGACAAGACAATAGAGATTACCACTCCTGTTGCAACTACAAATGATATGTTCGTAACAGTCTTTGTAACAAAGAGAGGTGATGATTTTATTGCAACAGATGGAGGATGGATTCAATCTGGACTTTATGAATGCGAGATACAAAATAGTAATGTTTACAAGAAAGTATTTAATTACTATCTTGAGAAATTTTGCATTCAGCAAACGCTAGGACAGGGACATGCTTTCTATTTCAAAAAAACACAAAGAACAGAATTATTGCCAAACATTGTTTTTGATATGGCAAATTTTATTGGTTCAGTTGTAAGTTCAGCAGGGATTCAATACGTTTCTGATAGAACTGAAGCGACTTTCAAGAAGAATGCTAGAGGTTATTTACGTCAATTATATGGAGAAGAGGCCTTTGATTATGACAAGCCCATCTCCGATAACCTAAATATTAAATTCAATGCGATTGCTCGACGCAACGACGGTGCTCGTATTATTAATTTTGTTTCAGGCTCCAATTCTTCATATTATGCAAATTCTTTATGCCGTTCTAATATGAATTTTGAGATGTTACTCCCGCATAAAGAAACATTAAATGTTCGCAATATGATAACATTGTTAGATGACAGGGCCACAAGTGTCATAGAATCTCCACAAGTGCAAATGTACTATAACTTCTTACTTGATAACAGAAGCGACGAAAGACCTGTTGTTCTTTGGAAGCAGAAAACAGAATTAGATAAATATGTAGCATAGAATGAAATAGAGTAGCGGATTGCCACTACTCTATTTTACTATTCTTCCACTTCAAAGTTCAGTCCCAACTGCGAGGCTGATTCCTTTACACTCTTGACGATTGGAGAATTCTCCGTCAACGGATTGGCCTCATTGGTCGATGCCGTGAACTTCACTTCTATCTTCAGATGGTTATTCTTCAGTGTATTCACAAAACTGGAGAAGAGTTGGCTATAATTCTCAATAGGCACACTTCCGCTGATGGTCACCTTCCGATAGGTCTTGGTAGCAGGCGTTGGATCTGGGCCAGGCTCAGGACCAGGTGTTGGTGTTGGTCCAGGTGTTGGAGGCTCAGGTGTTGGTTTTTCTCCACCAGCAGGTTTTGGCATCACTGATGGGTCCAGCAGCCAATAACCGTCTTCCTGAGGATTGAGGAATGTCACTCTTTCCTGATGATAGATGCGAGAATAAGGTTCTCCGGCTCCTGTGCCTACATTCCACATACCTTCCTCACAGTACTTATTGACAGTATCTGTTATCGCATCAGCATTCAGAATCATGGGTTTGTCATCGAAACGAAGGAATGCTTCATAAAGGTCGTTCACCTTTACAGGCTTTTCTACTGTTGGCATCAATCCATTGCGATTGATGACATTCAGACCGATACGACGAAGTACCCATCCATTATCATGTAGTTCTTGTAGCGTATTTACAGAAATCTGTGCAGCAAACTCAGAAGCAAAAGATATAATTTCCTGAGTCTTCAAATTATCACGCTCACATTTCACAACTGCATTATAAGCATGTATCAATTGTTCTTTTGCAGCATCAGCGCTTAGTTTCTTCCTATCTGCCACATCCTTTTTCTGTTCAGAATCAAGCTGAACTCCATATTCCTTGATAATCTTATCACAAGCCAAGTATTCTCTCAATTTCGTACTTAGAGCAGCCTTTCCAGCTTCTGAACATAAAAGATACAGCATTGTGTTGCGATAAACGCGTTGTGATGATCCTTTCATCTGAGCCATCTGCTTGATAGCAAGTTCTGCTGAACGGCTGACATTGCCACCAGCTGCTACGGCATACTTTGGATGCATTACGACGAAGGTCAATTGTTTCTGCTCAGGCACATCTCCAGAAGGATCAACAAGAACCTTCACCTTTGTTATACTCGTCGCAGATTGTTTGATCATCTGCAATATCTCGCCATATATTTCATCTTCCTTCACATCACCTTTTGCCTGATTAATCAGGATGTTGATGTTTGGCTTTGACTGGAACCAATAACTCTGCTCACCACCAATACTGCTGCGATACATATAGTGAACGATATTCTCCAATTGGTTTACAGTAGAGTCGATATCAATGTGTTGGAAGGCATCAGGCTTTAGCAGACAGAGTTTCAATTGTTTCAACGACTGTCCTTTCTGAGAAGATGCCCCAATAGATGCTAAAAGGACTGTTGTCGTTACAGCTGTTGCCAGATGATACTGCCCGATGTTGTTACCTGCGTTCTGCTCATCCAGTTTATAAGCATTGCTGATGGTGCCAAACACATCAGCGTGCATCACAGAATCCCATTGAGCACCCATCAGGCTGGTAATGGTACTCTGCAAGGTGGGCAGATTCTCCAACTGCACATCGCTCGTCTGTATCAATGCCTGTGTGCCCACCAAGGTACTTCGACGCAACCATAAGTCCTTCACAATACTTGCCAGCAGGCGCAGAACGCCTCTTGTGCGCTGGAAGCGTGAATCACTTCCCCAGCGAACACGGAACAAATCAATCAATTCCGGGTGGAAAGGATAGGCTTTCTTGATACGCTCCACATATGCCACACGATCTGCTTCTACAGGCAAGGCATCCCTGCGGTTATGATACATATCCTTGTATTTCCTGGCCACCTGTTCTATCACCTCAGGCTTTTCCATCTTGTCAAACAATCTGCGACGTACCACCTCGAAGATTTCTTCATCATCTACAGGCTTCACACTGCTGCCCACACGAACCACGCGGGTTTCCAATGCAGAAAGGATTTCCTGACCTATCTCGCTTGATGCCACCTCAGTAGCACTGGCAGGAAGGGTACAAATCAGCACCGTTCTTGGAACTGAAGCCACTACCTCTGTCAGTGTCTGCATGAAGCTGTTGGTCTGAGTAAACAAGGTGCCACCACCAACCGTCAAGCCACTTGCCTTAGCACAATAGTCTGCCAGCTCATCTATCAGGATCAATGCTGGTGCTGCCCCTTCAATTACAGGTTTGATGTCATTGGCTGTAGGAGCAATTCTTTGTTCGTCAGCTCTGCGCACACGCTCATAACCTTCACGACCTCCTAACTGCCAAGCCAATTCTCCCCACAACGTATGGGTGACTATACCATCTTCCACCTGATGACCATCTACTACGCTCACCGTATTTTGTGTAAATACGGCCACACGAGCATCATCAAACTGTGGCATATCCTCAGAATCTAAGATGTGACGTGCAGCTTCCATATTACGGAAGTCTCTGCTAAACTTTACCGTGTGATAGAGTGAAATAAGCGAGTGGGTTTTACCACCACCAAATCCTGTCTGTAAAGAGATAACCCTGTTCTGGCTCTCCTTTCCATTCAACGCCTGCACCACTCTGCGAATCAGTTCACGCATACCATCAGTGACGTAAGTGCGATCGAAGAACGACACGATGTCCTGATAAACCACTGGAGCTGTTCCTGTAGCCACCTCTTCAATATTGGCAGCAAAGATACTTTCGTCAAGTTGTCCATTACGGATATCGTATTGTGGCAGGATGCTGTTAAACCAAGCGGGTAATACACCACTATAGTCAACTGCTCCATTATTATCTTGTGGAGCACTTTGTGGCTGTACGCGCTCTGCTTGCGGCGTTGGTTCTACTCTGGCTTGGGTGCCACCTTTAATTCGTTTCAGCTCTTCTTCCAGTTCTGGCATCTCCAACAGTTTCGACACCTGAATCATGTTGCTGAAGGCTCGCTCTGCCTCATCGTCATCTAATGTGTTATCATCAAAATGTGCCCAACTATTTCGAGTGTCTTGCAGTTCTTGAAGACAAGAACGCAGACGATTGTAGTCTTTAGTTCCACCAACTTCTCTGGTTACACTCTCCTTATAATTAATAATAAAGGTAACGAGGTTGTTATAATCTATCAGTCCCAAGAACGACGAACCATTGTTATTCAGTTGCATCCGCTGCATCTGCCAATTATTACGCTTACGCTCATTATCTATACGGCGTTCAAAGTCCATATCCCATGAAACGCCATCAGGGCATTCTCGTGTGATAATACTGACTGCATATGGACGCATCGCATCCAAAAACAGTCCCAGACCTCTTTGTAGTTTCTCTCTATCCATAGTCTTTCAGTTTTTAATCTTCAAAATCCAATGAGGCTTCCTGATGCTGAACAGCCTCCTTACACTTCTGTCTGAGCATTTCAGCACTTGCCAAAATTCCCTTTACATCATTGAGATCATCGCCTTCAGGCAGATGACCTCCCAAGAAGTCTAATACTCGCCATTGAGGGGCGTCGCTCTGGGGGCAGAGGTCACGCACCAGATTCAGCAACTGTACTTGATTACCCATATGATACGCCATCATCATGCGATGAACCTGGCTAATCATATAGTCTGTCGCCTGCGTGCCCCAGGTCTCATTATTGCCTAAATGCTCCTTAGCAGTAGCCAAGTGTTGCTGGCTACCTTCCGTTATCAGCAGACGATCACTCTGCAATTGACGAATCTCAACATTCACACCTACGCGAGTATATTTGTTCACATCGTCAAAAGCACATTCTCCCATACCGTTCATCTGGAGCCAGCCACAATAGAACTTGGTTTGTGGTTCGCCTGGCACACCTTCGAGCAATGCTTGTGCTGCACTCTCGCGGGCAAACTCCAACAACTGACCTACGCTCACAGGATCACCCTCAGCAGTTTCCACCAATTTATAATGTCCAAATACGCTCACAGCCTGACCAAAACAAGCAGTCAATAAGTCTGCGCCTCGGAATCCAAGGCCATAAAGTTTTTCTACCTCAGCCTTCACTAACTGGCGAATATCATGTTTCACTTCATCAAAATCTGCAAAGCCCTTACGCTCAGAGGGGCGACAAGCAACGGTTACCGAAGATTCAAGGAATGCTTTATCTGTTTTTAATGCTATTGATACTTCTGTATCCATTGGCCAACTTCCTGTAATATTCATTCTTGCGTCGAGAATAGAATTACATAAAGTTGTCCATGCCTCTGTACTTTGGTGTGCAAACATAATACTTACAGTATCTGTTGTCTGATTCTCAATCGCATCAAAAATCTGCGTTAGTTTGTTTTCAAAATGGCTCTTAGCTTTATCATAATTGCCATTGTGCCGATGTTTTAATGCTGTACATTCATCCGTCTTTGGAGTAAGAGGTGTTGCATATGTTGTAGGGAACAAGTCTCCTATTATTTGTTTCTGCCATACATAAAAGAAATCAGACAAATCAGCATAAGCAATAGCATCGTAATATGGTGGATCAGTCACTACGCTGGTTATAGATTTCTTATCAAATTGTTCCTTCTCTCCACTTGAAGAGTTTGTAAAAAAAGAATAAAATGAGTTTTCCTCATTAATATATGCGACAATAGCAGACAGTTGTCCAAAATAAGCACCTGACAAATCAGAAAAAGGATTCATTTCTGGATAGGAAAATTTCATTGGAATTGCTTGTCTTCCAAAAGGATGCTCAACCGTTTCCTGCAATACATGCCATACTCCAAATTCTGTGAATCTAACAATTATTCTATCTAACAAAAATGACAAATATGTAATGACTGCCTTATTATAATCCTTGTCACAATCAACCTTTTCTTTAACTTTAGAAATACTCTCCTTTAACTTGTTGATTATGAATGCTTGACGTCTTGAAAATAATTGTCCCCACTTTTCCATACCCCAAGTACAAGATGGTAAAGCCTGAGTATATTCAACCGGCATGGGTTCTATCGGTGTCGGTGTTTGTTCTATTTGAGGGAACAATTTTAAATAATCGTCTGAAGGTATATGATATGACCTTATACCATTATTCTCACATATCACATATAATAATCGTCTTCCATCTTTACCTACCTTAAACTGCTTTTTTAATTCTTTTGCTTCTGTAACATTCCCACAACATGGGCACTTAAGGTTGGCTCTACCTATCCAGCCGGATTCATTACATTCTCCACTTTCTATTGAAAAAGAGATATCAGACCCTTCTATATGTGGCTGTAAATACTTCCAATCTTTTTTAGGTGCCCCTCTTCTTTTTGAAATGTAGAATTGACCAAGTAAAGGTATCTCTGCATTACACGATGGATTCGTACATTTGGCTACTTTAGCCCAATAGTAAACAAATGGTGTTTTATTATTTAATTCTGGATATAATTGACATTCCAAATACTTGAGATCTGAATAAATCTGATTAGCATAAAATTCCACATCAAAAGCCAAACGATTAGGAATACGATATGTTTCACCATCAAAGGTGATGTCTCGCTCATCTTCCTGAGCCATTTTGATTCCTTCTTCACCATAGAGTTTTTCGAATTCCTCCTTGCTATAGGCAATAGGCTTACCATATTTCTGAGGGAATTCAGCAGAGCCACGCTCGATGATATGGGCCACAGGATTGATGTCGTTACCATAGCTGCGGCAACCTAAACGAGCTGCCTCCAAAGGAATGGCTCCACCACCAGCGAAGGGATCGAAGACGGAAGGCATTTCATTTTGGAAAGTATCAATAGCTGTCTGCAATTCTGCTTCAAGTTGTTTGACTTCGTCAGTTTCTATATGACGATCTTTCAGCTCATAAAGATTCTTCTCTGCTTTTGGAATAGCATCATAAAGACGATTAAATTCTGCATGTAGCTCTTCCCATGTAGCATCAGGCCGCTTGTCACTCTGATACGCCACGAAAATCAATTCTCTGGCAATGCGCAGAATCTTGGGATTGTTCTTGTTCTCCCATTTGATGAGAGACCAATCATCTAATTGCTCTTTCGGAGGTGTCGATTTGCCATCCTTCATGTTCTCCTGACATTTCTCAGAGAACTTACCAATAAACATCATCAGACGATTGCGATGGTTATCTTCCATCTCGTCCACTATACTGGTATAAGGAATATCTTTATAGGGCTTATAGTGTAACTTACCTAATTCGGTATTGAGCAGCATCTCAACAGCATACTTGAAAGCCTCTGGGCAGTTTTCATCCATTGGATCAGGCACCAAACTGGCAAAGACAATGGCACGACAAACGGGCAATGGACGACGCGCCCACCACAGATGGAGCGTGGAGATATGTCCGTGGCGAATACTCTTATCGCGTACACTTTCTGCTGATATTTCCTTGATGGGCAGAGCCACCTCTATGAGTTTCTTTGCTTTCATAATTCTGATGTATTATGCTGCCATTCCTCCAAAGGGAGATAGAACTGAACGCCCTTGGTCTTCTGCTCAAAGGCCATTCTGTTGGCAGGATCATTAATGATATTTAATTGCGGATTCGTATTACAATTGGTAACGATGTAAAGCCAGGCTCTGGTACCTAATTGCGCTAGACGGTTCATCTCGTTTTCAGAGAGCATCACACCATCAGTTCCAGCACGACCTTTCACTTCGATGTATCGTTTCTGGCCTTGCGCATCGATACTTTTTACGTCGTAGCCTACATTGTCTTTTGAGACATCTTCTGGCGTGCGACCATTGGCCTTTTCATAATCCATTGCTGTCTGCATGGCGATAGCTTCCACTTCGTCATCGCGGCTCATGCCAAAGGTGTGTTTGTATTCCACCTGATTGAGTGGAACAACGTATGCACAGCCCAAGACTTCAGGAGCAATTGCGGAAAGTTCCTTCCCCTGTTCAAGTTCGTGCAATCTTTCTACCTTTCGCTGCTTCAACTCTGCTAAGCGTTTTTCTTTGGCTTCAAGTTTTTGCTGGGCCTTCTCATCTTCTGCCATGAAGACTTTACCTTGCAGATCGTTGATTTCACCTGTAATATCAAAGATAATCTGTTGGAAAGCAGACTCCAGATATTCTTTGCGACGAGCAGTATCTTCCTCTACTGTTTGCTGCGTCTGTTCGAAAAGAGGCTCAGTGATGTTTTCAAAAGCCCATTCCACGACTTTGTCTTCATTGACGATATCCGGAGGCGTTATCTCTTTGGTAAATGCAGCAGGAGGGCAGAGATCCAGCAATTTGGCTGGTGATGTCTGGCGGAATTGACCATCTTTCTCACAAACTAATGACAAAAGTTCATTAGCCACATTGGGCTCACCATCCTGATTGGTCGTATTATCATGTATCTGGTTCTTCACGAAGTACGCAAAATAAGGATGCTGGTCTTCTGGCGAAACCAAGACTGTACCCTTCAGCATCTCATCGTGGAACTGTTCGCTCACAATATCTACCAAACTATCGAATAGTGCATTGCCAGGATTGATGTAATGGGCGCGACCATAGGCTGCTGTAGAACTCTGATATTCCAAGAACTTCTGTTTATCGAAGAAGAAATAGAGTTGCGTCAGATTCTCAGCATAGATGTTGTATCTGTCTTTGAGTCGCTTGCTGATCACATCAGGGATGATGTCTATCTGATAGATGCCATCAGAGAGTTCACGATACTGGCCACCCAGATACTTGAATGCCCTTTCAAAGAACAGGCGGATATAGATTGGTTGCAGGCGTCGCTCGTCGCTATCTTCTTTTAACAATCGTGCTTCTTTATAATCAACTGTAGAATAAGCCATCGCTTTGCTATGTTCATCAATGCTCTTCTTAAAGAGTCCACCCAGTTCTGTTGTCGATTTATCGATAAAGGCATCCAAATCGCTTTCGTGACCATTTAATACGGAGTCAATGATGCAATCAAGGGATACGCCTTTCAACACATCCTGTATCACATCATAGACACGATCATCGCCAAGCTGTTCGCGGATGATATCAAGTTTGGTGAGCAGTTTCTTCAGTACCTGACCTTCGCGGGTATTGTCTGCCACCATATTAAACACGATTACATCGCTCTTCTGCCCATAACGGTGGATACGTCCCATACGCTGCTCCAAGCGATTAGGATTCCAAGGGATATCCCAGTTAATGAGCAAGCGGCAGAACTGCAGATTGATACCCTCGCCTGCAGCATCCGTACAGATGAGTATCTGCGTATCTGGCTGCATAAACTGGCATTGCGACTGGCGACGTTCATCAACAGACATGCCTCCATGAATCGTGGCTACCGTATAGCCATTATTGTGAAGGCGTTCTTGAAGATAGAGCAAGGTGTCTTTATGCTCCGTAAAGATGACCAGTTTCTCGCCATCAATAACACCCTGCGAGGTAAGCAGATGTTTGAGCTCCTTGTATTTCTGCTCTTCTTGTTGCTGGTTATACAGCGAGTCGGCCATCAGGTAGAGTTCCTTCACCTCCTGTGTCTCAGCCTTGATTTCGCTGGGACTCTTCGAGGTGGTGAAGAGTTTCAGTTTTTTGGGGTCAGAAAGAATGTTGTCTAAGGCATCGCGCTCGTCATCCTCCAGGTCGTCAAGATCATCAATGTTGATATCATCAAAATCCTCCAGTTTGATGCGCTGTTTCCACAACGACGGATTGCGCTCCAATTCGTCTGTCAGCCCCTGCAAAGCCATCCAACGCTTCTGTAGCGTATTGCGAATGGCATAGATACTGCTGACCAGACGGCGCTGCATCACCTGTAGCGCCAATGAAACGTGAATGTTCTTGGTCTGTGCTGCCTCTTCCTTCCGTTTTGTCAGGTATTCAGTGACTGCATCATAGAGGCGTTTCTCGTCAGGCGTCAGGTTGTAAGATACTGTCTTGGTGAAGCGTTTCTTATAGAGCGGATTGCCTTCCCAGTCCTTCATATCCTCCTTCAGGCGGCGAATGAAAAACTTATTTGAACCAGTCTCGCTCAGTTCGCGGACACGCTCGGTTGCCAAGTCTGCTGTAGCAAAGATATCTTCGTCGAGCAGTTGCAGCAATCGCTTAAAAGTATCCTTTCGTCCACGATGAGGCGTAGCCGTCAAGAGCAGGATGTGCTCACATTGCTGCGCCAACAGATGAGCCACCTCATAGCGTTTCGACTTATAAATCTTCTCGCCGTATTCGTAGGCTGAGAGTTTATGCGCCTCATCGAAGATCACCATATCCCAACTGGTCTTCGAAAGCACGTTCATGATATCCTCTCGGCTGACGAAGTCAATACTGGCTACGATGCGATTGCTATTCTGGAAGACTGTGGGTTCTGAAGAGAATACGCTGCGATTCACCAGTTTGAAAGGGATGTTGAACTTCACCCCCATCTCGTCCTCCTGCCATTGTTTGGTCAGGCCTCCTGGGGTAATGATCAGTATGCGCTCCACGATGTGGCGCATCATCAGTTCCTTCAGGAGCAAGCCGGTCATAATGGTTTTTCCGGCACCCGTATCATCTGCCAACAGGAAACGAATCTTGGGTTGTGGTAACAGGAACTTATAGACGGCCTCAACTTGATGGGGCAAGGGGTCAACAACACTACAGTTAATCGCAAACAGCGGGTCGAACTGGTAGGCACTGCGTATGCGCTCAGCTTCAGCGTAGAGGACAAAGCGCTGTGGATCGCCCTTGAAGTTGAACTCACCTTCTGCTGTCAGCACCTCTAAGGCTTGCACCTGTTCGCGAGTCACAATCTTAGAGCCAGCCCGACGAGTATTCACGCCTGTATAGGAAAGCGAATACTTCGAGCCTAACGCCTGAATCTTGGTGATCTCCACCGATTCAGTCGGCACGAGGCCGGACACAATACTGCCCACCTCTATCTTCAGTGTTTGATCGGTCATTGTGGTAGGGACTAATCAATATCTATGTTTGCACCGAGGGACATAAAGAAAGCGCACCCGCTCGCTTTGTACTTCTGCGCTCAGGCGTCCCTACCACAGTAACCTCGCTCATTGAAATACTCACAAACGGATACGCCCTTGCGGACGTACCCTCTCCGTTTGCGATTCAATGAACGGTTGTCGATTGTCATTGGTAGGGACTTTCGAGCACAAGAATCACTTCCGAATCAGATACAATATCTTTTTCGACCCACGATGTCAAAGTGCAATTCAGCCTTAGGCTGTTATGCAGGTGCAAAGATACGAAAAAAAAAGGATAATAATGCAGTTTTGAGAGAAATCTTGCTATTATTATTCAATCCATTAGTTAATACCAGCTACAAAATGATGGAAACCCCTTTATTCGACGCTTCTATAATTAGCCTTAAAAGGAAATGAAGTAGTATATACAAGTACCGATTTTGCATATATACATAAGATAGAATCGGACACAATTATACAAAAGATGCTAAAAATCTAGCTAAGTAGTAAGTTTTTTGCCAAATGAGAAACTAATATCATACTTTTTAAGTATCTTTGCACTCTATATAATAATTTAGCAGAAATAATAGTTTTATTAATTAAAAAACATTTATGGCTTTAAGAATATTACACCTCTCAGATTTCCATTATAAGGATTCACATGATGCAGATTATATTAGCATAGGTAAAAAAATTGCGGATAGCATTAAAGACATTCAAATAGACCTTGTCGTTTTTTCGGGTGACCTTGTGTTTGACGCTAAGGATATAAACAAATTAAACAAAGCTGCCAAATGCTTTATTGATCCAATCCAAAATGCCACAAGATTGGACAGTTCCAGATTTCTTATAGCACCAGGTAATCATGACATGCTACGCGATTCAGAAAAGCCTATGGTGAGTGAAACTTTGGCTAATTATGGAAGCATTACTCAACTTAACAACTTTTGTTTACATCCAGGTCAATTAACTGATAGTCTTGAAAACTTCTCCAATTACAATAATTTTATCACAGAATTTTACAAAGGCTGCATGAATATTGAGCCATTATATACATATTCTGTCTGTGAGATAAAAGAAAAGAAAATCGGGCTTATTGCTTTTAATTCTGCATGGCGTTGCAAAGAATCAAAGAAAGACAGAGGCAGATTGCTTTACCCAGTTTTCATGATTCAAGAAGCATTCGAAAAAGTAAAAGAATGTGATTTGGTTCTTTGTACACAACATCACAATATTTCTGATTATGCTGATTTCGTAGCCCAAGACATTGAAGACGAAATTAATGAGCATTGTCATGTACTATTTACAGGTCATTATCACAAAGGCTCTATACAGACGACTCTTGATTCTGAGATAGGTCTTTTACATCTTGCCGCGCCAGCTACATACAATCGAAATGACAAAGAGTCCCAATACGGTTTTAATATCTTAGAAATTGATGAAACGACCCTTGATGGGCAATTAATTACATATACAAAACATGAAGACAAATTCATGGAATTGTGTAGAAAGCCTGTGGCCATTCCTTTGTCAGAAGAAAAACAAAGAATTAATACCTTTAGGAAGTTGCTACGTAGAAAGTATGACGAAACATTGGAAAAGGCAGATGCATTGTTTGTATCAGGTGAAAATGGTTCTTTTCTAAAACTTTTTAAAGATCCTATAATTAAAAACAAAAGCGTACAAGAAATTATAACAACAAAGCGAGAAGGTCAACAATTCTTTCTTGATGATATCATAAACAAAGAAAAGTCTGCGATAATTTTTGGATATAACAAACGAGGGAAATCTTCACTCTTGAGATGGATGCAGTTGAAATTGTTAAAGACATGTATTTCAAGTAAAACTCTTCCGTTTTTCCTTGATTCCAAGCATTATAGAAATGGAAAATACTTTGATCTAACAAAGTTACTTCATGGCTATTTGGAAATAAACCAGAAAGCCGTAACGGAAAAAATGAACGAATACGAATTACTACTATTAATAGATGACCTAAACCCTAATGATAATAGGTTTATGGATAATCTAAAAAAAGAAATGGATAAGTTCCCAAAGACGAGGTTTATTGCAACAGCACCAGAATCGATGTCAAGGCAATGCGCTTTAATCAACTTTGAAGGAACTGATATTGATAAGTATTATATACATGACATAACTAACAAGGAAATACACCAACTTACTCTATCGTGGCCTAATATAACTTTGGAAAACAAGAAAATTGTTGAGGAAAAAATAATGCAGATATTTACCCAAATGCATATTTCTCTAAATTATTGGACAACTTCATTGTTTCTGTGGCTTTTTGAAAAAACCGACCCTCGTAATATTCATAACAATTTTGAGTTAGTCAAATTGTATATTGATGAGTTATTAGGAATGGAAAAGTTTATCAATAATGACAATTTCAAGACAGAGTTTGGCGATTTAAAATCATATCTGGCAGCATTGGCCGAGAAAATGTTGCATTCTGACGACTATGCAATAGAAGAAAAGGAGTTAACTCGATTTACCGAGGAATACAGAGAAAACAACAAAAAGTTTTCTGACTCGACAATAGACATCATAAATTATCTAATGGAGAACGGAATTCTTCATAGGATTGAAGGCAATTATTCTATCCGTTTAAAAGGTGTTTTTGAATTTTTACTCGCTTATAGAATGACGGAAGATAATACGCTATTAAATAGTATTCTTACTGATAAGTACGCATTTATGTCTTTTGGGAATGAATTGGAATTTTATGCAGGATTCAAGAAAAGAGATTTCCAAACTATCACAACAATTTTCAATAGCGCTCGGGAATTATTAAATCCACTAACAACCCAAGAAAATTATAACCTCATAGATGAACGTTTAGAACAAAGAGTTCTTGTAACGCGACAAGACGTACAATGCACAGGAAAGCTTATAGAACGCCTAAATGAGATTCCTGACGAAGAACAATATGACTTACTTCCTACAATAACAGGAACCATTGATGAAACAGAACTTAAAATAAAGACGATGTACAAAGATGTCCCTATCAACACCACAAATGTTGAGCATATTCTTTTTATATTGTCTCGTATTTATCGTAATAGTAATGCTTGCGATGACAAAGAACTAGCAAGTGAGATGTTCAATTATATACTTACTGGAACATGTAATTTGGGCTTTCTCTTAGTGGATGAAGCAAGAACATATGATGTCAGAGGTGATGAAAATGCAGAAGAACTTGTCAATTTGGTTTCAAATTTCATGCCAATCATCATTGAAACATTTTTCTACGATGCCATTTGCCAAAAGAATTTAGTACGAGTTTTTAAATCAAAACTGGAAGAACTATTACAAAATCCGAGAGGGAATCAGCTAAAATTATTTATCCTTACATATATTCTTATAGATCTTGACATAAAAGAACATTTTGAACTTATCAGTAAATCTTTAAAAGTGATAGACAATAAAGTTTTACGTTATGCAGCATTGAATAAGAACATACTATTATCTGTGAGAAATTGCGAAAACAGTGGGATAAAGAAACTACTGTCGGAGCAGAGGAAAAAACTTATAAAAGAATTTGATGATTTGGATTCTTTAAACAATGAAATTGATTTTAAGCTATTACAACAACAAAATAAAGAAATGAATGAGAAACACCAATTTGATAAAGACTATCGGTAACAATATTTGAACTATAGGATAGTATTTGCAGTACAACATGAACCTACAGGCATGAAAAGTGGAGCGATTTTAATACAGTTCCACTTTTCATACGTATTGCTTAAATTACTCTCCATTATCCATCTTTTATATCCATTATCAAAGTAAATTAAGCAGCAATAGTTGGATAGCCGTCTACTAGTCACAGTTATGAGGCTAATTCCCGCATATTTGGCAAAGTCGCTTATGCCACCTTTCGGCAATTCGGCGTTATATGATTTTAGAATAGACGGACTTGCGCATGATTTCAAGCCCGTCTATTCGCATTAGAAGAGATGGTTAAATGCCCCATCCCCGTTTCTTGGTCCCATCCCAATTTGTCAGCTCATCAGCATTGCCATTACTGCCACCAACAGACTGGCCACCTGTTGATAGGCGTATTTCTGATGCGAGCTGGCCTATACGTGTTACAGCAATCTCCCATTGGAATCTGCCGATACAGCCGACAATTGAATCCGCTATATCAGCGATATTGTTTGCAGCCTTCATGCGATCAGACTCTTGACAAGGATTGAGACCGTTAAGCTGGCATTGGGCAATGATGCCCTGACCAATGATGCGCTCATCGTCATGATTGAAGATGGATGCTGTACTATGGGCCCAATCAGCCAGAGCCTGAGCCGCTTTCTTGACAAGATCATGAAGGAAGTTCCAATGCTCGTATGCCTTTGAAGCACCTGACAAACGGATAAAACGCTCTATATCAGAAAGACGGCTTTCTGCCTCATTTGCTCTCTTCTCTTCACGGTTACCTCTCATGGTCTGCTCCTGGGCTTTCCGTTCTGCGGCATCTGCTCTACTTTTTTCACGGGCTACTGCTCTTTCATCAAGCTCCGAGATACGCTCTTTCAAAGCCCTATTCTCGTTGTCCGTCATAGCTGCTAAAGCAATCTTCTGTTTGGCATTGAGATACATCTTCTTGCCAACATCGTTGATTTTCTTCTTGTGAAGTTTAGAAACACTGAGCAACTGGCTCTGAAGAGTGGTTACAATCTCCTTTGCTTTGGCATTGCGTTCCTTCTGCCATTCTTCGCGCTTCAATAAGGGAATAGGTGTGCAAATTTCCTTGTTAAGTCGA
>JAEEGL015608593.1_pt1 | contig 15574 bp, 10 predicted proteins | sample 9134231 | NCBI WGS metagenome assembly JAEEGL01 (sample SAMN16246548, study PRJNA631951) | gut metagenome | biome: gut microbiome; feature: rumen; material: fiber-attached | host: Bos | place: Iran: Karaj | collected 2018-10
CACCGACATCATCAGCAGCCGTTTCAACAGGCTTTTCATCGACACCGAGGGTCTGCTCTCGCTCAAAAATGGCGACAGCCAGAATTATTACATAGAAATCAACGCGATGTGGTACAATGCGCTGATGTTTTATGCCGAGCTGTGCTGCAGCGCAAGATTCCCCGAAGAGGCTGGCAAGACTTCAAGGCTCGCGCACATCGTCAAGCATTCGCTCCTAAGAAAATTCTTCGACGACAAGGCGGGATATTTTGCCAACAGCTTGGATTCCAACGGCAACAAGGACACCACATTCCGTGTATGGCAGCTGCCGGCATTCGCATTGCCATACGCCGTGCCCGACAGCGACAAGATAGCCGCAGCATTGCCGATAATAGAGAAGAAGCTGCTCACCCCAGTGGGACTCCGCACCATGGACCCCGACGACCCGAAGTACGCCACAGAAGGCTATGTAACGCCGTTCTACCTCGGCTTCCTCGCCGAGATATACATGAGGGTACTCGGCAACGACGGTATCAAGAAGGCGGAGGAGCTTTACAAATGTTTTAATAATGACCTCAATATGACCGTGCCGCCCAATTTTTACGAAAAATTTGCCCCGATGCCACCATACGAAGGCTTGGGAGCGCCGATGAGCGCGGTCACAATAGCAACCATCAATAGAATAAGGATGCTGCGCGAGCAGTTTTGAACATATTGAATAGAAATGAAAGTGCTAATGCTCGGGTGGGAGTTTCCTCCGCATATATCCGGCGGCCTCGGCACGGCATGCCACGGCATTGTCAAGGGGCTCGGACGCATACCCGACACAAAAGTCATATTCGTAGTTCCAAAGGTTTTTGGCGACGAGAGGGTGCGCAACACCAAGTTTGCCGGAGCCGACAAGTATCTGGAACGTCACGCCAAAATCCTCGACAGGGAAGTCAGGATTGAGGTGGAGGGGGATTCTGCGCCCGCCAAATTATCATTGGAGGATGCAAAAGACCGCCTTATTTATATAGAGACAGCATCAATGCTCCACCCCTACATACAGGCGGAGCAGATAGAACAAATACTCATCAAGAGGGACATCGACCCGTCCAAGGTGTTTTTTGACGAGAATGGCAGGATGATGACCACCGTCAATGGCAAGAAAAAGGAAGTCACATTGTCGTTTTGCGACATACAGGACGCCGACGGCATCGATGACAACCTCGTGAAGCCCCAGAAATTTGAATTTACGGGGCGATACACCTCCAACCTCTACACCGAGACCGGGATGTATGCGCGTGTGGCGGCGGAATTGTCCAAAAATTATGATTTTGACGTCATCCACGCACACGACTGGCTCACATACGAGGCGGGCATAGCCATCAAGGAGCAGACTGGCAAGCCATTGGTGGTGCACGTGCACGCCACTGAATTTGACCGCAGCGGCGGCAATGTCAACGGCAGGGTGTTCAATATCGAGAGGCACGGCATGAAGGAGGCTGACGCGGTGATTACCGTCAGCAACCTCACACGCGACACCGTGGTCAAAAAATACGACATCGACCCCGACAAGGTGCAGACCGTGTACAACGCCGTGGACTTCAAGCCAATACGCCGCATCCCCAACAAAAAAGGACCAAAAATAATCACCTTCCTCGGGCGAATCACCCGTCAGAAGGGCCCCGAATATTTCCTCCGCGCCGCCTACAAGGTGCTGCAGGAATTGGACGACGTGCGCTTCGTGATGGCTGGCAACGGCGACATGTACCACGCAATGATACGCGAGACCGCAAGGCTCGGCATCGCCGACAGATTCCACTTCACCGACTTCCTCGACAGGGAGGGCGTGCGCAGGCTCTTTGCGATGACAGACGTATTTGTGATGCCGTCGGTGTCGGAGCCGTTTGGCATAGTGCCCCTGGAGGCTGTCAGGAGCGGCATCCCGGTCATCATATCCCGTCAGTCGGGCGTATCGGAAGTGCTCGACAACGCCATCAAGGTGGATTATTGGGACGACGACGCAATGGCAAACGCCATCTACTCGCTCATCAAATACCCCACGCTCGCCAAGCACCTCTCACGCAGCGGACTCAAGGAAATCAAGCAAATCAAATGGGATTTCACCGCCGCCGACATCAGGGGCATATATGACGAGCTCATCGACATGCGCAATGCATCCGCCAATGGAAGCATCGGCGAAAATTTCGACAATACCAACATTCTTATCAAAAAACAAGGAAAATGAAGACTATCTGCTTGAATTTCAACATACACAGGGCATACCGATTGAAAAAATACGACTTTTTTGACATCGGGCACAACAATTTTTACTTCGACGAACTCGCCACACAATCGGACGCGGAGAAGAAAAATATGGACTTCGTAAATCCAATGTTCGACATGGTGGAATCGTTGATAAAAAAATACGGCACGGCGTTCAAACTTTCCGCCACAGTATCGGGCGTGGTGCTTGCATTTCAGGAAAAATATTGCCCGGAATATTTGCAGCGTTACCGTCAATTTGCCGACACTGGCTGCGTCGAGTTCATCGGAATGCCCTACAACCATTCGCTCTGCGCACTCAAGGACGAGGCTGAGTTCATCCACGAGGTGAAGAAGCACGCCTCCGAATTGAAACGCATTGTTGGCGTCACCCCCACGACATTCCGCAACACAGAATTGATATACACCGACAAGATAGGCAAGATAGCCTACGACCTCGGATTTGACACCGTGCTTGCCGAAGGCGCAGGTCCCGGACTCGACTCGAGGGGAGCGGGTTTTGTGTATTTCAATCCGTTGCAGCCGAGGCAGCACATCATCACACGCAATGTGAGCATCTCGCGCATACTCAACGATTCGCTCAAAGACATCAGCCACTTCACGCCGGAATACCTTGCAAGCAAACTCTACGAAATCGACGACGAAGACAACATCCTGTATATGGGCATCTCGTTTGAAAAAATGGACGGTTCGTCGGGCAACCGTCAACAAGTGCCAGCCTTCATCCAAAAATGCATCGAGATACTCATAGAGTCGGGCTACTTTGAATTTTGTACAATGAGCGAGGCGTCGCAAAAATACACCCCCGTGGCGCCGTACCACGCATCGCAGCCTGTATCGGGAATGACTCGCAAGCACGACCTCACGCCGTGGCAGGGCAACGAGCTGCAAAAGGAGGCTCTCAGGAAGATAACCGCACTCGGCGACCTCGTGAAAGCCGCCAACAGCGACACCCTCACCGACATCTGGGAACGCCTGCAATGCTCCGACTACTTCTATTTTATGTCCACAGACAATCTCGACTACAAGAGCAACCCGTTCAAGACGCCTTACGACGCCTTCATATCATACATGAACATCATCGACGACCTCACCCGCCGACTCAACAAAAAAGTGGAGAAAAACAACGCTGAAAACATGACTAAGCAACAAATTAAGGATGTAATTAGTTTTTATGAAAAAGAAATTGTATCTTTGCAGCGCAAACTCAACGGCAAGGGCGAGTAGCAACAAGAATTGACAATTTATTTGAATGCAACAAAATATTATTTTTTAAAATGTTAGAACGTTTTTTGAAGCAGACGTCGTTCAAAGATATGGACGATTTCCGCAAAAACTACAAAGTCATTGTGCCTGAAAATTTCAATTTCGGCTATGACATTGTAGATGCCTGGGCATTGGAGCAGCCAGAAAAACTCGCAATGATTTGGGCAAACGACAAGGGCGAGGAGCACAAGTTCACATTCGCCGACATGAAGAAATACTCCGACATGACGGCATCGTACCTACGGAGCCTCGGAATCAAGAAGGGCGACCGCGTGATGCTCATCCTCAAAAGGCATTACCAGTTTTGGTTTGCAATCACCGCCATCCACAAGATTGGCGCAATTGTGATACCAGCCACGCACCTGCTCACCAAGCACGACCTCGTATATCGCAACAACGCCGCCGGTGTCAAGGCTATCATCTGCTGCGGCGACAAGATAATTCTCGACCACGTCAAGGAGTCGCTGCCTGAATCCCCAACCGTAGAAAAACTCATCTCCGTAGGTCCCGAAGTGCCGGAAGGCTTTGAGGATTTCAATGCCGGAATCGCCAATGCAAAACCTTTCACAGCTCCCGAAAGGAACAAAAATTCGGACATTTCGCTCATCTACTTCACCTCGGGCACGGCAGGCGAACCCAAGATGGTGGCTCACGACTTCACCTATCCGCTCGGACACATCACCACCGCCGCTTATTGGCAGAATCTCACTCCCAACGACATTCACCTCACCGTGGCTGACACCGGCTGGGGCAAGGCTGTCTGGGGCAAATTGTATGGTCAATGGATTGTGGGCGCGTGCGTATTCGTCTATGACCACGAAAAATTCACCCCGCAGGATCTCCTCAATATGATGATCAAGCACAAGGTAACAACATTCTGTGCGCCGCCTACGGTTTACCGTTTCCTCATAAAGGAAGACCTCCACAATTACGACCTCTCCAACCTCCGCCACATCACCACGGCGGGCGAGGCTCTCAACAAGTCGGTTTTCAACACGATGAAGGAAATCACGGGGCTCAACATCTACGAAGGTTTTGGACAGACGGAAACCACCCTTTCGCTCGCCACATTCCCGTGGATGAACCCCAAGCCCGGTTCGATGGGCGTTCCCAATCCCGATTATGACATCGACATCATCGACGAAAACGGCAAGTCGGTGGCTGTTGGCGAACACGGCGAGATTGTAATCCGCCTCGACCGTCACCGACCGCTCGGACTGTTTGCCGAATATTTCCGCGACCCCGAATTATACACACAGGTGGTTACCGACAATGGTACCATCTATCACACCGGCGACGTTGCCTACCGCGACGAGGACGGCTACTATTGGTTTGTTGGCCGCATCGACGACGTATTCAAGAGCAGCGGCTACCGCATCAGCCCCTTCGAGGTGGAGAATGCCTGCATGACGCACCCCGCCGTCGTGGAATGTGCCGTAACTGGCGTTCCCGACCCTGTGCGCGGCTTTGCAATCAAGGCTACCATCGTGCTTGCCAAGGGGTACACGCCGTCGGAGGATTTGATCAAGGACATCCAGACGCACGTCAAGCACGAGACCGCGCCCTACAAGTACCCGCGAGTCATCGAGTTTGTAGCCGAACTGCCCAAGACCATCTCCGGCAAAATCCGCCGCGTGGAACTGCGTGAACAGAAACAATAATTGATACCGTCGCCTACGGCGGCGTGATTTTTGGAACGAAAATTACCATCAATTTTAATTGAATTATCGAAAATTTTTTGATTAACACAGAAAAAATTGACGGTAATTTTTGTTAAATTGATGGTAATTTTTGTTTAAAAACAAACGCCGAAAGGCGTTTATTGACAGTAAATTGACGTTGAAATGGTACTTAACTACATCTGGATTTCGTTTTTCATCCTGGGATTTTTGGCTGCGCTGTACCAGTGGATTGTGGGCGGCGACGGCAATATCTTCCCGCAGATGGTGTCGGCGACTTTCGATTCGAGCAAGACTGCCTTTGAGATTTCGTTGGGCTTGACGGGCGTTTTGTCATTGTGGTCGGGCTTGATGAAAGTGGGCGAGCGGGGCGGCATGACCAACGTGATGGCGCGATTGTTCGGTCCCTTCTTCCGCCGGTTGTTTCCCGAAATACCCAAAGACCATCCCGCAATGGGCAGCATCGTGATGAATTTCAGTGCCAATATGCTTGGTCTCGACAACGCCGCCACGCCCCTCGGACTCAAGGCGATGAACCAAATGCAGGAACTCAACCCCCAAAAGGACACTGCCTCCAACGCGCAGATTATGTTTCTGACGCTCAACGCATCAGGCCTTACAATCCTGCCCGTAACCATAATGATGTACCGCCTGCAACTCGGCGCGGCAGACCCGTCAGACATCTTCATCCCGATACTGTTGGCAACGAGCGCAAGCACCGTGGCTGGACTTGTCGCCGTGTGCATCTGGCAGAAAATCAAGTTGTTCGACAAGGTGATAATGGCTTATCTCTTGGGATTTCTCGCGTTGGAAGGGCTGTTGGTATGGCAGTTTGCGCAGATGGACAAGGAGTCAATCTCGCGCATAAGTTCCGTAGCCGCCAACTTCATTATTTTCAGCGTGATAATCTCCTTTATCGTGATGGCATTGTTCAAAAAAGTGAATGTCTATGACGCTTTTGTGGAGGGCGCGAAGGAAGGTTTTTCTACGGCGATAAAGATAATTCCGTACATGGTGGCGATGCTTGTTGCCATCGGCGTGTTCCGTGCGTCGGGCGCGTTGACATTCCTGACCGACGGCTTGTCGGCGTTTTTTGCTGCGTTGGGTTGCAACACCGATTTCATCCCCGCTATCCCAACCGCATTGATGAAACCTCTCAGCGGCTCTGGTGCGCGTGGCATGATGATAGACTGCATGACGAGCTGCGGCGTGGATTCTTTTGCGGGACGCCTGAGCTGCACGATGCAGGGCGCGGCAGACACCACATTCTACATAATTGCTCTCTATTTTGGCTCCGTCGGCATCAAAAATACACGCTACGCCATATCGGCAGGCTTAATAGCCGAATTTGCCGGCATACTGTCGAGCATCGTGGTCGCGTATGTTTTCTTCGGGTGATGACTATATCAATGATGTTTCTCCATATAAATTTGCGGCGGTCGTTTCACAACGCCGCCGCTAAGGGAATTAAAAAAAATGCAAAAAAAAAGAAAAAGTTATATGTATGGGGTTTGTTTTGCAGTGCAAATGTAACAAATGTTTCCGAAACAAAAAAACAATTTGCGATTTTTGTCAGTATTGGCAACTAATCAATTAGTTTTGACAATGTTTCAGGGTCTCGGCGGCAATCCCAAAAGACTGATATATAAATATTGTCATTGTCGTCAATTCTGTATATCAGCTTATTTATTTTAGTAGCAAGGAACCCACGATATGTCATCGGCATATCTTCCAAATCTGGTTCTATTTTACCAATAGTTGGATTTCGGAGCAACATATCTGCGGATTTTTTGATTTGTTGCATAAACTTTTGGCTCGATTTTCTGCCGAAATTATCAAAGATATATTCAACAGTATCAGCAATCGCCGCCATTGCCTGTTCCGACCAATTATTTTCATACGGCAACTGACATTAAACGTTCTTCACACATTCTCATAAGGTCATCCGTCGTGCCACAACGCCCCGCCGCTATCTGCCGCTCGCCCTCTTCTATCATCTCACGCTTGCTTTTATATTGCGTGAAGGGCATACTGTCCAACGGCAAGTCGTCATCTTCCTTTGGCTCTATTTTCTTACCTTTGGAAAGCGACATGCTGAGCCACAATACATCATCCTCCGACAATGTACCCAAAAGATAATCACGCAGATTTATCAATAATTCCCTGCTCATAATCTGTCTCTTTAATGTTTTCGACAAAGATATGACAAAATTTTTTATTCTGCAATAGGCAAAATAAAATAACAACCTTATTCGTACCTCAAAGCAGTGATTGGGTCGAGGTTGGCGGCCTTCTTGGCGGGATACCATCCGAAGAAGATGCCCGTGGCGGCGCAGACGATGAACGATATTATCACCGACGAGATGCTGACGATGAACGGCCAGCTGAGAGCCATTGATATTACATAACTCAAAAACAGCCCGAATATAATGCCGATGATGCCGCCCACAAGACTGAGCATCGCGCTCTCCAAAAGGAACTGAAACATGATGTCCCTGCCCCTCGCGCCAATCGCAGTGCGGAGACCTATCTCCTTGGTGCGCTCGGTGACAGTCACGTACATGATGTTCATGATGCCGATGCCGCCCACGATGAGCGATATCGAGGCAATTGCCGCCAAAAGCACCGTCAGGAATCCCGACACAGAATTGAGCATCGAGAGAAGCTCCGCCTGAGTGCGCACGTCAAAATCGGCGTCGTCGCCCTCCTTGATTTTGTGTGACTGGTTGAGCACTTCGGTGATTTCTTCGACGGCTTGTTCGCAGGCATTCTCCGACACAGCCGAGGCGTATATCATGTGGATGTACTGGGTGGAGAGCAGACGCTTCATCACCGTGGAGTACGGCGCGATGACAATGTCGTCCTGATCCTGCCCCATCTGGTTTTGTCCCTTGGTCTTCAATACGCCGATGATCTTGAAAGGCGTATTGCCAAAACGGATTTCCTGACCGATGGGGTCGGTGCCGTCCTCAAAAAGGTTTTCCACCACGGTCTGTCCAATGATGCACACCTTGCGGTATTCCTTGATGTCGTTTTCGGAGAAGTTGGTGCCCTTCTCGATTTCAAACTTGCGGATTTCCAAAAAGTCAGCCGAGCCGCCCTGCATGGAGCCTGGCCAGTTGCTCGCGCCGCGCACGAGTTGCCCTGACGTGGATACCGACGGCGAAATCTTGGCGACACTGGGGCAGTTTTTCTTTATCAGCTCGCAATCTTTTATGGTCAACGACTGCGAACTCGAATTGCCCATGTTGATGCCGCCCGAACGCTGAAAAGCCCTGTTGACCATAATCAGGTTGGTGCCCATGGTGGAGATTTGCTCGTTGATGTTTTGCGACGAACTCTGTCCGAGGCTCACCATAGCAATCACCGACGAGATGCCGATGATGATGCCGAGCATCGTCAGGAGCGACCGCGTCTTGTTTCTCAGTATCGCCTGATACGCTATTTTAAATAGATTCGAGAAATTCATGACAAAAAAGTAAAAATAAAACAATTAAATATATTTTTTTACAACGGAAACCACTGAAAAACACAGAAGTCAGGAAAACACTGCTGAACAAAAAAAATTTTTTGTTCAGCGGAAAAAACGGAAATATGTTTCATAAGATTTATGTTCCGTTTTTTCCGTATTACCACAAAACACAAGTGTTTTGTGGTTGAAATCGCTGAAAGTTTTTCTGTGATTTCTGTGTTTTCCGTTGTTAAATATATGTGTGAGTTTGGTTAATTATAGTCTTCGCTTGGAGGCAGTGCGTCGAGTGCTTCCTTGGCGGATTTGGTATCGACGGCAACATCCTTGGTGACACGTCCGTCGCGGAGCATTATCGTGCGCGAGGTGAATACGGCGATGTCGGGTTCGTGCGTCACGAAGACGATGCTCTTGCCGGCGTTGTGGAGTTTTTGAAACAGCGACATGATTTCGTAAGACGTCCTTGTGTCGAGGTTGCCGGTGGCTTCGTCGGCGAGGAGTATCACGGGGTCGTTTACAATAGCCCTTGCAATAGCCACGCGCTGCTGCTGACCGCCCGAAAGTTGGTTTGGCATGTGTCCCATGCGGTCTTGGAGTCCCACTTGCTCGAGTGCGCGGATGGCGCGTTCGCGGCGTTCCTTGGAGGAGATTTCCTTATTGTAGAGCAATGGCAATTCCACCTGCTCGAGCGCGGAAGTCCTCGGCAATAGGTTGTAACTCTGGAACACAAAACCTATCTTGCGGTTGCGGACAAAGGCGAGTTCGTCCTTGGAGAGCTTGCTGACAGCGATGCCGTCGATGTAATACTCCCCGGAGGTGGGCTTGTCGAGACAGCCGAGGATGTTGAGCATTGTGGATTTGCCGCTGCCCGACGTACCCATGATGCTCACAAATTCGCCCTGCTCTATCTCGTAGCTGACGCCTTTGAGTGCGCGGACAATCTCGCTGCCCACTACAAACTCGCGTTTGAGGTTATCTATTTTGATGATTGTTGGCATTTATTTTTCGATTTTCGATTTTTTGATTTTCGATTGTCAATTGTCAATTGTCAATTATCAATTTTCAATTTTCAATTTTCAATTTTCAATTGTCAATTGTCAATTATCAATTGTCAATTACATCGGCGGAGGTCCTTGGTTGCGCTGCCTGTTGCCGTTGCGGTTGCCACGGGGAGGACCAAAGAGGCTGACGCCTTGTCCGCGCTGTTTCTCCACTTTTACGACTTCGGCGGATAGCACGATGGTATCGCCCTTGTGCAGCGCGCCGCCTTTTATAATTGCATTCACACCATCGTCCATGCCTGTAACAACTGGACGGGGCTGTATGCTGTTGCCGTTCTTAATCCAAACCATCGTAGGCTCGTCGCCGCCCTGCTTGGGTGCGCCCTGGGGATTGTCATTGCCATCAAAAGGTGGACGACCGCCCTCTGGTGCGCCGCCCGGCATGCCTTCGGGACGTCCTTCGGGCTTGTCAAGCATTGCAAATACGTCTTCAGTCGGCTCAAAATTGAGGGCTTGCAACGGGATGCAAAGTCCTGATTCTTCTTTGGTTATGATAGAAATGCTTGCCGTCATGCCCGGGTAGAGTTTTTCGTCGGGATTGGGAGCGTGGATGATGACGGTGTATTTGACGACGTTGCTCGTGGTGGTGGGCTGCAGGCGGATTTCCTTGACAGTGCCCGAGAATGTGTCGCCATTGTAGGCGTCAACGGTAAAAGTACATTTCTGACCAACTTTCACCTGTCCTATGTCAGCCTCATCCACATTGGCCTCCACCTGCATATTTTTGAGGTCTTTGGCGATGAGGAAGAGGGTCGGGGTGTTGAATGACGACGCCACGGTCTGTCCTTCCTCGATGTCCTTGCTGAGAATCACACCGTCGATTGGCGAATAAATCTCGGCGTATCCGAGGTTGACTTTTGCCTCGCGGAGCTGTGTCTGCGCGTTGAGGAGCGACGCCTTTGCCTGGATGAGCGCGTGCTCCACGTCCTCCATGTCAACTTTTGTAGCCGCCTTGCCTTCAAAGAGCTGCTTGGTGCGGTCGTAATTCTGCTGTGCGCGGCGGAGTGCGCTCTCCGAACTCGTGAGCGAGTTGGTGGCCTGCGCAAGCCTCTCGGTGAGGGTCGATTTGTCAAGCTCGGCGAGGAGCTGTCCCTTCTTGACGTGCGAATTGTAATCCACGTAAAGTTTTTCCACAATGCCCGACACCTGCGTGCCGACTTCCACCTTGTCAACAGGTTCAAGTGTGCCTGTGGCTGTGACGGTGTTTTGGACGGTATTGTCGCCAATGACCGACGTGGAGAATTTGAGTTCCTTCTTGGCGGGCCACAAGGCTGTGACAATCCATACCAAGAGCAGGACACCGATGATTATGAGTATTATCTTCTTCTTTGACATAATATATGGTTTTGTTTAATTCATAATTCACAATTCATAATTCATAATTCACAATTCATAATTCACAATTCATAATTCACAATTCATAATGCATAATTGTAGGTGCGTTCCTTTGTTGTTGTTTCATTGGTTCCGTTGTTTCATTGGTTGTTCCATTCATTGTTTCCGTTGGTTCCGTTGGTTCCGTTGGTTCATTGTTTCCGTTGGTTCATTCATTGGTTCCGTGCGCTCACGCACACGGCTTTGTGATGACGCCCCGTTGGGCCTGCAAGGTCGCATTAGCAATTACTTCAATTACTTCAATCACTTGTTTACAGCCCGATGCTCTCGCCGGTATAGACGTCGAGGATTTTGCGGTAGAGGATGAAACTGTATTTGGCGTTGATGTAGTCGTTGAGGACGCTGATGTAATTGTTTTGCTGCTGGAGGAGGTCAACGGCAACGATGGAGCCAACCTCAAAACGTTTTCTGTATGCGGCGAAACTTGCTGCGTATGCGTCTTTGCGCTGCTGGTAAGCGAGATAGCGTTGGTATTGGAGGTTGGTGTTGCGCCATTGGTTGATGACCGTGCGGGTGATTTCGTTTTCGGTCTGCTGATAGTCCAATTGCGCCTGTTGCTGCTGGATTTTGGCGCGGGTTATCTGTAGGTTGGTCTGTCCGCGATCCCAAATCGGATACGAAAGATTGACGCCTATCGACTGCGTGAACCTGTTTTTGAACTGGTCGCCGAGTTTGTCGAAATCATTGTGACCTGTATTGACGCTTGCCGATGCAGAGATGGACGGACGCTTGCCCGCCTTGCTGAGTTCGAGGGCGACGTCGGCTGATTTGATGGTCTGCTGTGCGAGCAGCATGTCGGGCATGTGCTCCTTGGCGCGTTGCACTGCGTCTTCCTGGCTCATCATGACAGCCATCTCGTCGATTGCGGTGGTGTCGGGCGCAATGACCGTGAGTTCGGCATTTGGATCCATGCTCATGTATTGTTTGAGGTTGAGGAGCGAGGTCTCGTATGAAATGGCGGCGTTGAGAGAATCCGCCTTGTCGCGCTCGTACTGGGCTTTGAGCAGGAGATAATCGCTCTCAATCATAGCCCCGAGGTCGTAGCGCAATTGTCCACGTGCAAGTTCCTCGCGCGAACTGCTCATGATGCCTTCCTGATATTTGAGCCTTTCAACACTCGAAAGCACGTTGAGGTATTCATTGAGAATCTGGATGGTGAGATTGTCGTCGTACTGCGCGGTCTGTATCTTGGCGGTCTCGGCGGAAATGCGGTTTTGCTCGATGGTGTTTTTGACGTTGCCGCCGTTATAAATGGTCTGCGACGCGCTGACTCCGAGGTTGCCCGAAAAATTGACGTCGTTGTTGGTGCCGGTGTGGCTCATATTTTCGCTTGCCGAGGCACTGACGGACGGCAAGCGGTTGTTTTTGCTCTGTTCGTAAACCGCCTCCGCGCTCTCTTCGCTGAGTTTGCGCGACTTGCGGGAGTAACTATTGCCCATCGCGTATTCAAGGCAGTCTTCAAGGGTAAAATTGTAACTCTGCGGCAGCGTGTCGGTGTCCTGAGCCGAGGCCTGGAGCGCAATGGCAAGTGCAAAGCAAAGTATTGTAGTCTTTTTTAGCATATTATGATGATGTTTTCAATTCTTTGCTATGATTGACGTTTTGATAGACAATTTGGTTTATTTGGTAGATATAATATTTAACATTGTTTAATGTTTTGCAGCCAATGGCATCGTCTGGTGGATTGTGTTTGCAATCAGGACTATGGAACTCGACACTTCCAACATGTTGAGGTCTTTGCTTGTATTGAGTTGATATACAGTCTCTCCGCCGAGGTCGATGGCGTTTTCTATCTTATCGTCCACAAAACGGATCATCGGGAACTTGTTGTAGAGGTTGTTTTTGATGACGTCGGTGTATGACAAGCATATCGAGCGGACTTCCTGGTTGAACTCATAGTCGAGGAGGTCGTTTTGCCGGATGCTGTATTCGTGCTTGAACCAGTCGTATTTTTGGGCGTTGTTGATGCCCTTGATGTCGCCGTCGTCCACGTTGAGGATGAGGCAGCGTTCCATGCCGTCGCCGTCGGCTGAGCGGATGGTCATCTCTTGATGGAGGTTTTCCACCCTGACGCCTTCGAGGTATATGAATCCGTCGTGTTTGCAAAAACGTATTTTGGAAATGTCGATTCCGATGATTGCCTTCTCGTGGAATTTCTTGATGTAGAGGATTTTTTGCTCGCCCTTGTCGTCTTTCATAAAGTTCCACTTGGAATCCTGTTTGATGTCTTTGCCAAAGTCGGTGTCGCGCACAAACTCCTCCTTGACCACGTAACCCTCCTTCTCGTATTCCATGGTTTCGAGTTTTAGAACGGTGTTGGCGTCTGCGCTGAGCGACTTGTAGTTGCGCACCGTGTCGAGTTCGGATTCGAGCGACTTGATTTTTTGCTCGCGCTGTGCCGCCACGGATTCGAGGTGAAGTTTTTGCTGTTCGAGTTCGTTCTTCTCGGCGAGGAGTTTCATCTGTGCGGAAGTCTCGTCGTTGATGCGCGTCTGCACCTCCTCCTCGATGATGCGGTTGATAGGCTTGTAGATGGCGAAGGTGATGAGGATGGTCACAAGGTTGCTGATTATGACGACGAGAAACGACGGCATCATGGTCGCGCTCCCAAGGTACGCAAATGTTGCTATGTTGCCCACCAACAGCAATATGCATGCTGATATTATGACTACTTTCTTGGTGTCGGAGAAGAGTTTTTTTATGTTGAAATATTGCATGGTCGTAATGTAAAAAAATCGTTTTTTGCCATGCACAAAAGTATATAATTATTTTTTGATTGCAAAAAAAATAAAATAATGCACAATCACGGCAGGGCGATTTCAATAACCGTGAATACGTTTGTGCGGATAAAAATCATTTTCTACGATATTGTTTTTGGCTGATTGAGCGAATTTTGCAGAACCTCATTCGAGTTGAATCGGTCAAAAATAAAACAACTTGTTGATTTATATTGGTTTCATTAAGTGAAAAAGTCGGTTGAGAAACTTGAAAAATTATATCTTGGCACTATCTTTACACATAGTGCCAAGATATAAATGGTGAATCAGTCCTTCTGCCTATCCACGTACGCCTTGGTGCGGAGCTTTGCCTTGCACTCGTCGAGCGAATATTTGGGAGTGAAGTTGAGCGGCATCTTGGAGAATGTTTGGAAGTATTGCATACAGCCGTCGCGCCACCATTGGGCTTCGTCGAGCTGCACTTCGAGTTTTTTGGTCACTTCGTTGAAAATCGGGTCTGAAACCTTGCCTTTGAGCGACGCCCAGGTCTTTTGGAACTGAACCACCTGTCGCACGCCGCCGTCGTAACGGTCGCAGAGGGTCTGCCAAACTGTCTTGCCGTCATTGAAATAATAATTCCACGGCAAGTGATGGAACCACAGCACCATCTCCCTCGGGCAAAGCTGCGGGTCGTCGTACATACTGCGCAACGGCTCTTGGTATTGCTCCACGGCGTTAGAGCCGCCATCCTTGGACGAGCGGTTGAAACCGATGCCGTCCTCAGCCGCCTTGTGATAATAGCGGGGCAGCCAGTCTTCACGCGCACCGGGTATCGAAGTCCACGGCTCAGGGCCCCAGTGGTCGCTCCATCCCATCAAGTGATGAAGTCCGATGGGCGTCATATAATTGGTGACGGCTTCGCGGCTCTGCATCATAATGTCGCAGATTGCATTGACAGTCTGAGCATCTTCGGTAATGGTCTGAATCACCCATTCCCTTGCAATCTCACGCGCCGAGAGGGTGGGATCCCACGCCAAACGTCCGAATGCGTACCAATTGGACTGAGCCATCACGTATCCGCACCAATTTTTCATCGTGCCGGTATTTGCGACTGCGGAAAATGCGGTAAGTTTTTGATTGAGGGTGGTATTGATTACCGATTTTCCATCGTGGAATGTAGGATAATCCATAAACTCCTTCCACATTGTTGCAAGGTAGCAAAGATGGTCGCTGTAACCAAGATATTCTTGGGTAATCTGCAATTCCGCCATTGTCTGAGTCTTCTTCATCGCGCCAAAGAGCGGCGAAAACGGCTCGCGGGGTTGGAAGTCAACAGGGCCATTCTTGATTTGGATGATTACATTGTCGTCAAACTTGCCATCCAACGGCATAAACTCGTAGTAAGCCTGCTTGGCACGGTCGCCGCCCTGCGGATTATACACAAAGGCACGCCACATCACGATGCCGCCGTGGGGTTTCAACGCCTTTGCCAACATATTTGCACCGTCGGCGTGAGTGCGTCCAAAGTCCATCGGACCGGGCAGACCCTCGCTGTTAGCTTTTACGAGGAAGCCGCCAAAATTGGGAATTAGGGCGTAAATTTCATCCACTTTCTTCTTCCACCAGTCAATCACGTCCTTGTCAAGAGGGTCGGAAGTCTTCAATCCGCCGAGAGCCGCCGGGGAGGAGAAATTGACGGCGAGATATACCTTAATATTATAAGGACGAAGGCGGTCG
>JAEEGL015935757.1_pt1 | contig 15574 bp, 13 predicted proteins | sample 9134231 | NCBI WGS metagenome assembly JAEEGL01 (sample SAMN16246548, study PRJNA631951) | gut metagenome | biome: gut microbiome; feature: rumen; material: fiber-attached | host: Bos | place: Iran: Karaj | collected 2018-10
ATCTTCCTAGGCCGACGGGGGCGTCCTTTCTCTTTATTTAAATACCTATTCCGTCGGCTTGTAGGATCACTTATCTTTTACAGGCCGACGGGGTCATCCTTTTACCACGTTAAACGCCTCGCTAAACTGCTGTTTTGTTATTTTTAATTTGAAAAAGAAACATGACATAGATGAATTGTGGCTCTCAACGTATAAGCAATGATAGAAGTCCTTTTTTATACGTACTTTTTGTTCAACTAGCGACAGAAAAAGCCTACAAAAATATCATTTAGTAGAGATTTATACGTAGCTTTCTCTTCAAACCTAGCAGAAAAGGCGTATAAAATGTTTCTTTCTTGGGCTTTTATACGCTTTCTTAAGAATACACCACATTTTTGCATGTTACTTTCGTCGCCAGCTTTTTCAGCTGCTCAAAGATCTGGAGCCTGAGGTAATAGAAGCAGCCACCTTGCCCACGGCAGGGCTTGTCCTGGACACCGTAACTATGCATGCTACGCTGGAAAGTCCGATGGTGATGCTAACCAGCTGCTCATGAGTCTCTCGCCATCGGTGAATCGAATAAAGCATGCATAGTAACGAGTGTCAAGGATGGTGGACATAACTAAAACATCTATTATAATAAATACACATTTATAACGATAATCGAAGTTACATTTACAATGATGGAAACAACCAAAACATTTATATCAGAGCAAACTATATACCTTATTAATTATAATTCTTCTTTATCGAATTATTATTTTTTCTGACCAGCGGTACTCAAATCTTCCCGTCATCTATCCCAAAATTTCGGAATAATTACATATGAACAAAATTCTCTTTTGTGATATGCTACAGATTGTGTTTGGAAACTGAAAATTGGAAAACACGGTTTGATGCATGAAATATTTGGAATGATGGAAACTGAAATGTGCCGTATTATCTCGCGGCATCCTTCAATTACAGCGGGAGAAGTGGTTCATGTTCTCCATATAATGTATGATGTGTGCCGTCATACATCGTAACCATTGTTCGTGCAACAGGAGGAGTAGTGTATGTCAGTAAGAATAGCAACAGATTCAGCCAGTGATATCTCTCAGGAGAGGGCAAGGGAATGGGGAATTACCGTGATCCCTCTCAAGGTGAGATTCGGCGAGGAGGAGTTCCTGGACGGGGTGACTCTCACAGGTAAAGATTTCTATAAGAAGCTGGTGGAGACGGATGAAATCCCCAAGACCAGCCAGATCACGCCCTATGAGTATTCTGAAATGTTCAGAGAAGCTGAAGAAGCAGGAGATGAGCTGATCTTTTTCAGCCTCTCATCTGGAGTGTCGGGGTCGTATCAGAGTGCATGCCTGGCGGCATCTGAGTTCTCAGACAATATCCATGTGATCGATACAAGGCAGTTCTGCATCTCGGAATTCATAATCGTACAGAGAGCTGTTCAGATGAGAGATCAGGGGATGGGGGCAAAAGAGATTGTGGAAGTTATTAGTGAAGAGATGAAGAAAGCCCACGTTATAGCGGTGTTTGACACTCTCGAGTACCTAAAGCTCGGCGGAAGGCTCTCCGCTGCAGCAGCTTTTGCCGGCAACATGCTGATGATCAAGCCCGTAATCACAATTGAAAACGGTGAGGTAAAGGTAATCGGCAAGGCCCGTGGCTCCAGAAACAGCCACAACATGTTGATGGAATTCGTAAGGAACACAGGAGGCATAGACTTTGACAGACCTATCTGTCTCGCATACTCTGGTTTTTCAGATGAAACTCTGAAAAAGTATCTGGAGGACTCAAAGTCCCTCTATGAAGGAAATGAGGACAAGCTCCATTACGCCACGGTGGGAGCCACCATCGGAACATATTCAGGTCCCGGCGCCATCGCCCTGGCATATTTCGAAAAATGATCCACAACAAAATAAGATCTAATTATACAAAGACACATCGCGGAAATCCTCACGATGTGTCTTTTTGTTAGAATAATCAAATCAGGGTGTAATTACTAAAAGTCATAATGCTTTTTGTTGATATTTCCGAAAACGTTTAAATTTTTACTTATTTAATAAAATTCCTTTTTATATGCGATATAATCGGTATAATTATTTAAGGGATATTTTTTACTGTTACGACATTGTGGGGAGATAAAATGGAACCAGAAACTATTTGTCGAGGGATAGTCCTTATTGTCTTTTCTTATAATTTCCTTGTTTATGCACCGCTACTGCTTTTCTCTCTTATTTCACTTGCAGTCACATATAGGAAAAACAAGCGAGTGCTGATTCTGTTTTTCGTGCTTGTTGTTCCTCTTGTAGTTCTTGTAATGACTTCGATATCAACAATTGTCACTTTGGGACTGGCGATTGGAATCACATTCCAGGTATTCTCAAGGATAGATTTTTTACGTTTTGAGGATAAAGAAACATCATTTTACAACGCTGCTTATCTTAAACATATACTCAATCTGTTGGATGAAGGCTATGAAAAAAGTGGCAGCATGATCGTATTTGATATAAAGGGAAACAGGGAGTATTTTAAGGAGCTGATTCCAGCTTTTATCCTGAATGATGAAGAACTGATCCTTCTTGCAGGAGAATGAGAAGATCGGCGGCAAACAATATACGAACATGTCACGTGCCGTATATGTGCGCAATCCCAACAAGAAGATAGATACTATCTCTCTCAAGCAGTTCAATAAGATGAAAGACGATTTTGATAAGAGAACATAAAATAAAAGGAGGAGTTTTATATGCTAAAAGACAACAAGATCTGGATAGCAAACACTGATGCAGGTGAGAATGTATTTCTTTTGCCTAATATGGCAAACCGTCACGGGCTCATCGCCGGTGCCACAGGAACAGGTAAGACAATTACCTTAAAGGTCATGGCAGAGGCCTTCAGTGACATGGGAGTGCCTGTATTCATGGCGGATGTAAAGGGAGACCTGTCTGGTATGGTACTGGAGGGCAAAGACAGTGAGGATATGCAGGAGCGCATAGCAAGGTTTGGTCTTGAAGAGGCAGGCTTTGATTATGATAAGTATCCTGTAACCTTCTGGGATGTATTCGGCAAGCAGGGAATTCCCTTAAGGACTACGGTTTCCGAGATGGGACCGCTCCTTCTTTCAAGAATACTGGGGCTGAATGACCTTCAGAGAGACATTCTCTCGATCGCATTTAAGATTGCTGATGACAATGAGCTTCTTCTTGTTGATACCAAGGACTTGAAGGCGATCCTTACTTATATTTCTGACAACAACAAGGACTTTGCAGCAGAGTACGGCAATATGAGCAAGGTGTCCATTTCAGCCATCATGAGAGCCATTGTTTCCCTGGAAATCGCAGGCGGAGATACATTCTTCTTTGAACCGGCCCTCAATATTCACGACTGGTTCACAGTAGGAGCAGGCGGAAAGGGCATGATCAACATCCTCGATTCCACAAGCCTCATCAATAACGGCACTCTTTACGCCACATTCCTTCTGTGGATGATGTCTGAGCTGTTTGAAACCTTGCCTGAAGTGGGAGATCTGGATAAGCCAAAGATGGTATTCTTCTTTGACGAGGCGCACCTTTTGTTCAAGGATACACCAAAGCTTCTCATGGACAAGATTGAGCAGGTAGTTAAGCTCATAAGATCCAAGGGCGTTGGCATTTACTTCGTGACCCAGAATCCAAGGGATATCCCGGACGGCGTTCTGGCTCAGCTTGGCAACAAGGTTCAGCACGCACTCCACGCCTACACTCCTTCAGATATGAAGGCTGTAAAGGCAGCAGCAGATTCCTTCCGCGAGAATCCTGCCTTCAAGACAGCTGACGCCATTCAGGAGCTGGGAACCGGTGAAGCCATCTGCAGCTTCCTGGATTCCGACGGAACACCAACCATGTGTCAGAGAGTAAAGATCCTTCCTCCTCAGTCATACATGGGCGGAATCGATGATGCGACCAGGGAAAGAGAGATTAAGGGAAGCCTTCTGTACGGCAAGTACTACGAGGCATATGATCCTGATTCAGCCTATGAATTCCTTGAGAGAAAGGGCATAGCTGACGCAGAGGCCGCTGAGCAGCTTCGCCAGGAAGAGGAAGAGCGCAAGGCAAGAGAGAAGGAGGAGGCAGCAGCACTTAAGGCCGCCGAGAAGGAAAAAGCCGCCGCTGACAGGCAGAAGAAGCGCGCCATCAAGTCTGTAGGCAGCTCTGTTGCAGGTACTGTAGGCCGAGAAGTTGGTAAGAATGTGGGAGGAACCTTCGGTAAATTCGGCAAGACCCTGGGCGGAAACCTGGGAGCAAGCCTTGGAAGAGGCCTTCTGTCCACATTCTTCAGGTCATGATGAGACATCTGAACCTGTTCATTTGACACATCAGAATATGAAAATCGCTGTTGAAACGACAGCTTAAAAACAGAATTTTAAGTACATTTTAGCCTATCTTGTGTATGTCTAAAGGCATAACCACAAGATAGGCTTTTTCTGCAATTTTTTAAGAATAAATTTACTTTCTGGGGCCAATTTACTGTTGTTAATCCTGGAAAAAAGCATTATAATGGGTACAGGTGGTAGAAAGTGTTAAAAAGTGGTAAAAAGTGGTAGATTAAACAAGTGGGAACGGCATTCAGAGGCGAATACAGTCATTCCATAGATGCGAAGGGAAGGCTCATAATTCCGGCTAAGTTCCGCGAACTTCTCGGCGATTCGTTTGTGGTTACCAGGGGGTTCGACGGGTGTCTTTTCGTGTTTGCACAGGATGGCTGGGACCAGTTTGAGAGCAAACTCAAAGCGCTTCCCATGGATAAGCCGGAAGTCAGAGTCCTGACCCGTTTCTTTATCGCAGGTGCCGTTGATGCCGAAGTTGACAAGCAGGGCAGAATACTTCTTCCCGCAACTCTTATCAAACACGCCAAGATTGAGAAGGACACTATTGTGGCAGGCGTGGGCAACAGGGTTGAGATCTGGAATAAAGACGCATGGGAGAATGCATCTACCTTTGATGATATCGATGATATAGCAGCCAAGATGAGTGAGTATGGATTAAGCATTTAGCCGTGCATATTTGTGGCGATAAAGTCGGGACAAAGTAAGGAAAGACCATGGAATTTAAACACTACTCGGTACTCCTTCAGGAGTCCCTGGACAATCTGAATATAAGACCTGATGGCATATACCTTGACGGAACCTTAGGAGGCGCCGGACACTCTTTTCACATAGCAGAGAGACTGACAGAGGGCGGACACCTATACGGAACGGATCAGGATGAAAACGCCATCGAAGCTGCCACAAAGAGGCTTGAACCCTTTAAAGACCGGGTCACGATCATAAGAGACAACTACGAAAACGCAGTACGAAGGCTGCAAGGCCTGGGTGTTGCCGGAGTGGACGGAATCCTGTTGGACCTGGGAGTTTCCTCCTATCAGCTGGACAACGCCGAGAGGGGATTTACTTATAAAGAAGATGTTCCCCTGGATATGAGGATGGATCAGAGGCAGACACTAACTGCCAGAGACATAGTAAATAACTACTCTGAAACAGAGATCTTCCATATAATAAGAGATTTTGGTGAAGACAAATTCGCCAAGAACATTGCAAAACACATCTGCATGGCCAGGAGCACAGCTCCGATCGAGACCACCGGGCAGCTGAACGACATAATCAAGGCAGCCATCCCGGCCAGAATGAGGGAGAAGGGAGGACATCCTTCCAAGAGAACCTACCAGGCCATAAGGATAGCACTGAACAGGGAACTGGATGTGCTGCAGAATTCGCTGGACGGCTTCATAGATTTCCTGAATCCCGGCGGAAGACTCTGTGTGATAACATTCCATTCACTGGAGGATCGTATCACCAAGAACATATTTAAAACGGCAGAAAATCCCTGCATCTGCCCACCGGAATTTCCGGTATGCACCTGCGGAAGGAAGCCAAAGGGCAGGGTAGTGACGAGAAAGCCGATAGTTCCCGGCGAAAAAGAACTTGAAGAAAACAAGAGATCTCAGAGCGCAAAACTAAGAGTTTTTGAAAAGAACTGAAGATCAGCCGGACCCGAGGCTAAGAGGGCATAAGAAACTTTAAAAATCAGGAGGTGAGAACATGGCAAGTGAATATATCCGCGGCACATCGGTAAGAAAACCTCAGAGCTCCCGCAGGCCGCATCCTGTCCGTGTTCAGGAACCTCAGGTACAGAGAAGACACCACAACATGAGCCTTGGATACCTTCTTTTCCTCTCTCTTGCAATGGTACTCATGGTTGGCACACTGGCATGGTATATTTCCCTGCAGTCTGAGATCAAAAACAGTGTAAAAAACATCGCAGTTTTGGAAAGTCAGCTGAATAATTTGAAACAGGACAACGATGAGGCGTATAATAGAGCAAATGGCAACGTGGATCTTGATGAGGTCAAGAGGATTGCCATTCAGGAATACGGCATGACCTACGCAACGGAAGGCCAAATTGTCAGATATTCCGATGGTGGCGGCAACGACTATGTGAGACAGTTGGCCCCGATACCTGAGGCTGATAAAAACTAAGCCTGTCGCCATCCAGTATTTGGAAGGAATGTAATTTGGTTCAATGAGAAAGAAAAGAGCGGTTAATACCCAAAGATTTACGATTGGAATGAAGAAAAAGCTGGTAGTACTGTTTGTTCTGGTGCTACTGGCTTTCGTTGGGTTAGGGGTCAGGCTGATCCTTATCACCAAGAATAACGGCGAGGAGTACGAACGGCAGGTTCTCTCCCAACAGCAGTACGATTCAACTACGCTGCCCTTCAGAAGAGGAGAGATTCTGGACTCCAATGGCACAGTACTGGCCTATAGCGAGAAGGTTTATAACGTCATTCTTGACGCCAAGCTCCTTCTTCGCGATGAGAAATACTTAGAACCCACAGTTACAGCTCTGGTAAAAGAGTTCGGACTTAATTCGGGAGAGATCAGATCATATCTTAGTGATCATCCCACATCCCAATACTACATTCTGGCAAAAAAACTCAGCTACGATCAGATCAAGAACTTTCAGGATATGATAACTCCCGGCATGGACTCCTATAACGCCGATATTCAGGGCATTTGGTTCGAGTCCAGCTATATCCGCAAATATCCCAACGGATCTTTGGCCTGTGATGTCATAGGTTTCACAACCGGCGACAACAACGGAATGTATGGACTGGAGGAGTATTACAACGACACTCTTTCAGGAACAATGGGCAGAGAGTACGGATATCTTGACGAGGACTCAAACCTGGAGAGGACGACAATTCCTGCAACAGACGGCGACAGCATTGTAACTACTATAGACGGTAACCTACAGAATATAGTAGAGAAGCACCTTCAGGAGTTCAACGATCAGTACAAGAACAACGTCCGCGTGGGCAATGGATGCAACAATGTGGGCTGCATCATGATGAACATCCATACCGGCGATATCCTGGCTATGGCCAGTTATCCCGGATTTGACTTAAATAATCCCAGAGACCCTTCAGCACTCATCGGAATGCCCGCAGTAGACGAGAAGGGCAATAAGCTGAAGGGTGAATCGATTTTTGATTCCGGCGTTTATATCACAGAGGATATGCTAAATTCCTTTACGGATGAGCAGCTTTATCAGAACTATAATGCTCTTTGGAGAAATTTCTGTATCTCTGATACCTATGAGCCCGGTTCTGTTGCCAAGCCTTTTACTGTTGCTACAGGTATCGAGTGTGGAGCCATCACCGGCAACGAAGTGTACAATTGTACCGGTGGCCTTGAAGTGGGTGGTTGGAACATCAAATGCCATAACAGATATGGTGACGGAGCTGTTTCCGTTGAGAGAGGAATCGAGATATCATGTAACGTAGCCATGATGCACATTGCCCAGGCAACAGGTATCAGCACCTTTACCAAGTTCCAGAAGGACTTCGGGTTCGGCCTCAAGACCAATGTGGACCTGGCAGGAGAGTCCAGAACCGAAGGCCTGACCTACAGTGCAGCTAACATGACTTCCACTGACCTTGCTACAAACTCCTTCGGACAGGGCTTTAACGTGGATATGATAGAGATGATCACCAGCTTTTCATCACTGATAAACGGCGGCTATTACTACGAGCCCCACATCGTGAAGAAGGTTGTGTCCAGCAGCGGAGCCACCATCAAGAACGTGGAGCCCAGAATATTGAGACAGACCATTTCTTCCAATACATCAGAAAAGATAATCCAGTACTGCAACAGAGTTGTTGCAGGTGAAGAGGGTACAGGTAAGACAGCAAGGCCTGCCGGCTACATGATAGGCGGCAAGACCGGAACAGCTCAGACTCTGCCCCGTGGAAACCGTCAGTACGTTGTTTCCTTCATGGGCTACGCACCTGCCAGTGACCCTGATATAGCAATTTACGTTGTTGTAGACAGATGTAATGCCGCTATCCAGGACGATGCTAAATATGCAACCAGAATAGTTAGAGCAGTCCTTACAGAGGCACTTCCATACCTCAACTACCCGATGACAGAGCCCCTCAGTGAGAAGGAAGAGGCAGAGCTTGAAGAACTCAGGGAAAAGATGATAACTCCGGCCGTTGCTGAGGTTGCAATAGATGAGAACGGAGAGGAAATTGCAGAAGGCGCCACCGAAGAAGGCGCTGAAGGTGCTGAGGCTGCAGAAGGCCAGGCCAGCGCTGAAGGCGAAGAAATTCAAGAAAATTCAGACAATTCTACAATTTGGGAGTCATTTGACGTGGATGAAGCAACGGGGTATTATATTGACCCAAATACCGGTGAATTAATTGATCCCGCTGACGGATACACTTTCGGAGGCGATACGCTTCCTGATTTTTCCGGTGGATCATCCGAAATTACCGCAGAAGAGCAGCCGGCAACGGAAGCGGGAAGTTCAGATCAGCAACCTGCTGAGACCGGAGGGAATTAAAGGAAAACGTCAAAATGCGCAGTTTCCTTAAAGATGGAGAATTGTTATGACAAGTGATTATGTGATGAGAACGCTGCTACCCGTTATTATTTCTTTTGCTATCGCGGTGCTTATAGGCCCCAAAGTGATAGAGATGCTACGGGGGCTCAAGGCGTCCCAGACTGAGAGAGAAGAGGGCCTTGAATCCCACAAAAAGAAGACGGGAACCCCCACCATGGGAGGCGTGATCTTCCTGATACCCATGCTGCTCATAGGAATTTTTTATGCAGCATCTCACAAGGAAATAATCCCTGTACTGATCCTGACCGTAGGATTTGGAATTATTGGATTCCTTGACGACTACATCAAGGTGGTAAGGAAGCACAATCTGGGTCTCAGGGCATGGCAGAAGATACTGGGACAGCTCCTTATTGTTGTTCTGTTTGCCGTTTATGTCCAGAACTTTACAGATATTTCGCTGGCTATGAAGATACCATTTACGGATGTTGTCCTGGATTTTGGATTCTGGAACATTCCTATCATGTTTTTCATTGCTCTTGGTACTGCCAACGGAACTAACTTCACCGATGGCGTTGACGGCCTCTGTGCGTCCGTAACAGCCGTTGTGGCTGGCTTCTTTACAGTAGTTGCCATGCAGTTTTCGTACAGCGGAGCACAGGTTATTTCAAGCGCTATGCTTGGAGGTCTTTTGGGCTATCTTGTTTACAATGTTTACCCGGGCAAGGTAATGATGGGCGATACCGGATCACTTGCCATTGGAGGCTTTGTTACCGGCATAGCGTATGTTATGCAGATGCCGATCTTTATTGTTATCGTGGGCTTTATCTATGCTCTCGAAGTTGTATCCGTAATATTGCAGGTATCGTATTTTAAGATAACACACGGCAAAAGAATCTTCAGAATGGCCCCCATTCATCACCACTACGAGAAGGGCGGCTGGTCTGAGACCAAGGTTGTTTACGTATTTACTGCAGTGACATTACTCATGTGCCTCATCGCATATGCCGGTCTGTAACAGGAGGCTTAGCTTATTATGAAGGCTGATTTAAGGGAAAAGAATGTGCTGGTAATAGGCTCCGGACTTTCAGGAGTCGGGTCTGTACAGCTCTTAAACCGCGTGGGAGCTCATCCCACAGTTCTTGAGGAGAATACAAAGGTCTCCGAAGAAGATATAGTAAAAAAACTCCATGAGGAGGACAGGGACAGCACCAGGATCATAATCGGAGAAATATCCGATGAGATACTTGATGAAATTTATCTTGTTGTGCCAAGCCCGGCAGTTCCTCTTGATTCGCCGACCATCATGAGGATAAAAGAGAGAAATATCCCCATCTGGAGCGAGATAGAGCTTGCCTACAACTTTTCAAAGGGCAGGATGGTGGCCATAACCGGCACCAACGGCAAAACCACCACAACAACGCTGGTGGGTGATATAATGAAGGCTCACTTTGCTTCCTCATATGTTGTGGGGAATATCGGTGTGTCTTTTGCAGAGAGCGCTCTTGAAATGACAGATGACACAGTGACAGTGGGGGAGATAAGCTCCTTCCAGTTAGAGGCTGTGGACAATTTCCATGCCCAGGTTTCAGCTATACTGAATATCACACCAGATCATCTTAACAGGCATCACACCATGGAGTGTTATGCCGCAATGAAGGAAAACATAACCAATAATCAGACCAAGGACGACACCTGTGTCCTTAACTATGACAACGAATATACCAGGGATTTTGGTGCCAGATGCCCTGCAAAAGTAGTATTTTTCTCCACTAAGACCAGGCTTGAAGACGGCCTGTATCTGGAGGGGGATAACATAATGATGAGTAATGGCGGCAATTCCACCATACTCATGAACATTCATGACATGAATCTTGTGGGACTGTGCAATGTGGAGAACGTCATGGCAGCAATTGCAATGTCCATGGCAATGGAGGTTCCGCTTTCCACAATCCTTGCCGTTATCAGGGATTTCAAGGCTGTTGAGCACAGAATTGAGTTTGTTGCAACCAAGAATGGCGTTGACTACTACAACGATTCCAAGGGAACCAATCCTGATGCAGCAATCCAGGGCATTCTGGCAATGGATAAGCCCACAATCCTCATAGGTGGAGGATATGACAAGGGCAGCGAGTACGACGAGTGGATCGAGAGCTTTGGAGATACGGTAAAAGAGCTGGTTCTCATAGGCCAGACAAGAGATAAGATAGCAGAGTGCGCAAGAAAGCACGGATTTGATAAGATAGTATTTAAAGATACCTTTGAAGAGGCATTGCAGTACTGTGCAGACAGTGCACAGAGCGGAGATGCTGTTTTGCTTTCGCCGGCATGTGCCAGCTGGGATATGTTCCCCAGCTATGAGGTGAGGGGTAAGAAGTTCAAGGAATTTGTAAATAAGATTTGAGGGGAAAAAGTTGGAAAGAGCAGGGATACTTAGTAGAAGAGAGGAATCATATATTGATTACAGTCTGATTTTCATCATTCTGTTTCTTTTGGCCTTTGGTCTCATCATGCTGTATTCCACCAGCTCCTACGAGGCCAACCTGGATTTCGGGGATTCAGCCTATTATTTCAAGCATCAGCTGTTTCCGACGCTTTTGGGACTTGTGGGCATGATAATTATGTCCTATATTCCCTACAAGATCCTCAGTAAGTTCGCGATGCCCATATATATTGCAGCAGCGGTCATGTTGGTACTTATCATTCCTTTTGGAAAGACAATCAACGGTGCCAAGAGATGGCTCATAATCGCAGGTATCTCCATTCAGCCCGCCGAGATAGCCAAGGTGGCGGCAATAATCTTTACGGCCACCATGATCGTCAAGCTTAAGAGCAATCTTATGACCCCCAAGGGCTTTGGAACAGCTCTTTTGTTTCCCACAATCCTGGCAGGCATGGTGTATATAATCACCAGGAACCTGAGCTCAGCCGTTATCGTAATGGGAATTACTGTTGTAATGTTGTTTATTTCTACACCGGGATACAAGCTGTACATTCTGACAGGCGCTACCGGACTGGGCCTTGTGGCTCTTTTGGTTTATCTGATAGCCCAGTCTGAGCAGACCAGCGGTATGAACTATAGATTTGAGCGTGTTCTGGCGTGGCTTGATCCCACTGCCTACGCTTCGGGCAAGGGGTTCCAGACTCTGCAGGCCCTATACGCAATAGGCTCCGGAGGCGTTTTTGGAAAAGGCCTTGGAGAGAGTATGCAGAAGATGGGCTTTATTCCTGAGGCCCAGAACGACATGATCTTTTCCATAATCTGTGAGGAACTTGGACTTTTCGGCGCAATTGCCGTTATGCTGATGTTCCTTCTGCTGATATGGAGACTGATGATCATCGCCAATAATGCCCCGGATATGTTCGGAGCCCTTCTTGTCATTGGCGTTATGGGACATATATCCATCCAGGTGGTTCTGAATATAGCCGTTGTCACCAATACGATTCCCAATACCGGAATCACACTGCCTTTTATCAGTTACGGCGGCTCTGCAGTTATTATCCAGCTGGCTGAGGTGGGAATCGCCCTGAATGTGGCAAGAAATATAGGCAGAGAATGATCGGAAAATGGCTAAAAAGAGAAAACGAGAGAATAAAAGCATATTAAGCGGCGTCAGGCAGTCACTTTTTTTGCATAAGAGCATATATATCATCCTGGGTATTGTGGCGTTCCTGCTGATAGCCGGATTTGTGGCTTTTATGTATATATACAACAACTACACCATAGAGAATACCTACGTCGACGGAAACACTCATTACACAGATGAAGAGATAAGAGATATGGTGATGAATGATGGTTTGAGCCACAACTCCATATATCTGTCTTTTAAATACCGGAACAAGAGCATAGAGGACATACCCTTTATTGAGAAGATGGACGTGGATATTGTTTCTCCGGACACCGTCAGGATAAAAGTCTACGAGAAGGCTGTGGCTGGTTATATAGCATATCTGGGCAGATATATGTACTTTGACAGGGATGGAATAGTGGTGGAGAGCTCCTTTGAGACTTCCCCTGATGTTCCTCAGGTCATGGGGCTGAAATTCAATTATGTGATAATGCATGAGAGGCTTCCCATTGACAACCAGAAGGTCTTTGAGGAGATCCTGGATATCACCCAGCTGCTGTCCAAATATGAGCTAAAAGCAGACAGGATCCTGTTTGACAGCGACTTCAACGTTTATCTGTATTTTGACGGCGTAGAGGTCAATTTGGGCCAGTGGAACTACATTGATGAGAAAATAATACAACTTCAATACATTTTACCCGAGCTTTATGGGAAAACTGGTATCCTTGACATGAAAGATTTTGACGAAGACACCAGAAACATCACATTTGAAGAGAAAAATCAGTAAATTGTATTAAATAAAATGAAAATTTTATAAAAAATAACGGGTTGATAATTAAAGAAAAAAATCGTATCATATCTTTTAGGAGTTTATGAGGTACGTGAAGGAGGAGTTGTTTTGCTGGAAATTAAGTCTAATGAAGCAGAGAATGCCTGCAAGATCATAGTCGTTGGGGTGGGCGGCGCAGGTAACAATGCTGTTAATAGAATGGTTGATGAGAGTATTACCGGTGTTGAGTTCATCGGTATCAATACAGATAAGCAGGCGCTTCAGTTATGTAAAGCGCCAAAGCTTTTACAGATCGGCGAGAAGCTGACAAAGGGTCTCGGAGCAGGAGCCAAGCCTGAGATCGGTCAGAAGGCAGCCGAGGAGAGCGCAGAGGAGATTGCAGCAGCCCTCAAGGGTGCGGACATGGTATTCGTTACCTGCGGTATGGGTGGCGGAACCGGCACAGGAGCCGCTCCTGTGGTTGCCAAGCTCGCTAAAGAGATGGGTATCCTTACAGTAGGCGTTGTGACCAAGCCTTTCAGTTTTGAGGCAAGAGTTCGTATGCAGAACGCTCTTCTGGGTATCTCAAATATCAAGAACAATGTTGATACGCTTATCGTTATCCCCAATGATAAGCTTCTTCAGATAGTTGACAGGCGCACAACAATGCCCGATGCCCTCAAGAAGGCCGATGAAGTCCTTCAGCAGGCTGTCCAGGGTATCACAGACCTGATCAATGTACCTGCTGTTATCAACCTTGACTTTGCCGATGTATCCACAGTCATGAAGGAGAAAGGCATAGCTCATATCGGTATCGGTACAGGTAAGGGCGATGAGAAGGCTACAGATGCTGTTAAGATGGCAGTTGAGAGTCCTCTTCTTGAGACCAAGGTCAACGGCGCTACAGATGTCATCATCAATGTATCCGGTGATATCAGTCTTATTGATGCTCAGGATGCTTCTGAGTATGTTCGTCAGCTGGCAGGAGATGATGTCAATGTTATCTTCGGTGCTATGTATGATGAGAACAAGACAGATACATGTACTGTTACAGTTATTGCAACAGGTATTGAGGACAAGATTAACGGCAATGCAGCTGTAGCTGCGGCACAGGCTCAGGCAGTAGCCCAGGCACAGGCACAGCAGGCTCAGGCACAGGCTCAGACCACAAGACAGGCCCAGACAGTTAGCCCGGTTGCTCCTGCAACAGCTCAGACTGTAACCCCTGTTACACCTGTTCGTCCACAGACTGCACCGGTTGCTCCTTCAATCCAGACCATCGGAACACCGGCTTCAGATCAGCCTGCTACAGCATCATCTGTAAGACCTCTGTCACTGAACAGGCCTACAGATATCAGGAGCTCTGTGGAGCCCAAGTCACTTAAGATTCCGGACTTCCTTCAGAGGAAATAAAATACAGTAGAAATCCAGAACCTCCGCGTTTATCGCGGAGGTTTTTTCTGTTGTATGTATAGAAAAATACGAAAAACCATGATACAATAATTTGTGGAGTGAAAAAGTTTTTTAAACCATATATTGTGGACATGTCATTTCAAAAACTGGAGGATAAACTATGAAATGCCCATTTTGCGGGAAAGATGACACAAGAGTTATTGATTCAAGGCCTGCAGACGAGAATACTTCCATAAGGCGCAGAAGAGTCTGTGATTCCTGTGGCAAGAGATTCACCACTTATGAGAAGGTTGAGACCATACCCCTCATTGTCATCAAGAAGGGTGATGTTCGTGAGCCTTACGACAGGGCCAAGATCGAGGCCGGTGTCTTCAGGGCATGTCACAAGAGGCCTGTAAGTGCCGAGCAGATCACCAAGATCGTGGATGCCGTTGAGACTGAAGTATTCAATATGGAGCAGAAGGAGATCCCCAGCAGAGCCATCGGTGAGATCGTTATGGACAAGATGAAGAACCTGGATCCCGTTGCCTATGTAAGATTTGCATCGGTTTACAGGGAGTTCAAGGATGTCAATACCTTTATGGATGAGCTCAAGAGCGTCCTCAAGAAGGAAGCTGACGGCACAATAACCGATACAACTGATAAGAATACTCCTCTTCTCAAGGAGCGTTAACAGAGGGCCTGAATTTGCAGGATACTGACAGCCCGGGGCATTAACCCCGGGCTTCTTGACTTTTTGGGGGTAAGCCCTTATATTTGTTCATGTAACAGGCTCTAAATTCAGAGCTTACAATTTAATACGAGGAGGAATTTGACATGATTAAAAGGAGATTTGGCAGGAGGATGGGCTCCGCCCTTCTGATGATTGTGTTGACGACACTGACTATTGCATTGAGCGGATGCTCAAGCGACAAGTCGGCAGGAGATTCTTCTAAGTTTACCGTTGGTATACCTCAGGACCTTGACAG
>JAEEGL016162988.1_pt1 | contig 15574 bp, 16 predicted proteins | sample 9134231 | NCBI WGS metagenome assembly JAEEGL01 (sample SAMN16246548, study PRJNA631951) | gut metagenome | biome: gut microbiome; feature: rumen; material: fiber-attached | host: Bos | place: Iran: Karaj | collected 2018-10
GCCCCGTCTGTGACGGCAAAGGGCTTGTCCATCCAGGTTTCCGCTGTTTCGGGAAGGTCAAACGCCGCAAGCCCCAGCGCAGGATCAGTGGAAAGCCCGGGAATGAAGCCGTTTCGCCCGAAGGGTTCGGATGTCCTGACCTCGAAGGCGCCTTCCGCCGGCTTGCCTCCGGAAAATCCCGCCCTCGCCTGTGCCGCCGCCTCCAAGGCGAGCTCACGGGCTTTCTGCAGGGCAAGCTGCGAAGATATCTCCCCGCGCACCTCGTCAAGGGGCTTGACTGCCTGCGGGCTGCTTTCGACCACTTTGACCACCAGGAGCGTTGCCCCAGCAGGTATGGCGCTGTCCAGCACCGTGCCGGGTGAAGCCAGCATGATCGTCTGGGCGTCGCTCTCACGGATGCCCAGCTTTCCAGGCAGCTCCTCCTGGGACAGCTTGCCGCTCGCTTCCGCCTTCACGGCAGCAGATCCGGACGCATGGGCCGCCTCGGCGAGGCTTTTGCCGCCGAGGGCCTGGGCAAGCACGGCGTCTGCCTTCTCTTCCAGGGTCTTGCCTGCAGCTTCGGAAGCGAGCGTCTGCTTAAGCTTGTCCTTGACTTCCTCGAAGGGATGGACCTTTGCATCCTGATGCTCTTCCTTCTTGATGAGGTGGAAGCCGAACTGCGTCCTCACAGGGGAGGAAAGCTCCCCGTCGCCGAGGGCAAAGGCCGCCTTGGAAAATTCAGGGACCATCTGTTCCCTGGCAAACCATCCCAGGTCGCCGCCCTGGGCAGCCGTACCGTCCTGTCCGGAAGCCTTGGCGACCTCAGCAAAGTCTTCCCCGCCCCGGATGCGTTCTTCCAGGGCCTTGATCTCGGCCTCCGCCTTGGCAACGTCTTTCTCGCCGGCGTTGGGTGCGACCCGGATAAGGATATGGCGGGCATGGATCTTTTCGGAATCCGTGAACTGGGTTATGCGCTGATCGTACGCCGCCTTGGCCTCGTCGTCAGAAACGGATGAAGGTTCGCCCATGACGGAGGGATCGAGCCGGACATACTCCACGCTGACCTTGGCCGGCACGGTGAATCTTGAGGAATCCTTTTCATACGCCTTGGCGATCTCATCGGGCGTGGGTGCGGCTTTCTCCTTGTAGTCCTCAGAGGGGAAAAGGATGTAATCGACCTTGCGGCGTTCCGCAAAATACTCAAAGAGGCCCCTTGCTCCTGCTTCAGGAGCGAAGGCTCCTGCCGTCACCAGCCTCTGCAGCTTGGCGGGAAGCAGCGACTTGGCCTGGTCGGCCTCGAACTTCTGCGGGTTCATGTTGTTCTTGGCAAGCACGTCCCTGTAGGTGTCGGGATCGAATTTCCCGTCCTTCATGAAATAGGGCAACTGGCTGATGAACGCTTTGAGCTCGTGGGGCGTGACGGTGACTCCCGCCTGCTCCGCGGCGTATTCGAGGAGCTTCTCCTGGATAAGCCCCTGGAGCACGCGCTGTTCGATGTTCATGCCCTCCAGCATCTCCGAAGTCACGTTGGGCATGCTGCGGCGGATGTTTTCTTCCATGGCCATGTAAGCACGCTGGAACTCCAATTCCGTGATGTTCTTGCCGTTGACCGAAGCGACCAGGCCCTTCGGGCCGCTGTAGGAGCCTATGCCCCAGAAAACAAACACCACGATGATGATCCCGAACGCCACTTTGACCCAAAAGGACTGCGCGTTGGAGCGAATGCCGTCAAGCATGACCATTCCTTGCTGTTACAGGTGACACCGCAAAGGGCAGCCTGATTAAACAGGCATGCACGGCAGTCCTCACCAAGGGAAGGCTCCCGCGTTCGCGCCCTTGCGGCTTGAACGTTGTTTCTATACAATCAATGCCCGCCAAGGGCAAGCGCATATTTCCCCGCCGGGCGCACATCTTCCGGTCCTTCCCCTGTCTGCAAAGGAGCATGAAATGCAGGAAAGCATAGGCATCATAGCGGGCGGCGGACAGTTCCCCCGCATCGTGGCGGAGAACATCCGTGCCGCCGGGCACGGGGTGGTCATCTGCGGATTCACCGGTCACACCGATGATTCCACCTTGGCGTGCGCCGATGCATCCGTCATGCTCCACCTGGGGCAGCTGGGAAAAATGATATCCTTTTTTAAAAAGCACGGTGTGGTCCGGGCCTGCATGGCCGGCTCCATCAGCAAACCCAAGGCGCTGGATTTCCGCCCTGACTGGAGGGCGGCCAGGCTGGTCTTTTCTCTCAGGCGCAAGGGCGACGACTCCCTGCTGCGCGCCATCATCGGCGAGATAGAAAAGGACGGCATCAAGATCGTCTCTTCCGCGGAACTGGCGCAGGGACTGCTCTGTCCCGAGGGAGTCCTGACCCTCCGCCGCCCCAGCGACAAGGAATGGTCAGACATCCGCTATGGCTGGCCCATAGCCCGGTCCCTGGGTTCCTATGACATCGGCCAGTGCCTCGTGGTGCGCGAAGGCATGGTCATCGCCGTGGAATGCCTTGAAGGCACGGATGCCACCCTGCGCCGCGGGGGGGAGCTTGGCGGGCAGGGGTGCACAGCCATCAAGATCGTCAAGCCCGGGCAGGACGAGCGCGTGGACCTGCCTTCCATAGGGCTTGCCACCATCCGCAACCTCGTGGAAGGGCATTACGCTGCCCTCGCCGTGGAATCCGGCAGGACCCTGTTCTTCGACCGTGAAGAGGCCCTGCGCCTGGCCGACGAAAACGGCCTGTGCATCGTTGCCCTGCCTCCGGATTTCGAGTGACCGGCCGGTGTGCTGATGCCGGGGCAGGCAATGGGCATCTCGTGGCAGCTGCCACCGGACCTGATCTGGAAAACAGAGATGCAGTGCTCTCCCCGCAGGGAGTTGCCATGGATCTCCCATCCTGAGACCGACATCGTCCCGGACATCCCCCAGGGAAAAGAAAACGAGCCTGCGGCTGCATGGCCGCTGCATGATCGAGGACGGCCATGGCAGTCCCTTCCCATGGAAACAGCAGCTCCATCGCACGCCCCGGTGAGGCTGGGGGCCAAGGGAACGACTCCATGCCGTAACGCCCTCGCCTGAACGCAATCCTCGGGGACCGCTTCCTACAGCAAGATCCCCTTCATGATGCAGCGGCATTTCTGCCCGGCGATGATGAGGTGGTCGTGCATGTGCAGGCCTATGGCGGAGAGCGCGGACGCTGTCTTTGCCGTGATCTCGCGGTCTTCTGCCGAGGGTTCGGCGCTCCCGCCGGGATGGTTGTGCATGAGCACGATGCTGCTGGCATGGAAGCGTATCATAAGCTCCACGACCTCGATGGGCTCTATGGAGACCTTATCTGCCGTGCCATGGCGGATCTTTTTAAAGGCGAGCATCCTGTTCTGCCTGTCCAGCAGCACGCCCCACAGTTCTTCCTGCCTGCAGTCCCCAAGGCGGCTTTTGCCCATGGCAGCGATCTCGGAAAGGGAAAGCGCTCCTGCCTGCCCCGCCTGTTCCTGGGCACAGCGGGCCTCCAGCTCGCGCATCAGGCGGAAAAGCCTTTCCGCCGGTGCCCCGCAGCCCTCCACCTGTTCAAGTTCAGCAAGAGAAGAGGCCATCACCGCACAAAGCCCGCCCCTTTCATGCAGAAGGCGCTTGGCAAGCAGGCTGTTGTCACGCCGCACATAGGCATAGCCCAGCGCCAGCTCCAGCACTTCGGCATCGGTCAGTGACGAGGGCTCCGATTCGAACCTCCTGCGCAGCCTGTCCCGATGACCCATCCTCAATTCCCGGTCGGAAACCACAGCCTCCATATCCTCTCCCGCTACGCCCTGCCGCAGATCGTGCATACGGCGGAAACGAAGTGCGCCATCGCAAGCCGGGGCTTAAGATCTCCGCACTTCACCGACTTTTCGGCATCGACGATGGCGTCCAGGATGCGGGCGATCCCGTCAAAGCCCAGGCGCCCGCTCAGGTCCCTCTTTTCATCTTCCAGGAATCGGGGGACATAGGCCTGTTCGCCGGCGTGCAGCTGCCAGAGCAGCCTGGCATCCCTTGCCATGAGCCCCAGGAGGGGAAAGAGCAGGTCTTCATCGCCGTCGCCGATGCTCAAGAGCGCCTTCCATGCAAGGGCTTCCCTGCCCTGCTCCATGTGCCTCACCACGTCAAAAATAAGCGCTTCCCGGGCAAATCCCGCCATGCCGCGGATGATCTCCCGGGTGACCCTGCCGTCTTGGGCAGCCAGTTCCAGCTGATCAGCCAGGGTCTGCACGGCGAAGGCGTCGGGGATGGCGATCTCGGCAAGGAAGGCAAGGACGTCGCTTCCGGCAGACAGGCCACGGCTGCGCAATACGGCCTGCAGGTAGGGGCGGAGGCTGTTTTTGTCCAGCCCGGGCGAAGCCCATGTCCACTTGCGCAACTGGGCGAACTCCAGGCATTTTGACTTGGCGATGTGCGCTGGGATCCTGGGTTTTCCCTTGTCCCATGGACCCTCCAGGCAGATCACGGGCAGCGTGGAGGAATGAGGCGTGCCCAGGGCATGCGAAAGAGCCCTCCATTCGTCTGCTTTCAACAGATGGGCCTGGCGGAGGATGAGGACATGGAAAGAACTGTCGAGGCTCACCAGATTGAGTGCGTTCCAGAAGCGGGCATCCAGCCCTTCATCCCCCCAGAAGACCCTGGCCTTTTCTTCCGGGCTGCGGGAAAGCAGCTTTTCTTCAATATGCGCCCTGGTCAGTCCGTGATCGGGACAGATGCAGAAAAAGAATCCGGGGCGGTCCATGGCTAAAATTTCTGCTGCATCAGGTCGAGGGCGCGCCTTGCCGTCTCTGCAAGCCCGTTGCGGATGATCTCGTCTTCGTTGACGGTCTCATGCCAGTCCTCATAACTGACGACTCCGGACTGCCAGACCACAGCTCCTGTCCTGCCGTTCCTGACAAGGATCTCCAGCTTGATATGGGAAGCGTGAAGCAGCGTGCTGTCTTCCCTGTTGGAAACGGCGGAACGCACGCGGAACCCGGGCATGGATACGGATATCAGGTAGTCGGCATCTCCCTGGTCGGTCCAGCGCCCGAGGCGGCGCAGATTGATCTCATCGCGCAGCAGCCCACGGATGTAGTATGAGACCCAGGGATACAGCGCCACATGATCGACCTTTTCGATCTTCAGCGTGCTGCTGCCGTCGCCCAGGACGCTTTGTGCGCCGGATGCGCCGGTGAACTGGCCGTCCAGGCGGTACCCGCAGCCGGCGAAAAGGAGCAGGCTGCCGGCGGCACAAGCCGCCAGCAGGCTGCGGATGGCATTGCATGAGGCTGAGAGCATGCCTACCTGACCACGATGTTGACAAGCCTTCCGGGCACTACCACGACCTTGGCCACGGCCTTGCCTTCTAAATGGCGTGAAACCGCCGGATCCTCAAGGGCAGTCTTTTCCAGGACGTCAGGACCGCTCCCGGCAGGCACCTCGATCCGTCCGCGCAGCTTGCCGTTGACCTGCACCACGACCGTGCAGGTCTCTGTCACCAGCGCGTCCTTGCTCCATTGCGGCCACGGTTCGGAATCCATCGCCTCCTCATGGCCGAGCTCCTGCCAGATCTCCTCGCACATATGCGGGGTGAAGGGATAGAGCAGCGTGAGCACCGACGCCATGGCCGATGAAAGCGCCCGTTTGCCCTCCTCCGTCTGGGAAAGGTCGGCATGGTACTTTGCCACTGCGTTCACCAGTTCCATGATGGCTGCGATGGCGGTGTTGAACTGGTTGCGCCCGGCGATGTCATCGCCGACCTTCTTGACCACGGAGTGCTCGACATAGCGCAGCGAGCGCACGGCTTCCGATGTTGCGGGGGAAAGGTCGGAGCAGGCATGGACAGGATGCAGGACGCCCTGGAGGTCGGCAAAGAGATGCCAGACGCGGTTGACAAAGCGGTAGGCTCCCTCAATGCCGCTGTCGGTCCAGTCGAAGTCCCGTTCGGGCGGGGCGGCGAACAGGCAGAAAAGGCGCACCGTATCCGCCCCGTACTTCTGCACCATGGCATCGGGATCGACGATGTTGCCCTTGGATTTGGACATCTTGCTCCCGCCCAGGAGCACCATGCCCTGCGTAAGAAGGTTGCTGAACGGCTCGTCCAGTCCCTTTGGCAGGTAGCCGCAGTCCCGCAACATCTTGGTGAAGAAGCGCGCATAGAGCAGGTGCAGAATGGCATGTTCTACGCCGCCGATGTATTGATCGACAGGAAGCCAGTAGCGTATCGCGGCGTCGTCGAAGGGAGCGTCTTCCTTGCGGGCCGATGTGTACCGGGCGAAATACCATGAAGATTCCACGAAGGTGTCCATGGTGTCGGTCTCCCGGCGGGCCGGCCCGCCGCAGCAGGGGCAGACGGCATCGGTGAAAGACGGCGTCTGGGGCAGCGGTGAGCGCCCGTCCTCAAAGGTCTTGACGTCCAGGGGAAGGAGGACGGGAAGGTCTTCTTCCTTCACCGGCTGCATGCCGCATTTCTCGCAGTACACCACCGGAATGGGGGCTCCCCAGTACCTCTGCCGGGAAATGTTCCAGTCGCGGAGGCGGTAGTTGACCGTCGCCTTTCCCTTTCCTTCGGCTTCCAGCTTGCGTATGATGGCTTCCCGCCCTTTGTCGCTGGGCATGCCGGAAAATTCTGCGGAACGGGCCAGCACGCCGCTTTCGACATAGGCTTCTTCCATGGCTGCCGGATCAAGCTCCTTGCCGGCGGGCTCGACAACGGCCTTGATGGCTATGCCGTACTTCCTGGCGAATTCGAAATCACGCTGGTCGTGGGCGGGCACAGCCATGACAGCGCCCGTGCCGTATTCGGCCAGGACAAAATTCCCGAGCCAGATGGGGATGCGCTCCCCCGTCATGGGGTGGAGGCAGTAGGAGCCGGTGAAGACCCCTTCTTTTTCCAGCGTTTCAGACTGCCTGTCCAGCCGGTCCATATTCTTCGTGCGCTCGATGAAACTGCGTATGGCCGTTTCTCCAGGCTTGCCCGCGATGAGGGCCTCCACGAGGGGGTGCTCCGGTGCAAGCGTGAGGAAGGTGACGCCGTAAAGCGTGTCCGCCCTGGTCGTGAAAACGTTGACGGAGCCTTCCCGGCCTTCGAGGGCAAATTCAATCTCCGCGCCGGTGGAGCGGCCTATCCAGTTGTTCTGCATGGAAAGGACCCTGCCGGGCCATCCCTTTTCGAGCTTGGCAAGATCGGCAAGCAGTTCATCGGCATACGCCGTGATGCGGAAAAACCACTGGGTCAGCTCCTTCTGCTCGACATCGGAATCACAGCGCCAGCATTTTCCGTCGACGACCTGCTCGTTGGCGAGCACGGTGTGGCAGCAAGGGCACCAGTTCTGCGCAGCCTTCTTCCTGTAGACGAGATCTTTCTTCAGGCACTTCAAGAAGAATTCCTGCTCCCAGCGGTAATATTCCGGCCGGCATGTGGCGATCTCCCGCTGCCAGTCATAGGAATACCCCATGCGCTTGAGCTGCGTGCGCATATTGCTGATGTTCGCGTACGTCCACTCGGCAGGATGCGTATTGTTTTTTATGGCGGCGTTTTCGGCAGGAAGTCCAAACGCATCCCAGCCGATGGGATGGAGCACGTTGAAGCCCTGCATCCTGCGGAAACGTGCCATCACGTCGCCAATGGAATAGTTGCGCACATGCCCCATGTGGATCCGGCCCGAAGGATAGGGGAACATCTCCATCAGATAATATTTGGGTCTGGAAGCATCCTCGGTGCAATGGAAAACATTTTTCTCTTCCCAGTGCTTCTGCCATTTCTCCTCAAGCCCGTGCGGGGCATACCGATATTGAAGCGCCATGATGTTCCTCGATCATTCCTTTGATAGGGTGCCTGAAGGCAAGCTTATGCCTGCTCCTGGATCTCGTTCCGTTCCTTCGCCTTGCAGACAGCGTCCAGGATGCCGTTGACAAAGGAGCTGGAACGGGGATCGCCAAACTGCTTGTCCAGTTCCAGTGCCTCATTGATGGTCACGCGCGGAGGGATGTCGCTGCGGTACAGCATCTCGTACGTCCCCAGGCGCAGGATGTTCAGCTCTGCCCTTCCCAGGCGGTCCAGCCGCCAGTTCCTGGCAAAGCGGGCAATGACGGCATCGAGCTCGCTGCGATTGCGCCATACGCCCAGGACGAGCTCCCAGCCAAAGCCGCCGGGGCCATCCTGCTCTCCGTCTTCCGGAAGGACCGTTTCGGGGGGGGGCGAAAAAAACTTTTCGATGTCCCCGGAGTCCACGCCGTCGTCCGCTTCGAGTTCACTGACGAACGGAGGAACGGAAGCGAATGCGTGCTTGAGTTCCTCCACTGTTGCGCAGGACTGGAATTCCTGGCTGTACAAAACCTGAAAAGCCAAAAGCCTCTGCGCGCGGCGGTAATCCCGTTCCTGCCTGGTCATGCGTTCCTCCCGTCAGAAAGCACGGCTTTGATGTCCGGCGCCATCATGCCTGCTCCAAGACCCGTATCGTTTCAAGCATGGCCGCGGCGGCTTCGGCGCCCTTGTTGCCGGCATGGGCGCCAGAGCGCTCGATGGCCTGCTCCAGGTTGTCCGTCGTAAGCAATCCGAAACCGATGGGCAGCATGAACTGCAATTCCACCTGGGCGATGCCCTTGGAGGCTTCGGCGCAAACCAGGTCGAAATGCGGCGTGCTGCCGCGGATGACGGCGCCCAGGGCGACGATGCCCTGGTACCTGGACAGCGACGCAAGCTTTTTGCAGGTGACAGGCAATTCAAAGGCTCCGGGGACTTTGAACAGGGTGATGTCTTCTGCCGAAGCGCCATGCCTCAGCAGGTAGTCTATCGCGCCGTCGACCAGATGCTGCACGACAAAGTCATTGAAGCGCGAGGCAACGATGGCTATCTTCAATCCATGCGCGTCAAGCACGCCTTCTATCGTTTTAATCGCTGTCATATCCCTCTCCCGCCGCGGCGGTCAGCATCCGCGGCATATTCTTTCGGCACCAAGACTTTAAAAACCGGCAGGGGTCTTGGCAAGCACAAAATTCACATCCCCAGAAAACCGTTCCGCGCAAGAAGATCCATGGTGATCCCGGGGTCCATCCCGCCTGCCCTGCCGCCGTATGGCCCCAGCAGATGGCATACATACTTTGCCAGGATGTCCGTTTCCATATTGACCTGGGAGCCAGCCTTCCACAGGCAGGCCGTCGTCGCATTCCATGTTTCAGGGATGATGTTGACCTCAAACCAGCCTTCGCCGCAAGCGTTCACCGTCAGGCTTATGCCATCGAGGGTGACGGATCCCTTGGACACGATGAACGGCGACCAGCGGGCTTCGCAGGAAAGCCTTACGCACCGGGATTCCCCGGCAGGGACTGCTGATTCCACCCTGGACAAGGCATCGACGTGCCCGCTGACGATATGCCCCCCCAGCCTTCCTCCCAGCTGCAGGGCGCGCTCCAGGTTGATGCGGGAGCCCGGGCGCAGGGATCCGATGTTGGTGCAGGAACATGTTTCGGCAGAAGCGTACGCGAAAAAAGCATTCTCAAGGGCGTTCCATCCTTCCGCCGTCAGGCATACCCCGTTGCAGGCGATGGATTCCCCCTGCTCCGGTCTTTCCCACCTGATCCCGGGACGGACTTCGATCCTGGCCTCGTTGTTCCGGAACGAGACCGAAACGACCGTGCCCGTGCAGGCTACCAGCCCGGTAAACATCTCAGTCCTCCTCCGGCCTGAAATAAAGATGGATGTCGCCGCCGGCGACGGAAGTGCGGAAAACTTTCATGCGCAGGGCGTCACGCATGCCGGAGACAGCCCTCCCGTAAAAAACGGGCTTGGCATCCGCATCTCCCAGGATGGCAGGCGCCAGGTGCATATGAAGTTCGTCGACAAGATGGTCTTCCAGCAAGGCGAGGGCGATGCGCCCGCCCCCTTCGCAATACACATAGGGGCAATGCTCTTCTTCTCTCAATATGCCTGCCACCTGTTTCAGATCGAGCAGTTTTCCTCCGGCTGCCCTGTCTGCCACATGGACACGGGCTCCCTTGTCGCGCAGGACGGCAGCTGCAGGAGAAGCGGCCTGTGCCGCCGTGGTGAAGAAAACGCAGTCGCCGGCACGTTCATCGACAAGCCGGCATTTCCGTTCCGGCGAGGGAAGCCGCGACGTGACCACTGCAGCCAGAGGCTGCTTCTCCGCCCCTTCGATGCGTGCGGTCAGCTGCGGATCGTCAAGGTAGAACGTATTGCCGCCTATGAGGACGGCCCCGCCTGCGATGCCGATGTTTTTCCGGTAGCGCATGACCTCGGCACGCGATGCTTCGCCGGTGATGATCTCCGGCTTGCCGTTCCCCGCAGCGATGCGCCCGTCAAGGGTGGAGGCCATTTTAAGGATCATGTAAGGACGCGCCGTCAGCTGCCAGATAATGAAGTCGGATACCAGATCCCTGCATTTTTCCTCGAGCACGCCGGACTCCACGGTGACGCCGTGCTCCCTCAAAAATTCCTTTCCTCCTGCGGCGGTCTTGTTGACGTCTTCCATGCCCATGACGACATGGCGGATGCCTGCATCCAGGATGGCTCGCGTGCAGGGAGGCTGCTTCCCCTGATGGTTGCAGGGCTCCAGCGTGACATAGAGCGTGCAGTCGTCAAGCTGCCCGCCCTGCTGAGCGGCATCCCTTATGCAGTTGACTTCCGCATGCGGTCCGCCGAAGCGCTCATGCCAGCCCTGGGAAACGATCTGTCCGCCGCGGACGAGGACAGCGCCGACAACGGGGTTGGGAGCGGTGCGCCAGCGCCCGTTTTCCGCCGCCTCGATGGCCTTCTGCATATAGAATTCATGGTCCATGATGCATCCACGGGAGATCAGGATCGCGCATCGATCCCGGTGAGCGTGTCGGATCCACGGTCGTAGCGCATGACATCGACACCTGCTTCGCGCAGGATCCCGAGTGAAAGCTCGTCGGGATAGGATTCAGCTACGACGATCTTCGTTATGCCGCAGTTGATGAGCATTTTTGAACAGATGAAGCATGGAAACGTCGTGCAGTACAGCTCGGCGCCGCGCAGGGATATACCGTGCGCGGCTGCCTGGATGATGATGTTCTGCTCCGAATGCACGCCGCGGCAGATCTCATGCCTCTGCCCGGATGGTATGCCCAGCTTCTGCCTGAGGCATCCGGTCTCGAGGCAATGGGGGACGCCGGAGGGGGCGCCGTTGTACCCGGTGGCAAGGATATGCCTGTCTCTCACGGCCACGGACCCCACCTTGCGCCTCAGGCAGGTGGAACGTTCCGCCACAAGGTAGGCTATGTCCATGAAATACTTGGTCCAGCTGGAACGTCTGTCTGCCATGCTGCTGTCCAACGATGTCTGCGATGTCATCTCTTCCTGCCGTGAAGGACCTGCGCGAGGCAGGCCAGGGCTTACTGAGCCGTGTATCTTTTAAGCACCAGGCTCCCGTTCGTGCCGCCAAAACCATAGGAGTTGACGATGGCATGGACAGGATCGAGCCGCATGGATCCATCCGGAAGGTAGTTCAGGTCGCATTCCGGATCGGGATTGCGCAGGTTGATGGTCCCAGGGACCATGCCCGTAGAAAGCGACAAGGCGGCAAAAACAGCTGCCACGCCACCGGATGCGCCAAGCAGATGCCCTATCTGCGACTTCACCGCGGTGATGGCGAGCTTCCCGGCATGGTCGCCGAACACATGGTGCAGGGCCTTGGTCTCCGCGGCGTCGTTGGCATGCGTTGATGTGCCGTGCGCGCTGACATAGTCTATCATTTCCGGCGCAATGCCGGCGTCATCAAGGGCATTCTTCATGCACTGGGCCATGCCTTCGCCCGTTTCCAGGGGGGCGACCATGTGGAAGGCGTCATCGGAAGCGCCAAAGCCGATGACCTCGGCGTAGATCTTCGCGTTCCTCCTGCGGGCGTGCTCCAGATCTTCCAGAAGCATCATCCCAGCCCCTTCACCCATCACGAAACCGCTGCGCGTGGCATCGAAGGGACGGGATGCCAGCTCCGGATGATCCTGATTGTCTGTGCAAAGGGCCTTCATGGACGTAAAGCCGGATATGCCCATGGCGGTGATCGTCGCTTCTGATCCGCCGGTGATCATGGCGTCCGCCCTGCCCAGCAAGATCTGATCATAGGCATAGCCTATGGCATGCAGCGAAGATGTGCACGCGCTCGTGAGCACGAGGTTCACGCCTCTGGCGCCGGTGCTGATGGCCACCTGGGCAGGTGCCATGTTGGAGATGAGCATGGGGATGAAGAAGGGGGACACCCTGCCAGGACCGGCATTGACCAGCTTGGTGTGGAACTCTTCGATGGTCCTGAGCCCGCCCAGTCCGACGCCGAGGACAACGCCTGTGCGCCATGCTTCTGTTTCTTCCACGCTGTAGCCGGCATCCTGCATCATCTGCTTGCATGCGCACACCGCAAGCTGGCTGAAGCGGTCCATTTTCTGGCACTGGCGCGGAGCGATATAGGCCGAAGGATCGAAATCGCGGACTTCACCGGCGATATGCGTGGCAAACGCGGTGGAATCAAACTGCGTAATGCGGCCAATGCCTGACTTCCCCGCGAGCAAAGCCTCCCAGCTGGATCCGATGTCATTGCCCAGAGGAGTTATGGCAGAAAGTCCTGTTACGACAACACGCCTGGGTTTCATGGAACCTCCATCAGCGAAATAGAAAACCGGAGACCAAAACCTGATCCCCGGCTGTTTCGATCGCCCATGACGAATGAGTATGCCGGCAAGACCCGGCGGTAGAGCAAAAATCCTGCGGGAATTATGCCGTTTGCGTCTTGCCGTCGATATATTTGACAGCGTCCTTCACCTTGCGGATGCCCTGAGCGTCTTCATCAGGAATCTCGACGCCGAAAGCCTCTTCAAAAGCCATGATGAGCTCGGTAAGATCGAGGGAATCAGCGCCGAGATCTTCGACGAAAGAAGATTCAAGCTTGACTTCCTCTTCTGAAAGCTGAAGCTGATTCATGATGATCTTTCTGACTTTTTCTTCGACTTCAGACATAGATACTCTCCTATGTTGTTTGTTTGCATGCATGCCCGGTTCTTTCAAGCACCGCAGGAGGACCTGCGGAAATTCAGCAATAAAGCCCCCCGTTGACAGATATGACCTGGCCAGTGACATACGCTGACCGCGGTGAAGCCAAAAATGACACGGCATCAGCAACATCCTGCGGGGTGCCAAAGCGCTTCAGGGGGATGGAAGACGCATATCTTTCCCTGACATCTTCCGGAAGACTTGCCGTCATGTCCGTTTCGATAAAGCCCGGAGCCACGGCGTTGACCCTGACGGAACGCCCGCCCAATTCCCTGGCGGCAGATTTCGTCAGGCCGATGATCCCGGCTTTCGCCGCAGAATAATTAGCCTGTCCGGGATTCCCCATGAGCCCGACGACGGAAGAAATGTTGATGATGCTCCCGCTGCGCTGCCGGGTCATGATCTTTGCAGCTTCGCGCAGGAAAAAGAAGGCGCCGTTGAGGTTGGTTGCCATGACGGACAGGAAATCCTCGTCCTTCATGCGCAAAATGAGCGAATCTCTTGCCATCCCGGCATTATTGACCAGCACGGAAAGGAATACCTTCCCGCGTATCTCGTCCTCAAAAAACCGGGCCACCTGGGCTGGATCTGATGAATCGACGCAAAAAGCCCTGGCAGTCCTTCCGGAAGCGGCGATCTCGCTGACGGTCTTGCCCGCCTCTTCATGATTGTTCCGGTAGGTGAAAAAAATATCGAACCCGTCAGCAGCAAGGGCAAGTGCAACCGCACGGCCGATCCCTCGGGAGCCTCCCGTCACAAGAGCGATGTTCGACAGTCCTTCCATGATATTACCTCAACTGCTTATTAGCTTTATAATCAATGGGAGAAACAGTCAATCCGCAATGACAGGGAATGCCATCAAAAATCAAGCCAGCCTGGCGTAATTTGCCAGTTCTTCATTGGCGCTGATGGCTTCGACCAATCTCTGCTGCGTGCCTTTCAACACATAGGTGTTGGCCATGGTGACGGCGCTCGTTATGGCCTTGGCATTGGATTTGCCATGGCAGACGAGGGCAAGGCTTTTCAGCCCGAGCAACGGTGCGCCGCCATACTCGGCATAATCCACGATCTTTTTAAAATTGGAAAAGGCCTTTTTCGAAAGGACGGCTCCAAGGTACGGAAGGAAGCCGCTGTTGGTCAGCTCCCGCTTGAGCATGTGGCTGAACGAAGATGCCACGCCCTCACTGAGCTTGAGTACGATATTGCCGACAAAGCCGTCGCACACGGCGACATCGATGTCGCCGGTGAAGAGGTCGCGGCCCTCGGCGTTCCCAATGAAATTAAAGTGCGACGCCTGCTTAAGAAGTTCGTAGCTGCTTTTGACGAGACTGTTGCCCTTGCCTTCCTCCTCGCCGATGCTCAGGATCCCCACGCGTGGTTCCTCGTAGCCAAGGATGTCCCTGACAAAGGCGGAGCCCATGAGGGCGAACTGGAAAAGATTGAGGGGGCGGCATTCCACATTGGCCCCCACGTCGAGCAGCAGCATGGGGGACTTCTCCGTGGGCAGCAGGGATGCGAGCGCGGCGCGGTCGACGCCGGGGATCCGGCCCAGGATGAACATGGCGCACACATAGGCAGCGCCGGAGTGGCCTGCGCTGATGAAGGCGTCTGCCTGGCCGTCCTTCACAAGCCTGCAGGCGACCTGCATGGAAGAATCTTTCTTGTTGCGCAGGATGTCGGAAGGCTTGTCCGTCATTTCCACAGTCTGCAAAGCGGGCACGACCTCGTACAGGTCGCCTTCTAACCGCGTAAGAGACTGTTCTTCAAGGACATTGCGGATGGATTCCTCAATGCCGACGAGCAGGACCTTTGCGCCTGTGGACTGCGCAGCCTGAAGCGCTCCAGGCACGACCACGGAGGGGCCGAAATCCCCCCCCATGGCGTCTATGGCTATCCGCGCCCTTCCACTACTCATCACTGGATACTACCGGCACGACCTGGCGTCCGTTGTACTTGCCGCAGGACGGGCAGACGCTGTGCGGCTTGGCGGGTGCGCCGCAGGAGCAGTAAATGACGGTGGGCTTTGCCACGCGGTCGTGGGAACGGCGCATGCACTTCTTTGAATGGGACTTTTTGTTCTGCTGAACAGCCATCTCGGTACTCCTAAAAAAAAAGAATTATGCTTGGCGGTCCACTTTGTAGTTGCGCAGGACCTCGAAGCGGCTGTCGCCAGATTCCACAGCGCAGCCACACTGGCCAAGGTTGAGGTTGTGACCGCAGGAAGGGCACAAGCCTTTGCAATCCGACCTGCACAGGGGTTTGTCCGGCAGAGCCAGACTGAACTCCTCCCAAAGCAGTGAAGCCAAGTCCAAAAACAGAAGCCCGTCCTTCATCGTGACGAGACTTTCCTCAGGCATAAGACTGTCGGGGTCCAAAGCAGATCCATCGGCATCAGGATACGCCTCGAACTCATCAAAATCATGTTCCAGGGCAACAATGGTATCTTCAAGGCAGCGATTGCATGGCAGGATGACCTTCCCGCGGATCTTGCCCCGGATCAGACACCCGCTGTCTTGCGGCACGAGCATGACTTCGGCTGTGACGGCATCGGCAATACGGCAGTCCATGGCAAAACGGCGCAAAGGCCCC
>JAEEGL015127815.1_pt1 | contig 15572 bp, 10 predicted proteins | sample 9134231 | NCBI WGS metagenome assembly JAEEGL01 (sample SAMN16246548, study PRJNA631951) | gut metagenome | biome: gut microbiome; feature: rumen; material: fiber-attached | host: Bos | place: Iran: Karaj | collected 2018-10
GAGGATATCACCCAGTTCGAAGGCTGGGAAGAGGTACTTTCCCATTATTCCGAAAGCTCCTACGAACAGTACCGTCTGGATGATCATATCTACGGTATTCCCGAGACCCAGACCTTTAACGTGCTTTTCTACCGCAAGGACGTACTGGAAGAACTGGAGCTGGAGGTGCCTCAGACCTGGCAGGATCTCATTGAGGAACTGCCCACCATTCAGGGGAACAACCTTTCCGTGGGCATCCCTACGGCAGCCGGTTCCAGCAGTACCGCCACCGCTTCCACCCAGATCATGTCCAATGTTCCGGATCTTTCCATGTATTTCTCCCTCCTGTTCCAGTACGGAGGAGATATGTACAATGATGCGGGTACCAAGACCAGAGTGGACGACGAAGCGGGAGTCAAGGCCTTCGATGATTATGTGCGCTACTTCAATGACTACGGTATCCCTACGGTTTACGATTTCGTGAGCCGGTTCCGTTCCGGAGAGATGCCCATCGGTATTGCGGCATATTCCACCTACAATACCCTGATGGTCTCCGCGCCGGAGATCCGGGGCCTTTGGGACTTTACGGTGATCCCGGGGACTGAGCGTACCGACGGTTCCGGAAATACCTATATTGACCGCTCCGACTTTATTACGGGCAGTGCCACCATGATGATTACTACCGAGGACGAGGAATTAAAGCAGGCCTCCTGGGAATTCATGAAATGGTGGGCATCTCCCGAGACCCAGATCCGTTTCGGACGGGAGATCGAAGCACTTCTCGGATCTTCGGCCCGTTATGCCACGGCCAACCGTGATGCATTCAGTAACTTATCCTGGAGTAACGACGATATCTCGGTACTGAACGAGCAGTGGGATTCCACACGGGGGATCAGGGAGGTTCCCGGAGGATACTTTACGGGACGTCATATTTCCAATGCGATCCGTAAAGTGATCAATGACAAGGATGATTCCCGTGAGACCATCATCGATTATTCCATCAAGATCGATGAAGAGATCACCAAGAAACGAAAAGAGTTCGGCATGCCGGTTTACGGGGAAGGAGAATAGGGGAGAGCGCTTTATGGGAGAATACATCAAAAAATATTTTGCTCTGCGCAAACATAATGCCAGTATCGCGTGGAAAAAGGCAAAGAACCGCAAGATGTGCTATCTGTTCCTTCTGCCTTATGCCGTGCTTTTCACCATGTTCTTCGTGTTCCCTGTGGTAGCCTCCATCTACTACAGCTTCACCTATTACAACATTCTGGAAAGACCCCGGTTTATCGGCCTTCAGAACTATATCAGCCTGATCCTGGAAGACGATATCTTCCTGATCGGTGTCAAGAACACCTTCATGATCGCCATCATCACGGGACCGCTGGGCTATATCATGTCCTTCCTTTTTGCATGGCTCATCAACGAACTGCCGCGCTGGGTACGTTCCGTGGCGGTCATCGTTTTCTATGCACCCTCCATTGCCGGGAACTGTTACGTGATCTTCTCCGTATTCTTCCGCGGCGATGCATACGGCTACGTAAATGCCGCTCTGATGAACATGGGTATCATCGATACGCCCAAACTGTGGCTCATCGACCCCAAGTTCATGCTCCCCATCTGTATGCTGGTCATCCTCTGGATGAGTCTCGGAACCGGATTCCTGTCCTTCGTTGCGGGACTTCAGGGTGTGGACCGGTCCCAGTTTGAAGCGGGGTATATGGACGGGATCAAGAACCGCTGGCAGGAACTGTGGTATATCACCCTGCCGAATATGAAGCCCATGCTGATGTTCGGTGCGGTCATGTCCATAACCCAGGCCTTCGGTGTCTGCGACGTTACCATGGCTCTCTGCGGATATCCCAGTACGGACTATGCGGCACGTACCATCGTAACCCACCTGTTTGACTACGGTTTTTCCAGATTCGAAATGGGATACGCCTGCGCCATCGCGACGATCCTGTTCCTGATGATGATCTTATGCAATAAAGCGATCCAGAGTCTGTTAAGGAGAGTAGGAACCTGATATGAGCAAGAAGAAAAAAGAGATTCCGGAAGAAAAGCCTTACAAGAAGAAACTGATCAAGAAAAGAAAACCGAACCGGTCCATTGCGGGAGATATCGCCCTTTATTTCTTCCTGCTCCTGGTTGCGTTCATCATGGCCTTCCCCATTATATATGCGGTGAGCAGTGCCTTAAAGCCGTTGGATGAGCTGTTCAAATTTCCTCCCAGGATCTTTGCGCAGCATCCCACCACGGATAACTTTTCGGATCTGTTCGTGACCATGGGAAAATCCTGGGTCACCTTTTCCAGATACCTGTTCAATACGGTATTCATTACCTTTGTGGGAACCGCGGGACACCTGATCATAGCATCCATGGGAGCATTTGTACTTGCCAAGTACGAATTTCCCGGCAACTCCACCTTCTTCAAGATCGTTACGGTTGCCATGATGTTTACGGGCTATGTGACCCAGATCCCCAACTATCTGATCCTGAACAAACTGGGCTGGATCGATACCTATTGGGCCATCATCGTTCCCGCTTTTGCTTCTCCCATGGGACTTTTCCTGATGAAACAGTTCATGGAAGGGCTTCCCACGTCTCTTATCGAGGCGGCCAAGATCGACGGGGCCAATGAATGGCGCGTGTTTACCGGGATCGTTATGCCCAACGTAAAACCCGCCTGGATGACCCTGATCATCTTTTCCGTACAGGCTTTATGGAACAACAAGGCCTCTACCTATATCTACTCCGAGGAAAGAAAAACCCTGGTATATGCGCTGCAGCAGATCCAGGGCGGCGGTATCGCCCGGACGGGGCAGGGCGCGGCAGTGCTGGTTGTGGTTATGATCGTGCCCATCATCATCTTTATCTTCTCGGAGAGCCAGATACTGGAAACCATGGCAAGCTCGGGCTTGAAGGATTAAAAGGACATGCATATGAAGAAACTGATGAAAAATTTATGTGTGACGGTGCTCCTTGCACTTCTGACCTTATCCCTTCCGGTATGCGCCTATGCGGACGCTTCCACCGGGGATACGAGCTATACCTATAATCTGGATTACTGGGGAGATGTACAGGATTCTCCGGATTTCTATACCGTCAGCAAGGTGGTCACTTCTTCGGATCTTCAGCTTGATGTGAAGATGAAGAGTCCGGAAGGGTTGTTCATGTACAAGGATCTCCTTTATGTCTGCGATACCGGCAACAACCGGATCCTGGAGCTTCAGCGGATCTCGGAAGAGGAGCTGAAACTGGTCCGGATCATCGACAGTTTTTCCGGGGCGGAGAACAATACTTTTTCCGCACCTACGGATATCGCCATTTCCGAGGAAGGAAACTTCTTTATCGCCGATAAGGGAAATGCCAGGGTCTTAAAGCTTGACAAGGATCTGAATTACCTGATGGAGTTCCAGAAACCCGTGGACAATACCCTGGATCCGGCCCTTACTTTCCAGCCCAACAAGATCGCCATCGATACCGCGGAACGTGTTTACTGCATCGCCACCGGTATCAACAAAGGTCTGATCAAATACGAACCGGACGGGACCTTCTCCGGGTTCGTGGGGGCCACCAAGGTTACCTTTGATTTTATGGATTACATCTGGAAGAAATTTGCCACCCAGGCACAGCGTGCCCAGATGGAATCCTTTGTGCCCACCGAATATGACAATGTATATATGGATTACGAAGGCTTTGTATATGCCTGCACCGGCGCGGTGACGAGAGAGGACTTAAGAGCCGACAAGGCACAGGCTGTGCGAAAGATCAACCTCATGGGAAATGATATCATGGTCCGCAACGGGGAATGGGGGATCTACGGAGATATCCATATGGGATCCGGCGGCGGTTACGAAGGCCCCTCCTATTTTTCCGATGTAACGGTATTTACCAACGATATCTTTATCTGTCTGGACAGGAACAGAGGACGTCTGTTCGGATATGACGATCAGGGGCATATGGTCTTTGCCTTCGGCGGTAACGGCAATATGGACGGCTATTTCAGACGGCCGGTGGCACTGGAGCATTACGGCCATGAACTGTATGTGCTGGATACGCTGGATTGCGCCATCACGGTCTTTACTCCCACGGAATTCGGTTCGCTGGTGTATGATGCCATCGACTGTTTCGATGAAGGAAACTATGATGCTTCCGGTGAAGCCTGGGAGAGGGTCATGGAGCTCAACGGCAACTATGACCTGGCCTACATCGGCATCGGAAGAGCAAGACTCCGTCAGGAGCGCTATAAAGAAGCCATGGAATATTTCGAAGTGAAATATGATGACGAGAATTATTCCAAAGCCTTTAAACAATACCGGAAAGAGTGGGTGGAGGATCATATCGCGGTGATCGTCATCGTGATCCTGTTGCTGTTCCTCGTTCCCATGGGGATCGGTAAGGTAAGATCCATCAAGCACGAGATCGATACGGCGGACATCTTCCGCGTCTGAAGGTAGGAGAGATTATGGCACAGACACTGTTTGCGAAACTGAATCTCGGGAAGTATCTGGATTCGCTGAAGTTCGGGTTCTACTGTATGACCCATCCCCTGGACGGGTTCTGGGATCTGACCCATGAACGCCGGGGAACCATGGCGGCGGCCAATACCATTCTCATAGCGACCCTCTTTGTGAGGCTTGCCAAGCTTCGTTTTACCAGTTTCATTTTCCTGACGGTTTACTGGGAGGAACTGAACATCTTCCTGTATCTTGCCAGTATCCTGTTCCCGCTGGCCCTGTGGGTGGTGGGTAACTGGGCTCTGACCACGCTCTTTGACGGCAAGGGCAAACTGGGACAGGTTTATATGGCCACCTGTTACGGGTTGCTCCCTTATCCCGTGATCCAGCTTCCCCTCATGATCCTGAGCAACATGGTGACGGTGGAAGAGGGGCAGTTCTACAGTGTTCTGAGTGTGCTTTCCCTGGTATACTGTGCACTCCTCATTGTAGCCGCCATGGGACAGATCCATGAATATTCCGCAGGCAAGAACCTGCTCTTTACCGTAGCGACCCTGTTTGCCATGCTGGTCATGATCTTTATTCTGATGATCTTTTTCAGCATGATCTCCCAGGGTGTGCTGTATATCATCTCGCTTGTAAGGGAATTCCTCTTCCGGCTGTAGGGAGCGGGATCATCATTTGCAGTAATGGGAGTCGGCATGAAAAGAAAGAAACCTGTTAACATCGAAAAAGTCACGGAACGGAACAGTATGATCAGGGAGACCTTGAAAAGCCTGATCTTTCCTACCGTGCTGTCGGTCATCATATTCGCCCTGATCTGGTTCGTGGTTCATTATCAGAACGTGGAAAAGCCCGAGGAGATCATCGAAGTACATTCCTATACCGGTGATGACAAGGATGTGGTATTGGAAAATGACAGTCTGAAACTGACCATGGATCCCATGACCACCCAGTTTGCGCTGGAAGTCAAGGACAGTCATAAGGTCTGGTATTCCAATCCCGAGGGCGCTGCCAATGACGCCCAGGCTCTTCTTGAGGAAAAGAACAAGCTGCAGTCGCCGCTTCTGATGTCCTACGCGGTGGAGACGGGACTTGAGACCTCCTTCAGTTCCTATGCCCAGAGTACTCTGAACGGGATCTATGAGATCGAACAGGGGGATGATTACCTGAAGGTGAACTATTCCCTGGGTAATGTGGAAAAAGAATATGTGATCCCGCCCGTTCTGACCCTTGAGAACTATGAAAAATGGCCAGGCCTGATGTCCAAGGAAGACAGCAATCTGGTCTCCCAGTATTACAAAAAATACGATATCAACAAGCTGAGCAAAAAAGACAATAAGGAAGAACTGCTGGAAGGGTATCCGGAGCTTGCCAACCAGAAACTCTATATCTTAAGAAGTACTACCAAGGAAAACGTGCGGAAGAAGATGCAGGGGATCTTTGAGGAAGCCGGTTATACTTATGAAGATTATGTGTCCGATAAGGAATTCGATCTGTCCCAGAAGTCTTCGGACAAGCCCATCTTCAATGTGAGCGTGATCTACCGTCTGGAGGGAGACGATCTGATCGTGGAAGTTCCCCTGAAGGAACTGCAGTATAAGAGCGAATATCCCATCTATACCCTGACCATGCTCCCTTATTTCGGAGCGGGAGGCCCCAAGGACAAGGGCTTCATGCTGGTGCCCGAGGGCGGCGGCTCCATCATCAACTTTAACAACGGCAAGACCTCCCAGAACAACTATTATGCCAATGTTTACGGCTGGGATATGTGTCTTACGAGAAAAGCGGTGGTACACAACACCCGTGCTTACTATGGTGTTTACGGGATCTCCGAAGGAGACGATTCCTTTATCTGCATCCTGGAAGACGGTCGTTCCTATGCAGCCATCCAGGCGGATATCGCAGGTAAGAACCATTCCTATAACTTTGTGAACGCCATTTATTCCATCGCCAAGAGAGAGCAGTACGATGTAGGAGATATCGCCAACTCCGACGTATATAAATATATCGATGAACTTCCGGATGAATCCCTGGTTCAGCGTTACAGTTTCATCTCTTCCGGCAGCTATGTGGACATGGCCAAGGATTATCAGGATTATCTCAAGGATAAATACGGACAGTATCTGTCCCTGAATTCCGACGGTAACGCTCCCGTGGTGATCGAGGTCGTGGGGGCCGTGGACAAGATCAAGCAGGTACTGGGGGTACCGGTTTCCAAACCTCTGCGTCTCACTACCTTCAACGAAGCCGGCAATATCATCGAGAGCCTTCAGAATGACGGACTGCAGAACATGTCCGTGAAACTCAGCGGCTGGTGCAACGGCGGAGTCAAGCAGAAGATCTTAAAGAAAGTCAAGCCCATTTCTTCCCTGGGCTCCCGGAAGGATCTTAAGAAACTGACGGAAAAGATGAACGATCTGGGCGTGAACCTCTATCTGAACGGTATTACCCAGTATGCCTGGGATTCCGACATCCTTGACGGATTCTTCTCCTATACGGATGCGGCCAAACTCATCAGTAAGGAACGGGTAAAACTTCTGGAATACAGCCGAACCACCTATGCCGAGAGAGACGACCTGGATCCCTATTACCTGCTGCATACCGCCATTGCCGGACAGATGTCCGACCGCTTAAGCGCGGAAGCACAGAAATACGGAGTCGGCGCCTCCTTTGAGAACGACGGACGGGATCTTTCCTCGGATTTCTACAGGAAAGCGCCTTATTCCCGTGAAGCGGTAGCCAAGCTTCAGGAGGAGCGGTTCAAGAGTCTTGATAATACCAAAGTCATGATCAATATGGGAAATGACTATGCGGTTCCCTATGTGGATATGGTGACGGAAATGGATCTTCGGGGCAGCGAATATACCATTCTGGATGAGTTCGTTCCCTTCTATCAGATCGCACTTCACGGCTATATCGATTACACCGGGAAACCCATCAACATCTGCGGCCATGCGGAAGACGAACTTCTGTATTCCGCGGAATACGGTGCCGGTCTTTCCTATACCGTCATGCAGGAGAGTGCTTTCGTCCTTCAGAAGACCCTTTATACGGAGTATTACGGATCCGAATTCGAATCCTGCAGACAGGATATTATTGATACCTATACCCGTTATAACCGGGAACTGGGTCATACCTTTAACCAGGAGATGACCGGACACGAGAAGTTAACCCCCGATGTCTCCTGCACGGAATATGCCGACGGTACCAGGGTTTATGTCAATTACGGTTATGCGGACTATGAGGTTTCCGGTGTGACCGTTCCCGCCAGAGATTATCTGGTTGTCAGATAGAAGTACCTATATTTGGAGGTTCCTCAATGAAGAAACGCAATCGAAAACTGGCCGGTCTTCAGAAGCGAAAAGCCATCGCGGGATATCTGTTCGCTTCCCCCTTCATCATCGGCTTCCTGGTGTTCATGGTGAAGCCCCTGTTTCAGTCTCTGTACATGAGCTTCTGTGAGGTGAAACTGGAAGCGTCCGTATTTGAACCCATCTGGCACGGCCTTGACAATTACAGGCATTCCTTCACGGTGGACCCCGAGTTTAACCGCCTTCTTGTGGAAGAGATCTCCCGTATGGTGATCTATTCCCTTGCCATCATCGTATTCAGTTTCTTTGTTGCCCTGATCCTGAATCAGAACTTCAAAGGACGGGCTCTGGTCCGGGCGGTGTTCTTTCTGCCCGTGATCCTGTCTTCGGGTGTCATCCTGGGGCTGGAATCCGATAACCAGCTGATGGCTACCCTGGCTCAGCAGATCGAGACCACCACATCCAATATCAGTATCACCGGTGCTCTGGAGGAGATCCTAAGGACCGCAGGAGTGGGTACCCGGGCATTTGAAGAGGTCTTTGAGATCATTGACAATATCTATGATGTGGCCATCGCCTCCGGTATCCAGATCATCATTTTCCTGAGCGGACTGCAGACCATTTCCTCCAGCATGTATGAGGCTGCGGATATCGAAGGCTGTACCAAGTGGGAGAGTCTCTGGAAGATCACCTTCCCCATGATCAGCTCCCTGTTCCTGGTAAACTGGATCTACACCGTGATCGATTTCTGTATGCGTTCGGACAACGGGGTTATCGAGAAGATCCAGAAGATCATGATCGACCAGATGAATTACGGACTGGCCTCCGCCATGTCCTGGATCTATTTCGTGATCGTCCTTGCGTTTGTGGGCATCACGGCCGGTATCATTTCGAAGGGGGTTTACTACTATGAGTAATAAGACAAAAGTAAAGACCTTCGAGAATTTCTGGGAAAGAAACCGCAAATCAGGCGGCTATCTGTTAAAGAAGAAGATCATGGGCTACGGTGTGAGCCTTGCCCGGTTCATCCTTCTTTTCGGTATGTGCTTCATGATCCTGCAGCCGATCCTCAACAAGATCTCTGTCAGCTTCATGACGGAAGCGGATCTTTACAATCCCATCGTTATCTCCATTCCCGAGCATTTTACCACGGAGAACTATCGTCTGGCTGCGGAACTCATGTCCTACAGAAAGGCCATCATCGATTCCTTTGTGGTATCCCTTACCATAGCGATCCTGCAGATCATGGTCTGCACCCTGGTGGGCTACGGCTTTGCCCGGTTTGAGTTTCCTCTTAAAAAACTCTGGTTTGCCTGCGTGATCCTGGTGATCCTGATCCCGCCCCAGACCATCTCCAGCTCCCTGTATCTGCATTTCAAATTTTTTGATATACTGGGATTGTTTAAGTTGATAAAGGGTGATACGATTAACCTCAGGGGCTCCTGGATCCCGTATTATCTTCTGAGTGCGGGCTGCATGGGGTTAAAGAACGGACTTTATATCTACATGATCCGCCAGTTCTTCCGGAACATTCCTTCGGATATGGAAGAAGCGGCTTATGTGGACGGCTGCGGCACCTTAAAGACCTTCTTCCGGATCATGCTTCCGGAAGCGAAGCCCATCATTACGTCCTGTTTCCTCTTTGCCTTTGTATGGCAGTGGACGGACGGATTTTATTCCAAGATGTTCCTGGGCAATACGGTGCTGGTCAGCACCTCCCTTTCCAGGATCGTGGATTCCCTGGGGGCTTACATCCAGAGGATCACGGGGGTTAAGACCACCATCTCCATTGCCTATGCCAACTGTATCCTGGCTACCGGCACCCTGATGATCATCCTGCCCCTGATCGTACTGTATCTGTTTGCCCAAAAACAGTTCGTGGAGAGTATCTCCTCCACGGGTATCAAAATGTGATATAGACCGTTTACGGTTTATATAAAGCGGATGAGGTATCCGCGCACCATTTTTCATAAGGAGGAAGAAAGTATGAAAAAGCCTATGGCGAAGAAAGCTTTAGCAGCCGCTACGGTAGCTGCTATGGCCATGAGTGCGGCAGCATGCGGTTCTCAGGCAACCGATAATGCAGCGGCACCTGCCGACAACACGGCAACCGAAACCACAGACACAGCAGCAGCAACCGATACGGCAGCTACCGAAACGGCAGCTGAGCCCGAGGAAGAGGAAGTAAGTCCTTACACCGTATTAACGGACGAGAACGGTGATGTTTACGATCTCGGCGGTATGGAGATCGTGATCCGTGACTGGTGGACTTCCGATGAAATGCTGGAGCCCGGCAACGATTACGAGGAAGCTCGTGACGAGTGGCGTGAGTGGGCACAGGAGACCTACAACTTCAAGATCAAGCAGGTTGCTATCTCCGACTGGGGTTCCACTCCTCAGGATTTCGTTGATTACTGTACCACCGGCGGTGATGATGTGAACTATGTGTTCATCCTTCGTGATGACCCGGCCATCACTTCCGCAATGGCAAGCGGCCTGATGAAGGATCTTTCCAAGATTGACTGCCTTGACTTCAGCCAGGACAAGTTCCAGCTGAACAAGCTCCATGAGCAGTATTCCAAGGGAGATGCCATTTACGCTATGTATGCCGGCGTTTCCGAGCCTCGTACCGGTGTATATTTCAACAAGAGAGTCCTTCAGGATGCAGGTATCGATCCCGAATCCATCTATGATATGCAGGCAGACGGAACCTGGACCTGGGACAAGTTCGACGAGTTAATGGGACAGTGCCAGAGAGATACGGATAACGACGGTTCCGACGATGTATTCGGTCTTACCGTAAATGAAGGTAACATGACCACGGCTGCCATCTTCTCCAACGGCGGTTCCTACATCGGCAAGGATGCCAACGGTTATGTTTATAACCTGGAAGCTCCCGAGACCCTGGAAGCTCTTGAGTGGACCGTTGACATGTTCACCAAGTATGATCAGCACGATCCCGAGGGCGCTGAGTGGGATTACTACAAGGAAGAGTTCCTGAACGGTTCCGTTGCCTTCATGGTTGAAGATGAGTATGCAGGAACCCCCGGTAACTTCTTACAGGATATGCAGGATGAAGTCGGCTTTGTAATGTTCCCGAAGGGACCTCAGGGCAAGGATTACATCAATGTATGGTCCAACAACCCGGCAGCGATCCCCGGATGCTATGATGATGACAGAGCATGGAAGATCGCTTTCGCCTGGAACCTTTATACGGATGATCCTGCAGGATACGAAGGATACAACGGAATCCCTGCAAGAGCACGTGAAGGTATCTTTGATTCCAGAGCATGCGACGAGACCATTCCCATGATGTCCGATCCTGCACACGGAACCATCGCATACCACGGCATGATCCCGAAGCTTGACTTAGGTCCTGACTTCGTATGGGGCGTAGGACCGAACACCGTTGTTTCCGAAGCGGTTGAAGCGATCCGTGATACCTGGAAGCAGTATGTGGATGACGCAAACAAATAATCGCGGAAGCGAAGATTTGGTTTTAATCTAAGCATGAAGCGGGCGGTGTTCCGGCACCGTCCGCTGTTTTGATAAACGATCATGAAGTACGACCAGGTACTGAAACACTTAAGAAAATATATTCTGATCCCGGGCATAGTTTTTACTATGCTTTTCTTAGGATGTGCAAAGAATGAGGACGATAAGATCGTTGTTGTTGAAAATGAGCCGGAACAGTCCGTATACGGACAGATCCTGGTTACCAGGGAAGACGTGATACTCTCAAAGGCCCTTACGGCCACCTATATGCAGCTTTCCGAACAGACCGTATCCTTTCCCGTGGGCCAGAAGCGTGTATCCAAGGTACACGTACATCAGGGAGACAGTGTAAAAAAGGGGGATCTGCTCATCGAACTTGCCCATGACAACCTGCAGGAAAAGATCGATGAACTGGAATACAGGATCGCCAAAAACGAGCTGCAGCTGAAATATCTGGATGCAGCCGAGAAATTCGAAGAGGCGGAAGCCTATAACAGATTTGTTTACGATACCAGAGAGATCGAAGAAGAAGATCTGAAAAATTACGAGAAAAAAGAGGACGCCATAGCGCGGGACTATACTTATAAACGGGAAGATTATGAAGATGAGATCGAATTCGACAAAAAGGAATTATCGAAATTAAGATCGGAGCTATCGGGGAGCAGGATCCTGTCTGCCATGAACGGCATCGTCTATTCCGTAGCCGATGATCTGGAGGGCTCCACCACCCGCAAGGATGAGGTGGTCATGACCATCGTGGATAATGCTTCCGGAAGATTTGAAACGAAGGAACCGGATTATGCTTCCTATTTTCACGAAAATGAAGCCGCACCCATGAATATCGTATACGGCAGCGCTTCGGGAGAATACGAAGTGATCCCCTACAGGATGGATACCTGGGGAGAGACTCAGCAGTTTGAGATCCTGTCGGGACCGGAGAACGAAGGGATCGATGTGGGAACTTCAGGCACAATCCATGTCACCCTGGATAAGCGGGAGAAGGTTCTGGCTCTTCCCATCGGTGCGGTGTACTATGCCGACGGGGAGCCCTATGTTTATATGCTGGATGAGAATAATTTCCGACAGATCGTCTGGATCAAAACAGGACTTACAGGCGACGATAAGGTTGAGATCCTGTCGGGGCTGAAGGAAGGCGACAGGGTGGTATATCAGTGAATAAAGTCCGGAAAAGAGCCCTGGCCCTCATCCTGATCCCGATATTGATGGGATGCGGGGCAGATCAGGAACAGAACAGAGAAGTATCTGAAGAACAGATCGTCCTGGAAGAGCCCGTAGGGGTAGCACTGCGCTATCAGAAGGCTGCTTTTCGGGAGATATCCGTGATCAGTACCTACCCCGGCGTATTATGTCCCGATACCACGGAGTATTCCTACGAGTCGGAAGAGCCCTTCGGGAATTACTGCCTGCTTCCCGGCGACACGGTGTCCGCGGGAGACATGCTGTTCTACGGCAATACGGACGGGATCGATGATGCCATTGCCGATGTGACGGAGGAAAATGAGGATCTTGCGGAAGAATACGGGGATTACATGACGGATTACGCCGTGGATCTGGGCAGAGCCAAAAAGGCCGAATACAAAGCTTCTGCGGCTTATCAGGAACTTTATAACAAGGCCCCCGAGGAGGATTCTCCCTATTATTCCGCCTGGGCAAAAGGCGTGATGCCTGCGGAGAAGCAGTACAAGCAGGAGAAACTGGCCAGGGAGAAACTGGAACAGGACTGCCTGGAACACGGAGAACTGTTCGACCTGACCTATGCCTACAATGAAAAACGGATCTCACGTCTCATGGATCACAAAAAGGAGGCGGAAGCTTTTTCCTCCTCCGACGGCGTTGTGGTGGCGGCAAATTATTACCGGTCGGGAGATCAGGTACCGGTGGGATCCGACATCATCGCTGTGGGGGATCCTTCCAAAAAAGAGATCCGCTGTGAATATGTGAGCAAATCCACGGTAAACAAGGCGCTGGAGATCTATGCGGTGATCGACGGCAAACGATACGAAGTGCAGTATGAAAACATGGAGCCGGAGGAATACCGCCGCCTGAAGCAGAAAGATGAGGTTGTCTATACCACCTTTTATCTGTCGGAGGAGGGCAGTGATCTTCCCCTGGGCAAATACGCCATGATCGTGGTGGTGGAACAGAGCATTCCCAATGCACTCTGCGTGCCGAAGGGCGCTGTATATAAGGATGAAGCCGGATCCTTTGTCTATCTGTATGACAACGGGGACAGCGTATATACACCGGTAAAGACGGGGATGTCCGACGGCGAATATACGGAGATCCTGTCCGGATTAAAGGAGGGGGATCCGGTGGTATATGAGCCCCCTTACGATCCCGGGACAAAGACTGCCAGGATCGAGACCGGATCCGTCAGTACCGAGTTTCAGGCGGACGGATATCTGTTCTACCCTTCGGCGGAATGGATGGTCAATCCGGCGAAAAACGGAGTGGCCTATCTGAAAGAGGTCCTGGTGGAGAACTATGAACAGGTAACGGAAGGCCAGGTGCTGGCCAGGATCGAAGTGGTGGCGGATAATGTGGAGATCGGACGTGTCTCCAGAAAGATCCAGAGACAGAACGAGCGGTTGCTGGACCTTTATGCCCTGAAAAAAGATACCTATAACCAGGATGAACTGGAAGCCATCGACCGGGCCATCCGGGGACGGGAACGTACCGTGGAGGACCTGAAGGAAAGACTGGATAAGCTGAGCAGATATTCCGGAGTCTGTGAGATCCGCTCTCCCTATAACGGGATCGTTACGGAAGTGCCGGACCGGAAAGCCGGAGAACTGATCGGTTATCGGGATCGGATCCTGCAGGTTGCCAGCGACGATTCCTGCTATATCATCGTTGAGGACCAGGGGGGTATGCTTTCCTACGGGGATCCCGTTACGGTGACATATAAGGACAGGGAAGGGAAATCCTCTTCCTTTGAGGGAACCACCGTGACCTTAAGCCCCATGGGTCTTTCCAAATCCATGCGAACGGGCTATGCACTGGTGAAGGTATCCCAGGAGGACATGACCAATGCCACTTCCGTGGGGAGCGACTACAGCAACGGATACTGGAACCGGGTGAGGTTTTCCGTAAGGGCAACGGTCAAGAGCATGGATCATGTGGTGCTGGTGCCGAAAAATGCCGTTTATAAAACAGGAAATGACACCTATGTCATGGTAAAAGACGAAGAGGGAAGCACCGGCCTTGTAAAGTTCACCGCAGGAGGGTCGGATAACGCCAATTACTGGGTTGCCTACGGCAGCATTACGGAGGGTATGGAAATATGCTTGGGATAATGCTGCAAAAACTCTGGCAGAAAAAATGGATGAACTTAAGCCTCCTTCTTGGCTGTATCCTGCTCATCGCCACATCCGTCAGCTTTCCCCTTTATCAGAAGGCGGCCTATGACAGGATGCTCCAGGACGAACTGGAACAGTACATGGCGGAGGAGGGGCGCTATCCCATGGTGATCCGGACCGGTGCCACCTGTCAGAAGGACAAGAAGAACACCATCGGCAAGATGGAGGATTTTTCCGAAAATCTCTACGGAGAACTGGATATACCGGAATATCTTACCGTATTTTATTACACGATCCTGAGATCGGCGGTATCCTCCGATATCAAAAGGCAGGACGCGGAGGACATCAACCTTTCTCTTTCCGCCATGACGGATCTGGAGGATCATGCCACCCTCATCAACGGTTCCTTTTATTCCGAGGACGGCTATGACGAAGAGGGAAGGATCGAGGTGGTGATCTCTCAGGCCACCATGGTTCAGATGGGGCTTCTGCTTGACGAGACCCTGACCTTTCAGAAACTGAAGACCGCTGACGGGAACCCCGTCAGGATCCATATTGTGGGCGTCTTTACGGGAGACCGTACCCGAGATTTTTATTTCCAGGAAAACCCGGATAAGATGTTCGACATCTGCCTCATGAAACCGGATCTTTTCCGCAGCCTGTTTACCGGCGAGAATGCTTCCCGGTATACCATCGCCATATCTTTTTACGATCTCTTTGATTATACCCGTCTGACGGCTTCCAAGATCGACCATGTGAACGAAGTGACGGATCATCTGTGCAATGAGAGTGCCTTCAAAAGCGTGATCAAGGATCCGGAATATCGGAGCATCCTGGAAGGGTATGCGGTTAAGCAGAAGCGGATCTCCGCCACACTGCTCATTCTGCAGATCCCCGTGCTGATCCTTTTGGGGGCGTTCCTTTTGATGATCTCGGGACAGATGTATGAGATGGAACGCAATGAGCTCTCCGTGATCAAAAGCAGGGGCAGTTCCCGGGGGCAGATC
>JAEEGL017039357.1_pt1 | contig 15572 bp, 11 predicted proteins | sample 9134231 | NCBI WGS metagenome assembly JAEEGL01 (sample SAMN16246548, study PRJNA631951) | gut metagenome | biome: gut microbiome; feature: rumen; material: fiber-attached | host: Bos | place: Iran: Karaj | collected 2018-10
CAGTTGTCAGACAACTCGCCAGAGAACCGTCCCCTGGCAAGTTGTCTGACAATTGTGCGGTACCGGCACCCTGACTGAGGAAAGGAAGAATACTGGAACTATGAAGAGAAAAATGACTGCGATGATCCTTGCTCTAGCGGCATGGTGCCTGTTCGCCGCTCCGATGCGTGCAGAGGCCCAGGGACTGTCGTCCTATTACAACGTGGATGCCGCCCCGGGCAGCATCGTCCTTGGCCCGAACGAGCTGGTACAGGAGGCGTTCCGTTTCTGTATCGCCCAGGGGATGGACTCGGCCAGCGCATTCTGGCTGGTAAAGGCAAACCTGAATGAGATCGCATTCGCGGTTCCTGCAACACCGGAGCGGGTACAGGCTGTTGTCCGGACGGAGATGACTGCCGCAAATACGCTGGTCAATGCCTCCGCGGTTCCGGCCCAGGGCAGGAATGGTGCCGCGGGTGCAAGGGCGGAGCAGGAGTGCGTGCAGCGGGCTTTCGCGAATCTGGTGGCGGGCGGGATGTCCCCGACCGATGCCTACAATTTCGTGAGGGACAACCTCTCCGTGATCCTGGCTGCGGGAGGTTTCTGAGTGTTTATGGCGTTGCCGCACAGGCGCGTTTCCGGAGGAAACGGATGATTTATTATTTCGCTCCCATGGAGGGGATCACCGGATACTGCTTCCGCCAGATCCACCACCGGTATTATCCGGGGGTGGACGCTTACTATGCGCCTTTCGTCGGGGCGAACCGCACGAAAAACTTCTCCGGCCGCGAGAAGCGCGACATTGATCCTTCGAACAACGCCGGAATCCCGACGGTTCCCCAGGTGCTCACGAACAGCGCCGACGCCTTTGTCTGGGCGGCCGGCGAGATGGAGGAGCGGGGATACGGGGAGGTGAATCTTAACCTCGGCTGCCCGGCCTCCACAGTGGTGAGCCACCACCGCGGCGCGGGCATGCTGGAGGATCCCTCGCGGCTTGACCGCTTCTTTGACGAGGTCTATAACGAGCTGGCACGGCGCGGAAGTAAGGTACGCATCTCGGCAAAGAGCCGCATCGGCGTCACGGATCCGGCGGAGTTCCCCGCAATTATGGAGGTCTTCGCCCGTTATCCCCTGTCAAAACTGATCCTCCACCCAAGGGTGCGGGAGGAATTCTACCAGGGGGAGGTGCACGGCGATGCTTTCCGGTTTGCCGCGGAAGCGGCGGAAAAAGCGGGAATTCCGATTATCTTTAACGGAGAAGTGAGAAGCCCTGAGGATGCGGAGTTCATAGGGAAGGCCTTCCCCGGCATCGAGGGAATCATGATCGGAAGGGGCTTCCTCATTAATCCGGGACTTTGCACGGAGCTCCCGGGTGCAGGAATGAGCCGGCGGGATGAGGCTGCTGAGGCGGATCCGGGAACCGGAGCAGACAAGCTTAAGACTCTGAGGAAATTCCACAATGACCTCATCGAGGCTTACCGTGGAGAGCTCTCCGGAGAGACCCCGGTACTCTTCAAGATGAAGGAGCTGATCAGCTGGCTCGGGCAGAGTTTTGAAGGCGGAGAGCGCTTTGTGACAAAGGCAAGACATGCGAAAAGCGTGATAGAATATAAATCAATAGTGGAGAAAATGTTCCGCGAGGTGCCGCTTAAGGCGGTGCGGCAGGATTGATTTCCGGAGACAGGCCGTGGAAGCACGTCCGGAATGATCGCCGGGAGCCGAAGATAAGCAGATGAGAAAGGGAGGAGACGGGGATGAGCAGCTCATTAATACACAAAATCGCGGTGTGGGTGACCTCGGTCATACTGACCTACGGCGGGCTCACCGGATGCGGGAGTCTGGAGCTTAAGGAGAATACTGCGGAGTTAAACGGCGTCAAGGTCACGCTGGAGAATGCGGAAATCACCGAAAAGAACGATTACGGCGTCTCCTTTTTCGATTTCAAGGTAACAATCGACAACCTTTCCGGCACGGGGATCATGGAGGTGGGTTACGATCTTCATATCCTGGACGGCGACGGCGCTGAGCTTTGGGTCTTTTCTCCAAGGTTCTACGGGGAGACGGAGGCGATTCCGGCAGGAGGACATGTAGATTTTGACCTGGACGGCTACCGGAGAAAACTGGACGGGGAGCCGAAGGCGGTAAGCGTAAGCATCCGGAGTGTCCTCACAGAGGAGGAGCTGCCTCCGGTGGTGCTGCCGGAGAAGGGACAGCTGCTGATCGAGGCGGGGGGAATTACAGCCGCGGAATTTACCAGCAATCCGCCGTCGGAGATCCGGCTGGGCATCGATCAGGGAGGATACCTGAGGGAAGCGGTATTCACGGAGGGAGACGGACTCGAGGAGGCGTCCTCGCTTCTTTTGGATATCCGGATCGGAGACGAGGTTGATACCTTCGTAACCGATAATTACAACTATATCATCCTGTCCTGGGAGGACGGCTCCTGGAAAGGATTCAGCCTCAATCTGCACAATTACGAGCTCTCAACCGGACACAACACCTGGCACTACTACGAACTGGAGGGACTTGGAGGCCTGCTTTCCTTTGCGGATCCATATCTGGAAGAAGTGGAGTACGAGTCCGGCGGAGGAAGCTGAGACGGAACCGGAGGAAGAATACAGAGAAGAATAAAGCGATCGGACAGGCGGCATCAGCCGGCCTGTCCGATCGCTTTGCGATTAGTCCTTTGCCGCGCCTGCGATGGATATTTTCTCCAGTCTGGTGACCGAGGGAATCTCCGCGCCGGAGTAGCGCCTGGTCTCCCTGGAGAGATACATCTCGGGGACGTTGTCCGCCATGTTTCCGGAGACGGAGCCGCCGGAAACAGGAGTGACATTGCCCTCCCCGTCGTGGAAATAACCGAGCCGGATCTCTCCGAAGATGTCGCCGGTCATGGAATCCACCTGGAAATCGGAGAATTCCACGATTTCGAGGAAGCGTCCGGTGCGGAGCTCATCGGCGGATTTTACCCCGCCCCTGACGCGCCAGTTGGATACCGAGAAGGCGTCCTCCAGACCCATGTACTGGGAGAACATCCGGCTGCCGACGAATTCCTTCGTCACCGAGTCCTCAATGAGCACTGCGTCCCGGATCGGGGCGCCCTCACCGTCATAGGCGAAGTTCTCCGGGGAGCCGGGAAGCACGCGGACGGATTCCAGCGTGATCCTGTCGCCGCGGATCTCCTCCGCGATGGGGCTTCCGATCACGAAGGGGCTTAAATGCCTTACCTGGTAAGCCGTATTCAGGTTGTCCAGGAAGTAGGCATAGATCTGAACTGCCGCGTCGGTCGAGAAGACCACGGGGGCTTTGCCGAGGGCGGGGGTCGGTTCTGTTCTGAGGCGGTCCTTTCCGAACTGCAGCAGCTCGTCCACGTCGCGCTTTAAGCCTTCGCTGTCGCAGGAACCCTGGTCATAGAGTCTGTAGAGCTCAATTTCATGGCCGTCCTTCCGGGCGTTGACCACCACTTCCACCATGGAGGAGGGGTAGCGCTCCGTGATGTCGATGCCCTCGGAATTGACCAGGCGGCGCTCCACAGCGTTGGTGAAGATCTCATAGCTGTTGAGATCCTCCGTGTCTGTCTCCGCGATGCGGTTCATCGTCCCGATGAAATCTGCTGCCTCCTCGGAGAGCGGGCGGAGAGGGGCTCCAAGAGGTTCGGCGGTTTTGGGCGTATTCAGCCGGTAAGGAGGGTTGTTCACCAGAGAAGCCTTATAGACCAGGCTGTCGATGGCTTTCTTCATCTCCTCCGGGGAGTCCGTGGGGGAAAACTCCGTCGAGGCGACGCCCATATACTGCCCTGCGGCAGCCTCATCTCCTTCGGAGGGATCCGCGCCGTGCAGCTTGTATACCTTCACCAGGATGTGCTCCACGTCCTTTGCCCGGTTCTGGTCCAGGCGGTGGCGGATAAAGTAAAACTCCCATCCCTTCGTCTTTGTATCGATGATTTCCCAGGCGTCCGCGCCGGAAGCCTTCAGCATTTCGATGATTTTATCCATTATCCTAACCTCCCGACCGTTTTAAGATACGGGCCGCCGTCGGAGACCTTGACCCACTCCTTGTGTCCTTTGCCGCAGCCTCCGCTGCCGAAGACCTCGCGGTCTTTGCTCGCCATGGAGATGCTGCCGAGCAGATCCGGGACATAACCGGTCATGATGACGGGGGACACCACTTTCCCGGTGAGTTTTCCATCTTTGATCTCGCGGCCGAGCTGGATGATGCACTGGATGCCCCAGTGCTTGGGATCCTCCATGCCGCTCTCCATTCCCTCGAGGAGGTAGCCGTATTTCACCGAGCGGATCATATCCTCCAGAGTATCACTTCCCGAGTCGAAGATGGTGTTGGTCATGCGGGTGTAGACCTTGTGCTCGAAATTCTGCCGCTTGCCGTTGCCGGTGGGTTTTGTTCCGAGCCTCGCCGCGCTCAGGGCGTCGCAGATGCCGGTCCTTAAGATGCCGTGATCGATTTCGGTGACGTCGCCTGCGGGAGTTCCCTCGTCGTCGAAGGCGTAGCTTGTGACATCCTCCGCGCAGAGTGCGCCTTCGTGCATGGTGACCAGGTCGGACCCGACGCGCTTATCGATGTACTCCGCTCCCAGGGCGCGGCCCTTGACGAACATGTCCATTTCCACGCCGTGGCCGAAGGCTTCATGAGCGAGAAGGCCGGAGACCTCGGGGGAGCAGATGATCTCGTACTCGCCGGGGACGATGCGGTCGGCGGCGAGCATTTCCATCGCGGAATCCACCGCACCCTGGACCTTGTCCTCCAGCTCCGTGAAGATCTCGGGCCCCGCAAGTCCGGAGATGCTCTTGTAGCCGAACTTGTTCTGGCCGTCCTTCGCCGCGATGGCGGCCACCATGCCTTCACTGTAGACGTAGCTCTGGCGGAGATAGCGGTTCTCTGTGAGGAAGAGTTTTGAAATATGGGTGGACTGGGCGCGGACATTGCAGTCGAGCATGCAGTCGGAGAGAGTCATCCCCTTGTCCGAGACAGCGGTGAGCCGGCTGACCAGGGAAGCGATATCCGTCTCCTCGGGAAGCTCGCCGGTTTCCTTCTCGACAAAAAGCTCGAGAGGTTCGTCGTCCAGGACGGCGGTCTCATAGACCGCGGTTCCGGTGGCATTCAGGACTTCCAGCTGTGCCTCCAGCTCCTTCCGGACTTCCCCGGCAGCGGCCTCAGGGGCTGCCGGGTCGAAGCGGTTCATCGCGTACTCGCTGTAGAGCCCGTCCTTCCGCACGCGGAGGACGATGCCGCGCTCGGTGGTCATAGTCTGGCTTCCGACGGATTTGGAGTGCTGGGAGATGGTGACAACCAGCCCCTTTGAGTCGGTCGCGAGCGCGCTTACATAATCAAAATGCCCGCCGAGAATCCGGATCAGTTCCTTAAGGCCCGGAGTCAGCGAATCAAGATAGGGGGAAAACGGTGCTTTCATCTGTGCATCCTTTCTTCATTCTGGATTGTACAGGGGATGCGGCCCGGCCGGGAGAATGCCGGTCCGGTCAGGAGACTGCCGGTTCATCAGGCGGCTGCCGCTGTGTACTTTCTCATTATACACTGTCCGGGAAGGAGCGGCCGCCGGCCGGCGGCTGAAATCAAGCCAGCCCACGGAATCCGAGTTATAATGCAGAAAGAGCAGCTATACATTCATGCCTGTTTGGAGGAAATCAAATATGTTCAACGGAAGCAGGAGAATAAGGATACAGACGGCGGGAGCGATTGCCGCTTCCGTCCTTGCCATGGCGCTTTTCATTGCGGCAGTTCTGCCGGCGGCAGGAGGGGCGGCGGCGTACGTCTCGGCGGAGGAAGCAGCAGAGGAACTCTACTCCTCCGTTTCCCGGGTGAAGGAGTCCCCGGACTGGGTAAAAGCCCTTCCGCAGGCGCAGGATGAGGAGATAACCCAGCTCTTCGTCATCGGAGCGATGGGAGAGAACCTGACCACCGCATCCGTCACCATGCACGAGCGGGACGAGGACGGCAGTTGGCAGCAGGTGCTGCAGACCCCCGGATTTGTCGGGAAGTACGGCCTCTGTGAGGATGAGGACCACGCGGAGGGCTGTGCCCAGACCCCGATGGGTACCTATCATTTCAACAAGGCCTTCGGCATCGCGGAGGATCCCGGCTGCGCCATTCCCTATGTCCAGGTGGATGAGGATATCTACTGGTCCGGGGACGAGACGCAGAACTACAACGAGATGGTGGACATAAAGGACTGCCCGGATCTCGACATGACCAACAGCGAACACATCATAGACTACAGCTATGAGTACCGGTACTGCCTGAACATCAGTTTTAACGAGGAGGGCACGCCCGGCAGAGGCTCCGCTATTTTCCTCCACTGCATGGGCCCCTTAAAGCCGTATACCGGCGGCTGCGTCGCAATCCCCGAGAACATCATGAAGCAGGTGATGCAGCGGGTGAGGGAGGACTGTGTCGTCGTTATCGACACCCTGGAAGACCTTGGCGGAGGCTTCGATGCCCCTGCAGCGGAAGAGGCTGAGGATGAGGTGAAGCTCTCCGACGACTCCTCCGGTTTCGTGCTGCTCTCCGAGGCGGTTCCGGACGCGATTCTGGAGATCCGCTACTATTCCACCTACAATTTCGTCGGCGAACGCATCGACGGCTACGAGGAGCCCCTGGCCTTTCTGACGAAGGAGGCGGCTGCCGCCCTTGCGGAAGTCAGCGAGGATCTGAAGGAGCAGGGCTACAGGCTGAAGATCTTCGATGCATACCGCCCGCAGATGGCGGTCACCCATTTCATGAACTGGGCGCTGGATCCGGAGGACGTCCGGATGAAGGAGTATTTCTATCCCGAACTGGAGAAGGATGTCCTGTTCCCGCAGGGCTACATCGCCGAGCACTCCGGACACAGCCGCGGGAGTACGGTGGATCTGACCCTGTTTGACATGAGGACCGAGAGAGAGGTGGATATGGGAGGCACCTTCGACTATTTCGGAGAGCTGAGCCATCCGGATTACACCGATATCACGGAGGAGCAGTACGCCAACCGCATGATCCTCCGCGACGCGATGCTCTCCCACGGGTTCCGGCCGCTCGACGAGGAGTGGTGGCACTTCACGCTGGACGGCGAGCCGTATCCGGATACCTACTTCACCTTCCCGATCAACAGCGATGTTCTGTCGGATCAGGCGGAGGCGGAAGAGGCGGGCGATTCAGAAGCGGAAGAGATGGAGGAGGAGCCGGCCGCCTGACCGCCCTGTGGGATCTCTGCCCTGACGGTGATGCCGGAACAGCGGCGTTTCAAAGAGACAGGAGGAAAGCCATATGCTGAAGGATACAATCAAGATCAATCACCTGGAACTGCGCAACAGAATTGTAATGCCGCCTATGGCAACCGGCAAAGCGGCAGACGGGCTGCCGGACGACAGCCTCATCGCCTATTATGCCGCCCGCGCTGATGCTACCGCTTTGATCATCGTGGAGCACGCATATATCTCACCAGAGGGCATGGCTCATGACAACCAGCTTTCCATGGCGGAGGATTCCGTTATTCCGGCATACCGGAGACTGACCGAAGCGGTGCATTCGCGCGGGGCCTGTGTATTCGCACAGCTCAATCACGCCGGAATACGTGCCAAAGGTTCGGGGCTTCCGGCTGTCAGCCCGAGCGGAATATCTGTATGGGACGATGTGCCGGGGGCTTCGGCGATGACAGCTGATGACATCGGGCGGGTAAAAAAGTGTTTTGCGGAAGCCGCGCTGCGTGCAGAGGCGGCGGGATTTGACGGCGTGGAAATCCACAGCGCGCACGGCTATCTGCTGAATCAGTTTTATTCGCCGCTGACCAATCACCGCACGGATGAATACAGCGGGCAGACACTGGATGGAAGAACAAGGCTGCACCGGGAAATCCTTAAGGCGGCCAGAGCCGCCGTCGGAAAGGAATATCCTGTCGCAATCCGGTTTGGCGCATGCGACTACATGGAGGGCGGCAGCAGGATAGAAGATATTCCGGAGGCCGGCAGGCTCTTTGAGGAAGCAGGGGCGGATCTTCTGGATATCTCCGGCGGGTTGGGCGGCTTCACGATCAACGGGGTTTCGAAGCCGGGATGGTTTTCCGAATTAAGCCGGCCTGCCCGGGACAGCGTCCGGATTCCGGTGCTTCTTACCGGGGGAATCCGCACTGCGGATGAGGCGGAGCAGCTCCTCCTGGAAGGTGCTGCCGACCTGATCGGGGTCGGACGCGCCATGCTGAATACGCCGGACTGGTCCGTTCAGGCGCTGGCCGGGAATTAAGAACCGTCCCCTGTACTCTCCGCTCTCCTTACGAATTCCCCCGGTGTGCAGTGGTAATATCGCGCAAAGGAGCGGTAGAAGCTGCTGAGGTTTTCGTACCCTGCGGCCGCAGCGGCGGCCTCAGGGGATACGCCCCTCCCAAGCAGCTCCGCCGCTCTTCTCATGCGCAGCTGCATCACCAGGTTCGCGTAGCTGTCCCCGGTGATCTCCCGTATGATCCGTGTAATCTGCCGCTCGCTGTAGCCGAAGCGGTGTGCCACATCCGAAAGGCCGGCATTCGGATAGTTGGACTGGATGAAGGTAAGTATGGCGGAAAACTCGCGGCGCCAGCGGAACGACCCGGTGCGGGGCAGCCTGGCCGTTCCCTCGTAGCGTCTCAGCAGCAGGACAAAAACCACGCTCATCAGCGCATTGATCATCTGGGCGCTGTATTCTTCCGGGTACATGTACTCATCATAGATCCGCCCGAGCAGCCGCTCAATCTCCGGGTCAGCACCGGTCTCAAAGTGCAGATAGGCGGCATGGTGCCTGTGCGTAAGGGCGCCCCGGAAAAACTCCGTCATCAGGTCCCCGGAGGGAAGCTGGCCCCAGAACACGCGGTCAAAAGTGGTTGCCCGGATGTTGTAGTAGAGGAGCACCGCATCGTCCTTATAGCAAGGGGTGGCGTGGAGGATTCCCGGCGCGAGGATCAGCGCGGATCCGGGTTTCATGACGACGGTTTCTCCCCGGAACAGAACCGGACAGCTTCCGGATGAACAGTAATACAGCTCGAAATAGTCGTTGTCGTGCCAGTGCGCCGGCATATAGCGGAACATTCTCCATACATTGATGTCAAAACCGGCGAGGAGCTGTTTCTCCTCATCCTGCACCGCAAAGCTTTCCGCCAGCCGGTTCATCGCCCCGGAATCCTCCGGGTGGGAGGCCGCCTCTTCAACAATTCCGAGAATCTTTGAGGAAGCGGAATGCCCGGGAAGATCTTCCGGCGCCGCCGGGACAGCACCTCCAAAGGAGCGCATAAGCCAGGTAATATACTCCGCAAGCTCGCTGTTGCTGAACACCGTGTCAGACCGGAATCCGCGCGCCGAAAAAACTTCTTTCAGCATCAACTCCATCGCGCTCATGGGAAACCGGCCGGAGAGAGTGTCCTCCGTTCTTCCGGCCCGGGATCCGGGCACTGCTGCCTGTCCTTCTCCAGATCCGGACAAATCCTGGTTTTTCCTTGATGAATTGAGAACCGAATCCTTCATTACAGAACCGCCTTCTGTCTCCGGAAAGAATGTCGGAAAATGCAAATAACTCTGTCCTGTATTGTAAATGCAGATGCAGCCCGATACAAGTAGAATAACAGGCAGAGAGCCGGCCTGGCTCAGCAGCAGAATCAATTTCGGAGTCCTGATCAGCACATTTTCAGGAACAGAAGGGGGAAAAATGGCTAAAACAAAGGTAAATGAGAAGGGAGTTCCTTACGGCGCGAGAGAACACATGCCGTTATGGTATCCGCTGATCTGGTCGTCCAGAGGCGTGGCGAATGCGCTGAATGTTATCCTCGTCGGGTATGTCACTTTCTACTGCACGGATATTCTGGGCCTGAGTGCCCTTATCGTCGGCGGAATGCTGGTCGCCTCCAAGATCATCGACGCGTTCACCGATCTCGGCATCGGCTATCTCATCGACCGCACCCACACCAGATTCGGCAAGGCAAGACCTTATGAATTCTTCATCATCTTCCAGTGGCTGCTGACGATAATCCTGTTCTCCATCCCGGACGTAAGTCCCGCGATGCAGTACGTACTGGTCTTCATTCTGTATGTGCTGATCAACGCCATCTGCGTTACCGCATTAGGCGGAGCGGACGCGGTCTACATGTCCAGGACCTTCACCACGGACGGCAACCGCATCGTCGCGATGAGCGTCAACGGCGTCATCGTCATGTTCTTCAGCATCGCATTCAATATCGCGTTCCCTCAGCTGCTCGCGACCCTCGGCACAACGAAGGCCGGGTGGACACAGATGGCGGCCATGCTCGGCATCCCGCTGGCGGCGATCGGCATGCTCCGCTTCATCTTCTGCAAGGAAGTGGTAAAGGATGACGCCGCGGTGGATGCGCACGCCGGGAAGGGGAAGAAAACCGGCAGCAATACCTTCGGCGAGACCTTCACCGCGATTACAAAGAACCGGTTCCTTATCATCCTCGTCGGAATGATGATCATCATCAATGTAATGAACGGCATGGGCACCGTCACCACCTATTATTTCAAGTACATCATGGGTGATGTCGGACTGATTTCCCTCGCATCCCTGACCTCCCTCATCGCGCCGGTCGGCCTCATTTTCTTCCCGGCCCTCGCGAAGAAGTTCGGCACAACGAAGATCCTTCAGGTCTGCGCCGGTCTCGGCATCGTCGGAATGACGATCCGGACCATCGGGGGTCCGAACATCATCACCATCATCATCGGCGGCATGTTTTTCGGGCTTGCCCTGATGCCCTTAAGCCTTATGATCAATACTTATATCATTGACTGCATGGACTACGGCGAGTGGAAGACCGGCATCCGCGTGGAGGGAATGATCGCTTCCGTGGTCAACTTCTCCGGCAAGGTCGGATCTGCTGTCGCCTCGGGCGTGGTCGGCATCGTGATGGGCCTCGCAGGGTATGACGGAAGCCTGGCAGTCCAGTCCCAGGGCGCGACAGGCGCGATCGTCGGGCTGTACAACCTTCTGCCTCTGGCACTTTGCGTCGTGATGCTGGTTCTTGCCTTGATGTATCAGGTAGACAAGTACCGCCCTCAGATGGAAGCGGATCTTAAGGCAAAGCACAGCTGATTCCGGGAACAGTCATGAAAGCAGTACATCTTAGAACAGAATATCTGGACAGCCCTCTCGGGCTTGGAAACACAAACCCCCGGTTCTTCTGGTGGTGCGGGGACGGAGTCCGGCAGGCCGCGTACCGTATAGTCTGCCGGGAGATCCGGTCCGGCAGGAGAGCTGATGCTGCAGGAGCCGGCCAAAACTTCTCCGAAGCCGCCGGTGAGTTCCTCTGGGACAGCGGCTGGGTGGAATCCTCATCCATGACGCATATCCGGTATGAAGGCAGGCCGCTGCGCTCACGGGAGATCGTGGAGTGGACGGTAACCCTGCGCGATGAGAACGGCGTCGAAGGAGAACCGGCTTCGTCCCGCTTCGAGATAGGGCTGCTCTCCCCGGCGGACTGGTCCGCACAGTGGATCAGCGGGGATTACAGGCCGAAAAAGGGAGTGCGTTACCCTGCAGACTGTTTCCGGAAGGCATTCTCTCTTGCGGGAAGCGGGCGGGACGGCTCCGCGCCGGACATGTCTTCGGATGCAGCTGATCCGCGCAGACTGGGAGCCGCACAGTTTCCGGAGCTTGTGCGCGCAAGGCTCTATGCCTCCGCCCGCGGCCTTTACGACGTGGCCGTAAACGGCACGAGGCTCGAGAGTTTTGTCCTGGCGCCCGGCTCGACGGATTACCGCAAAAGGATACAGTACCAGACCTATGACGTTACGGAACTGATCAGGACGTCAGCCGGCGCGGAGAATATTCTTGAGCTCCGCCTCGCGGACGGCTGGTTCCGCGGGAGCTCCGCGGCATACGGCGTGACCAACGTCTACGGCACGGAAACCAGCGTCATCGCGCAGCTGGAACTGACCTATGCTTCCGGCACGCCGGACAGTCCCGCAGAGCGCGTGCAGACCATCGTGACGGACGGAAGCTGGGGCTGGTCGAACGACGGCCCTGTCCGTTTCGCCGACCTTAAGGACGGCGAGGCGTATGATGCGGGAATGACCCCCTCCTATGCCGGCAAGGCGCGGGTGACCGCGCCGCCGGCAGCACTTCTCTCCGAGTCCGGCAACGTGCCGGTGACAATGCACGAGCGGTTTACGCCGCAGCTTGTCACGGCGAAGGACGGAACCCGCGTCCTGGACTTCGGACAGAATATCGCCGGATGGATAGAGTTTTCCGTGAAGGGCAGCAGGGGACAGACGCTGAAGCTGGTCTGCGGCGAGGTGCTGGACGAAAACGGGCATGTGGACCTGTCCGGCATTCAGGAATCCCGCCCGGCGAAGGGCTGGACGGCATTAAGCCTCCTGCGGAAGCTTATGACAAACCAGGTAAAGGGAGAGGTCAATCCCACGCCCCGGCAGGAGATCGTGTTTACCTTGTCCGGAGGGGAGGACCGGTACCGGACGAGTTTTGCCGTGTTCGGCTTCCGCTATGCGCAGGTGGAGTCGGAGCTGGAGATCAATCCTGCCGGTTTCACCGCGATTGCCGTGTACTCGGACCTGGAGGAGACCGGCAGCTTCACCTCGTCGGACGAGCGCGTGAACCGGCTCGTGAGCAATACCTTGTGGAGCATGAAGGGCAATTTTCTTGATATTCCCACCGACTGTCCCACCAGGGAGCGCCTCGGGTGGACCGGTGACGCTCAGATCTTTTTCGAAACCGGCGCGTATTTCATGAACACGGCGCCGTTCTTCGCCAAGTGGCTTAGGGACATGGAGGACGCCCAGTATCCGAACGGACTCATCCCCGCGGTACTTCCCTACGCCGGCGTGGAGCAGATGTACAAGGCCACCGGCTCCTCGGTGGGCTGGGCGGACGCGGTCTATCTCATCCCTTATCGTTTTGCCGGGCGCTACGGCGACAGGGAGCTGCTGCTTAAGTACTGGCCCATGATGAAGCGCTACGCGGATTACCTGCTTGCGCATCTGGGGCAGAAGGACAAAAAGGCGGCAGCAAAGAATCCCGACAACGCCTTCACCTACGAAAAAGGCGTGCATCTCGGCGAGTGGCTGGAGCCGGAGGAGTTCCGCGACAAGGTGTACGGCACGAAGGCAAAGCACCCCGAGGAGTGCACGGCCTACCTTTGTCTCGCGATGACAACCATGGCGGAGATTGCGGAGGAGGCCGGGGAAAGCGGTTACGCCATAAGACTCCGGGAGACCGCCGCAGGGGCGAAGCGCGCCTATCTCCGGTTTGCCGAACTGGACACGGACCGCCAGGCAAAACTCGTGCGTCCCCTGGCGCTGGGGCTCCTGGAGGGAGACCTCCGGAAGAAGGCGGAGCAGCGCCTGGTCAAGGCGGTTCGGAATTACCGGTACCGCGTCGGGACCGGCTTCCTCTCCACCCCGTTTATCCTCCCCGTGCTCACAGAGGCGGGGGAGACCGAAACTGCGTATAAGATGCTCCTGAACGGGGAGAAGCCCGGCTGGCTGAGCGAGGTCGCGGACGGCGCCACCACCGTCTGGGAGAACTGGGAGGGTGACCTGAGCCAGAACCACTATTCTCCCGGTGCGGTGTGCCAGTGGCTCTTCGACACGGTCTGCGGGATCCGGCAGGATGGGGAGAATCACTTCGTGATCGCTCCGGTGCCCGGGCCTGGCCTTGCATTTGCGGAGGCCTCTTACCGGAGCCTGTACGGCGAGGTGAGAAGCCGCTGGAGCATAAAGGACGGAAAGACGGTTTGCGAGTTCACGGTGCCGGCGAACTGCACGGCCGAGATCCGTCTGCCGGACGGCACGGCAGAACAGACGGGAGCGGGAAGCTTTGTGAGGGAGGTCATGTGATGGCAAAGTATACAAGCATCAGGCCGGGAGAGAAGTGGTACGACACCAGCGGAAAACCGATCCAGGCCCACGGTTTCTCCGTGTTCCGCAATGAGGAGGACGGCCTGTGGTACTGGTACGGCGAGAACAAGGAGAAAACGGACGGGAAGGGAACGATATGGCATTACGGCGTACGGCTCTATACCTCCCCGGATCTGTACAACTGGACGGACAAGGGACTCATCATCCCTCCCGAGCCCTCAGACCTCTCCAGTCCGCTTCACCCCACCTACTGCATGGACCGGCCGCACATTCTCTACAACGCGAAGACGAAGAAGTACGTCGCCTGGCTTAAAATCATGGCAGGGGAGATCAGCCAGTTCATGTCTGTTCTGACAGCGGAACGCTTCGAGGGCCCCTACACCTTTGTGAAGAAGGTGTACAAACCTCTGGATATGGACACCGGTGATTTCTGCCTGCACGCCGATCCGGACGGAAAGGCATATATCTGGTTCGAGCGCCCGCACTTTCAGCTGATCTGCGCGACGCTGACGGAGGACTACACCGGGGTGACTAAGGAGTACAGCGTGCACTATGACGGGCTTCTTCCTCCGATGACCAGAGAGGCGCCCACGTACTTCGAGAGAAACGGAAAGCGCTATCTCTTTACCAGCGGCACGAGCGGATACTACCCCAATCCCTCGAAGGTCTGCATGTTCACGGACCCCCACGGGGAGTACGAGGATCTGGGCGACCCTCACATCGGAGACGGGAGCGGGACGAGTTTTTCCTCCCAGATCACCAGCGTGATCAGGCTTCCCGGCACGGACCGCTATATCGCCTGCGCCGACCGGTGGATGCCCCGGTGGTACGTGAAGCCCATGGCAAAACAGATCATTTCCGGAATGGAGCGGCATTTCAGAGACTACAGGCCGGATACTTCCCCCAGGGAGGCGGCACCTCTTCCCGAAGCCGAGCAGCGCCACAGGGAGAACACCTCGATCTCGCGCTATGTCTGGCTTCCCATAGAGTGGGAGGGCGACAAGCCGGTGATCCGCTGGCAGAAGGAGTGGAGGGTATAGGTGCCAGGGGACGGTTCTCCGGCACCGGGCAGTATCATGCTTTATGCGCCGCGGATGCGGACACAGGCCGGTTGAATGTATACACTGTATACATCGCAGACCTCTTGATTTCCGGATCCGGCGGGGATAGGATATGTCCAACAGCATAAAGGGAGTAGCCAGACGTCCCGGACGAGCAATCGCGAGGGCCGTGCCTGTCCCCGTCAGCCGGTATCCGAAGAGCGGCCCGCGTAAGCCGCAGGCGTCGGTGCCCGGAGCAGGTAAGAGCACATCTTCATCGTTCAAAGGCGAGACTTTTACTGTGACTGTCCACAGCGGACAGGACGCGGCAGAAGTCTTTTTCTATACCCGGAAACGGGAACATATCCGCACTTCACGAAAAAGAATCCCCTGCCGCGGCAACAGCAAAGCTCCGCGGTGTCCGCGCAAGGCGCGGTACCGCAGGACAGATGCCACTAAGGAGGGGAAAACATGTTACAGAACAGCGTATTTGCAGCACTTATCCCGATCATCGCGATTATCGCGGTGCTCATTCTTGTGATGGCCGCCGGCTACGTCAAGGCTCCGCCGGACAAGGCCTTCATTATTTCCGGCCTTCGGAAGCATCCCCGCATCCTCATCGGGCGCGCGGGGGTGAAGGTGCCCTTTTTCGAGAGAGTTGACATGCTCTATCTGGGGCAGATGACCGTGGATATCA
>JAEEGL010857850.1_pt1 | contig 15571 bp, 15 predicted proteins | sample 9134231 | NCBI WGS metagenome assembly JAEEGL01 (sample SAMN16246548, study PRJNA631951) | gut metagenome | biome: gut microbiome; feature: rumen; material: fiber-attached | host: Bos | place: Iran: Karaj | collected 2018-10
TAGCATTACCCTGTCTAAAACTGTACTCCTTAAAAGTAGTACCTGACGCCATAGTAATGTTTGCAATTTCACTACTGGTTTCTGTATCAAGTGCTATGCTTACTATATCATTTCTATTGGCAATATACACCTTTTTAAGCCCACCCAAAGAAGTTGAGCAGTCAGCCGCAATGCCATTAAGTATTTGTGAACAATAAGCCATAATATTTGTAGAATTTTAATTTATTATTTTAAAAATAAGGGGCGGGGTTATCTACCCACCCCTTAGATTTTTGTGATATTACTTCAAAATTTACTTTGAACGCTTACCATAGATAACTTCATCAGGAAAAGCAATCTGAACACCAGCAACAAATTCAGCAGCAAAGCGGAATTCTCTGTTATCCTTTGAATACCATCCTTCAACCTTATCTTCATCACCCTCTAAGTCACAACCAAAGTAAAGGTTTCCAAGGTTAGTAGCAATTGCATAATCATAAGAAGCAGTGTTGTTCAAACCATTAACGCCTATAACCTTAATTGAAGTACCAGGAACAGGATAACCATCTAAGTCACCATATGCTGGGTCATAATGGTAAAGGTTAGCAGCAACCAAGTCCTGCATAAACTCCTGATAAAGTGAAGTTGAAACAAGAACTACAGGATTCTCTTTTTCAAGTACAACTGCAGGTATTTTAGCAACAACCTGCTTGATGAAATTGTAAGCACCTACACCGCTTGAAGCAGTAACAGTAGTAGCAGTAGTAGCAACGCCATCAAGGATTGAAATAAGTCCTTCAAATTCATTAGTCTGTCCTGACTGTCCCTGATATATCATCTTTTCTATACCAGCATCAATGTGAGCAATTAAATCACCAACAAATTTTTCCTCAAAAGGCATTTTCTTATCCTCAGGTAATGCAGCAACCTGTACTTCATAACCTGCCCAAGTCTTCAAAAGTTTCTTATCACAGAAACCCATGTTTACACTAAGGGGTTTAGCATTAATTACACGCTGTGAAAATTCTGTGCTTCCACTCTCATTCCATCCGCATACAGAACCATCACCAAAATTTACAGTCATGTCCATGATATTTATTGCAGTATCACCTTTACAACCAGTCTGTAAGTTGAAAAGTTTTGCTGATTTTGCGCCTGCAACAGCCTTTGCAAGCAATTCACCATTTCTTTCCTCAACATATGAGGTAAGTCCAGTTACAATAGGATTTGTAGTAGCCATAGTATTAGTCTATTATTTTTAATTAATTATTTACGTGTTTTTCTTAAAGTATAAAACTTATTTAAAATGTTTAATTGTTTAGATTTGCAAGTATTGATGCTGCCTTTTTAGCACCTTTTGAAAGATTTTCATTTGTACGCTTAACTGCGTTAAACTCTTCAACTATAGGCTCAGATGCAGGTGCTGATTCAAGTGCACTAATTCTTTCTTTAAGTGCCTCAATTTCTGCTTTAAGTGCCTCAATTTCTGCCTTTAAATCTTCCTCTTCTGGTTCAACAACAGGCTCTTCTACAATTGGTTCCTCAACAGGCTCAACAATTGGCTCTTCTGCAGGTTTTTCATCAGAATTTTCATCTTCTGCTTCAACAGGCTCTTCTACTACATCTTCTTTAGCCTTTATCTCTGTTACTTTACCACCAGCAACAGAAATTATAGTGCCATCTTCTGATACATAGTCACCATCTTCAACATCAACCTTTTCTCCATTTTCATCAAGGGCGTAAACCTCAAAACCAACAGCCAAATCTTCATCATTTGCCCAGTTTAAAACTCCTTGGCTGGTTGATACGCTTCTAAAAGTCATAAGTGCAGACTTAATTATGTCCTCAATCTTTGACATTGCTTCTTTAATTTTATTCATAGCATTATTTTTATTTATTTTGTTATTATCTCTCATTTGTACCATTTCATAACTGAAAAAACCCTCAATTGAAAAGCCATTAATTTCATCAGTATGTAGAATTTGCCATAACTCTTCATCAACAACATGAAAAGTTGCCATCAATGAGCCATCAGGTATATCTTCTGATATGAAATTTGGGGTAATACCCTTTGAACTATCCTTAATAAATAACTCAACAAGATTAACACCATCAATCATTTTGCCATTATGCTGTAAATCTATATTGTTTTGAGTACCAATTTTGAGCATTTTTTCAGCCATTTCTTTGATGGTATCTTTTGAAAATACTAAGTAATATTCATAATCACCATCACGCCTATAAATAGGCACATCAGCAAGCATAACAACACCTGTTATCAAATGTTGCTCTTCATTATTAATCTCAAACTTTTGGTATTTATCATTTTTATTGAATAGTACAAAATTGCTCATAACTGCAGGCATATCTACAAGTGAAATAGCAATTATGCCATCAGCCTCATCTTTAAGAATAGCATTCCATACTGGTAAATCCATTTTATTCATGGTTAAGATTTTGTATTAAAAAATAATTATTTAGTAAAGTGTTTAACAGTATTAAAAAGTAGTATTTTTTTCTCTTACTTCAACCTGTGTTGCACTGTTTTCCAAGTCTTCCTGTGATATCCAAACACGCGTTTCAGCCTTTGTTGCACTATTACCATTAACATTTAAACTTGTTAAGCCCATTAAATCCTGTTGCTCATTAAGTAATGGGGTAGCAGCAACACCTTGTATTGATGTAGGTGCAGGTTGTACTGTTACTGTGCCCTTTGGGTCAATAGCCCGTATTTGAGATATTTGAGCCAGACCAGCAGTAGTAGCCACAGCAGCCTGAGCAGCACCAACTATTGCGCCATAAGGTGCTGGAAAATTTGCCATACCCTGCATAAATGCACCCAATGCGCCAGATATCATATTGATAGTAGCAGCAGCAATTTGCAAACCCTTGTTTCTTTCAGCATTTTCACCTTCCATCTGTCCAAGATTATTCAAAATTGAAGCAGTAGCAGAAACCAAATTTTGCATCATTGCCTTTTTGGCATTTGAGTATATTAAATCATTTTTCTTTTTGCGTTCATTGGATTCAGCATTATATTTAACATCTAACTGACGCTGTTGTTCCATTAAATCATTTATCTGGGTTTGCACTTGCAATTTTTGCTCTTGTGTGCCTTCAAAATTTTCTAATTCCTCAGATAAAATTTCTAATTTTTTATTCAACAATTCACGCTCAATATTGTATATTGCATCAGCCTTTTGTTGTTCAATTTCTATTTCACTGCCAGCATATTCAGCATATTGAGCATCAAATATTGCGGATTGTGCTTTTTTATCTGCACTACCCATATTACTACTTGCACTATTAGCACTATCAACGCCTATAATTTCAGCACGCTTGTTGTTATATTCCTCTGTTAAAAGATTCTGGGCTTCAAGATTGCCTTTAAGTAAATCATATTCTTCTTTGTATTTTTCTTCTAACTTCTGTAATTCAGTTTTCTTTGAATCATCCAAACGCTTAATTAATTCATCAAGGCGTTTCTTTGCATTTTCAGCCTCAGTATCAGTGGCAGTTTTAGCCGCACTTTCACGTAATGTTTGCAAATCTTTTTCATATTGCTGTTGACGTACAAGTAACTGTTCCTGAGTAGCGCCATGTTCCTGCAAAAACTTTACATCATTATCATATTCTTCTTGAAGGGCTTCTTCTTGTGTTTGCAATGCTTTTCTTGCACCCTCAGTAATTTTAAGTAACTGTTGATTAATTGCAGCATCATATGCATTTTGTCTATCTTTAAGAACTTCTTCTTGCTCTTTTAATACTTTTTTCTCAGCATCAATTTCTGCTTGTTTATTAGCAATAATTTCTTTCTTTGCCTCATCGCTGTAGATTCTATTTTGCTTTGTTAATTCAAGTTCTTTTTCTCTTTGAGCAATATATGCTTTCTGTTCATCAACTAATTGCTGTTGGGAATCTAATTCATACTTTGCAGTTTCAACAGAAGTAGCACCTAAAGAACGCATTATGGTAATCTGACGTTGCAATTCTTTATTATGGGCATCTACTGCATTTTTTGCATTTTCCTGTGCCTTTTGAAATGCTTCTGTAGTATCAACTGCTTCACGCTGTTTTTTAATAAATTCAACCAATTTATTAAGCAATGTTGATATTAAAATAATTATACCGCCAATACCTGTACTTGATAATGATGCTTTAAAGCCTTCAACTCCAGTAGTTGCCGCTGTTGATGTAGCCTTAATAAGTGGAATCAATTGTTTTATTTGTGCCGCCAAACCACCAATGTTACCGCCTAATCCTTGTGTAATATCAAGGCCAGATTTAAATGCTTCCTCAAATGATTGCTGATAATTACCTACATTTCTTTGGAAGTTACCAATTGAGCCATCCATATCCTTAAGATTGTTATTAATTTCAAGAATTCTTTGCCCCAAATCAGTACGCTCAGCCTCATTATTTGTTTCTCTCCACCGCCTTTTAAGTTCAGCCATTTCAGCAGCAAGTGCATTATATGAACCTGCAGCCTTATCAGCACCATATTTAGCATCATTAATAACTTCATTAAGTTTATCTTGCTCTTTCTTACATTCATCAGCCAAAGCAATATATTCCTCAGTGGTACTATCAAGTCCAAGCATTGCAGCCTTTAAATCTTCTATGTGCTGTTTGTACTCTTTAATAGTACTGCCATCAAATTCAAATGATACTAGATTTTTAATTTCAGTTTGCATTGTGTTTAATTGGTTAGATAATTATTTTTATCTTTCACTTTAATAAAAGTACATTTTGTTGGTTTGTTACCCATGATGTCATAGTTGGTTATTTCATTTAAAATCCATATTGAATTATCAAAGAAATAAAACTTTTTAAGGGCATCCAGTGGTTTATCTTTTAAGAATACATAACAACTTACTTGTTTATTATTGCTGTCATATAAATCACTTATATAATTCTTCCAAAACTTGTAATAAAGTGTAGTTGAAATATCATAGTCTTTTGTGGAATCAATAAATGTTTGTGTAGGCAAAGTAAAATCAAGACTATATTGTATGTTATTAGTATGATGTACATTAATTAAAACATATTGTGCATCTTCATCAACATCAAAATATTTACTAAATACAGGTAAACATTTATCCATACTATGAGCAATTGTATTACCTGCATAATCTTTATCTGAATAAGTGCACAAATAACAAGGTGAACCATTTAATTTATCCATTTCACTCATGTTATCAGTCATATAAAAATCATAAGGAAAATCTTGCCATCCTGAGAAAAATACTAGTGCAGATTTTATATCTGATACATTGTTATTTTCTCTATCAAAGCAACATAATTTACTCATAGTGTCTTTTACAACATCACCATAATTATAAAGTAATGATGAAGTAGAATTTACATCAAAGTCAAAATGCTTAATATCATCTAATTCTTTTCTGTATAATGTTTGTTTAAATACAGGCTGTTGAATACATGTAGGTATTACTTTATAGTTGCCTGTTTGAATTACCCTAAAATAGTTACTTGATAAAGCAAATGGAATAATATTTTTAAATGTTGAACCTTCTAATAGATTTACAGAATCTGCGTTAAATTCATAGCCTGTATTAACATTTATTGAGCCATACTGTACTTTATTATTCATTCCATACAAATATGATGCATAAGTTTCAGGCGTATCTAATGAATAATTAACCCATTTAGTATTAGCCAAAGTAGGCTTGATTCCAATTTCTTTGCTTCTATCAATTCTGTACTCAATATTCTCTATATTATCTTGATAGAAATTCTTCATTAATTTAATATAGATAGTCTTATTGTGGTTGTCTATTTGATATTTTGCATTGAATAGGCGTGTGAAATCAGTTAAATATTTAAATGGTGAAGGGGTATCAGCAAATAAGGTTTTTTTTGTTATATCCATGTATTTTAAAGATGGATTATTTTCTGTATCATGATATGAACTTAATTCATCATTATATTGAGTAAAATACACTTCTTCACCCCATCCCTGATTGTAATCACTATTTGTATTTCTTTTATTTGATATAAATACATTTGTACCACCAGTTGCAACTAGTTTTTCTATATAGTGTCCATAACCGCCTTGTATTTGCTTTATCCACCTAATACTAACGCTTTTAATCCTAAGTATTATTTGTAAATCAGATACATTAGTTGGAAACCCATTTAAAGTTGTTCTTATTCCTTCTCTTAAACCATACACATAGTTATTTAATCCTTTTTCAATCTGTATTATATCAAGGGTTTTATATTTTATTTTACTCTTATCATATGTGTAATTCTCAGATGAGGAATAGTTAGTATTTAAATAGTTAACATATTGAGTAAGTCCACTTTGGAAATTAGCATCAGTATTATCAAAATCAGTACAACAAAAATAATCGCTACTACTTGCATAGCGTGTTGAACCTTTTACTACATCAATTCTATATATAAACCCACTCCAAGTTTCGCCTGTATACATATTCCCCTGTTGTCCCTTAAAGTGAGTATATAAATTGCTATAATTATTTTGATTACTAATATGAAAATCAAACCAAAAATCTAATTGCGGATTAGTCATACCTGAAAAAGTAAAATAGTTTCCACCACCATTAACTTTCCAAATATTTGAATTTATGTCATTGGTACGCATTAAAGCACCACTCCAATTAACTTGTTTGTAAAGTTGTGTTCTGTTGTTAATTTTTGAGTTATCAAACCTATCAAGTAATAGATATGTGTTATTATAATATCTACTATTTTTTATTTCATCATCCCACACAACTGTATAACCACCATTATTTTCAGGCAGTGATATTGTATCAAGTATGGTTTTATTTCTGATTGCTCTACGCTGATATGATGAGCGGAAATCACGCGCCTCAAATTCACTTAATTCACGTGAAGTTTCAACCATGGTAAAGCCATTATTATCATCCAGATAAGGCTTGTATGTAATGCTATCACTTGTAACAGCACTTGTGAAATACTGTTTAATGCTTGAAGGCATGTCATTTAAGTTTACCAATACATGTTTACTATCAAAATCATCACCATATAATCCTGAATAAGTAGGAACTGCAGTTATATGTAAATATGGTGCCATGTAATGCGCATATACAGGTGGTGTTGCTTTGTAATCATGCATGCGGCTTAGTGGCATCCATGAACTAAAAATATAATTACTATTCCATTGAAATAATACTTCTGTATCTTCTTGTTCTTTGGTTAAATCACCATTTACATAAAAATGATAGTACATGTCAGCAAGTGTTTTTTCACTACCATCTTCATTTGTTTGTAATGCATAAAAGAAAGAACCTAAGCCACCATATAAGGTACAGGAATACTTGATTTTTCCGCCTGTATTTGAAATATTATCCAATTGAAGATAGCCACTTTCAACAATATCCCCATTATTGATTAATTTAAAATCAACGCGTTTGTTAGGGTTAAAATCAGTGCTACCTTGAATTTTATCAAGGCGGAATATTGATGAAAATATTTTGTTATTCTGTGGCGTACCTTCAAGTACTACACTTTTTGAAAATGAATTTTTAATGGCAGTAGGCTTAGTAACCTCAGTTTCTTTATAACTGAAATTCACAGTAAAATTATCAGGTACATCAGCCCTAAGCCCATCTATATATAATTCTAATTTCATTATCTTCTTTCTTGTTTTTGACTTGCTTCCACTTCAATGGTATAAACAAACATTTTTCTACCCTGATTATTGAAAGTCTTATATTCACAATTATTATTGTTTACTATCACACTATGTATTTCATTTGATTCTAAGTCATGTAAATATACCTTAGTTGAACCCAATATATTATGCATTTTTTCTGCCTGAGAATCCATTAGATAACCTGTACTTAATTGCCATGTTGGGTTAACATCTTTGCGGTAATTTATCAAGCCCCAATTAGCCTTATTTATGTTACTATAATTTTGGCTGTATGTGTAATTTGTGTATTTGTCAGTACGTATTGCTTTGCCATCAACCAGCAATGAATCCCATCCGCCTCTGGCATTTAAATAATACAAACAGTACTGTTTACAACTATTGATAACATTGTATCTATACACATTATTTACATTTAAAATCATATCTGCATCACTATGCACATTTCCATAGTAGTAATGCAAAAAGTCATTATTAAATGAATTTTCAAAATCACCTGGCCACTGTGTTAAATCAAGATTTTGTATAAATGTATAATGCCCATGAGTAACTGCGGAACTATCTAATATATCATTAATCCATACCTTTGTTTCAGCACTATTACTTTTTCCATAAATTGTAAACATAAACAATTGGCGGCTGTCAAGTACATAAGATATTGGATTACTCAAATACACAATATCACCTTCATTATTGTAATCTACATAACTCCAATCATTGTAAACATTATAATCTCCACATAGACTATTAACACCATTAAAATCTTTGAATAATTGAAAACGCTTAATTGCTGTGTTACTCTTAACAAAGTTACCTGTGCCATCATCTATGTTTTTCAAATCTAAACTATCAGATATATTGTCTGCAATAATTGAATTTAATTCAATTGAATTAGTTGAATCAATAGTATATGAACGTAAATTATATGATGAGCCACTTGATACTACTAATGTATAATCAATATAATCAGAAATAACAGGATATAATGAATATTTTATTTGCTTCCATACAGGATAAAAACTTTCTTGTTTTATCTTTCCTTCTTGCCCTACATAGTAATTTGCACTTATTGTATCACCACTAACATCAACACCAGAAATAGTAATATATCCTTCACGTGTATTATAACTGTCATTCATATTTACTGTATAAGTAATGCTATATACATTGCCTGATACAGGTGAAGGTGAGGTAATATAATTTATCCATGTATTGACAGATGTAGCAACTAAAGGATTGGACATATTATCAACTGCAAAACTACAATTCAAAGATGGGTGTGAATTTGCGTCAACAATTATTGGTTCTGATATTATGTTTATGTTACCTACAGCCATTTTATTTTTATTTTAAAATATAATTATTATTGTCATTGTTTTTAAAAAATATTGTTCCAAATAATAGCCACAATTTGTTCTGTATCTTGCTTTAGTGCGTCCTCAAATAGTGGTATATATTTATTGTTTAATTCATCAAGTGTAGTGGCATATGGTTTATCTGTTGCCTGCTTTGTCCAACCAAAATTGTGTATATGTCTGGTAATAGCATAAGACATTCTTTCAAGTTTCTTTTCACGCGGTAAATTGCTATTATCATTGGGCTGTAGTCCTTTATCTTTAATCCATTGAAGTATGTTTAATCTTAATGCACCATTGCCGCCTTTTCTTGTTGGGCCACGTCCTACTTCTGTATATTTCCAGTAGTCAAGTAATGACATTTGAACAGTGGCTGTTTTACCATTAACAGTAATAAAAGTATGAACGCTGTCTATAAGTTTACCACTTGCTTTCCAATCACCTTTAAGCAAATTTGACTTATAAACAGCCTCAAATTCACGTGCATATTCATTTATAACGCGTTCAAAATTTGGTAAATCATAACCATCAATTAACATAATTAATTATTGTTTTTCCAATTCTTTATTGATTCCAATCTTTTCTGATACTTTGTTTTGCTGTATGCCCAAATATTGAAAAATGAATATATGCTCATATCAAATACTTTTTCCCATGGTTCACGTATTGTTTCACTTACTAAGTCAACTACACTTAGCCAAGAAAAATATATTTCTGTATCATTTGTAGATTTTTGCTCACTGTTTCCATCTGTTTCCTGTTCTCTTTGTTCTTCATTTTCCTCTTCATCCAATCCAAGTAAATTTGAATACCCTTTATTGAAATTGCTAATGAGTTCAGAAAAAAAAAGCATACCTGATTTGCGGTAACTATACTTACCTTCTGTCTTATAGTTGTAGCAAGTTCTGCAACATCATAACCTTCACCATATTTACAGCCTTCTGGTAAAAGAAATATTGCTAATATGTTACCATAATATTTTTCTAAATCCTTCTTATGCCAGAAAGTTTGAAAATCTATATATTGTGATACAGTGAATTTTTGTAAATCAACACAAACATTGTACTTTTTACCATCAATTACAACTGATTTAATAGCACCCATGCCACCCTTCTTTTTGAGAAATGAGAAATCATTAATCCAACTGATAGCATTAAACATTGCCTGTGCCTTGAAAATATCAAGGCTGTAAACAACATCTTCATCTACATCACATAATAATGCAAGTAATGACATGTATTTATCAAATTCAGCCTTACTATCATCTTTGAATATGTCAAGAATTTCATAGTATTTATCTATGCTAACATCATTCCAACTTTTAATCTTTAATTCTATATCCATTGCTATTTATCTTATTGAAATATTATAATTACCACTATTTGAAGTCCTACTATTCCATGCTATTGAAGTTGCAATAACTATATCATCATGTAATCCATATGGGGCATTGTAGGTTATCTTTCCACCTGCAGTTATTTCCATGGCATAAGCACCAAATTGTATTTTACTTTCAGTATCATTTATTAGTTTAATATTGCCTTCACCAATAGCCGCCTGCAAGCCTTCAATAATATCACGCTTTGTTGTATTTGATGTATTGAATTCTTTAATGATTCCAACCAAATTTGGATTTTGTTTTTTAAGAATATCAATATATACTGTACCAATACTGTTACTTTCACATGTAATCTTTCTTATCTTTTGTTTTGGTATTTTATTAAGTGTATCAGTAATCCACTTTGCCTGTTGCATTGGTGTTCTATTTCTGGTATATTGAAGTAATACCTGTTGCCCATTTTCATTAAATGCAGTTAAAACAGTGTAGTCACCATTGCCGCCATTTGCCCAGTCAATTCCAAACCATAATTTGTTACTTGAAAGTAAGGTATCTTTTGCAGTCCATAATGTGTTATCATAATCAAATACACCTGTTCCACCATCAATAAATTCACCCAAAAATTCAGTTTTAAATTGTCCTTTGGGTAACATATTGCGGTATAATTCAAGTTTCTCAGGGCTTAAAAACTTTGAGGTATCAAACTCATTCCAATCAACGCTTATTACATCTTTTCTTTTGCCTGATAATCCAAGCATGTAGTAATCATAAAAGAATCCGCTTTTTTGACGCGGTGTTGAACACATAAGTATTGGTGCTCTATAAACATTTGTCCAAGCAAGTACCAATTCAAGAATATCAGAATCTAAGTAACTACATTCATCTAATACTAAGATTCCTGATATTGTTATACCACGTAATGCATCCTTCTGAGCACCTGATTTGAACATTATAGTGCTACCATTAATTAGTTCAATTTCAAGTGTGTTGCTATTTTTTTTCTTAATAATTTTTGAATCAATAATTGCCTTACTAATCTCTTTATATATCTTTCTACTTTGATTAAGTGTAGGGCTAATTATTGCATTAGTTGAATTGGAATAATTAATTGCATATCTCAATAATTCATTCTCTGCCATTAAAGATTTACCACACTGGCGCTTACTTTTGACAACAACAATTTTGCCACTTTTAAACCCATCATTTAAAAGTGTGTGTACTTTTTGCTGCCATGGCTCAGGGGTATATCCTATAAAACTTGACATTGAATAAATTAATTATTGCTCATTATTTGCTGGGTTCACTCCAAAATTAAATTTGATACCCTCAGCCTTCAAGTCAACAGCAACCTTTTCATTGTAAAGTCCATCCATCTTATTGATTAAATCAAGGGCTTTAACAGCACTCATATAATCATTTCTTTCCATGGCTTTGGCTATCAAAGATTCTATTCTTTCACGCTGCACATCACGCGTCTTTTGAACAAATTCTTTATTGTCCTCTTCAAGTGATTCCAAGGCATCCTTTACATAACGCTGTGCTGAGCGTAATACACAGCCCCATCTATTCATTATTTCAGATTGGATTCTTTGCCTTGATAATCCCTGTCTGATATAATCATATATTACTTGACGCCTGTAAAGTATTTCAGTTTCTGTCCACTTTTTAAAGTTATCATCACTGCGCAATGCATCTATCTTTTTCTTCATCATTTCATCTATTTCTTCATTAGATAAAAATTTGAAAATACCATCTTCATTTGTGTTAATTTCCTTCATAGTAATTAGTTGTTTTAATTAAAATATATTTCGCGACTAATATGTTTTTAATAAAAAAAAATGGTGTTCATTATTTTTGAACACCACTTAAAAATTAAACATTATTTTTTGGCTTTCTGCCTCTTTTCTTTGGCTGTTTATTTGGCTCAATATTGTAATCTTTATGTTCTTCAATAAACTGGTTTAGTTTATTCCAAGTTTCATCATCAACTTCTTTAATTACAATATTATTTTCTTCTACAGGCTCTTCTTTTGTTTCAACAGTTACTTCTACCACCTCAGATGTTTCAGGCTGCTGTGGGGCTTCATTTAAAGCCTCAGGGCTTTCTGTTGGTTGTTCAGGTATTTCAGTTTCAGTTACCTGTTCAGATTCTGAATTTTCATTTTGCCTTTGCTGCTCTTCAAGTAACCTTTGTTGCTCTTCTTGCTTTTTCTTTTCAAGTTCCTGTGCTGCATACTTTATTTTGTCTTGAAGCCATAATCTACCACACTTTTGGTATAAGTAGAATATACAACTGGAGCAATTAAAATTAATCATTTGTGGCCCAGCAATACGTTCATATATACGCTTAACTTTTTCATCTAACCACTTTGGGCTATTGTGCTTAGTTCCCTGCTTAACTGCAGTTTCAAAGTGAGGTGCTGCTTGTGCTAATTCCTCAAATTCCTCTTTAGTAAAATTAAATTCCATAATCTTATTTTGCTTAATCATTATTATTTTATATCTTTTGAATTAATCTATTTATTAATGTTTCAATTGAAACAAATAAGTCATTTACAATTAAAAGTAATTCTGTAATATGCTTACTAAAATAACTAACTAATGCTGTCAACATTAAATTAATCAAAGTAAAATTTGAAGTAACAATCATTAGTATTATTCCAGTCCACCATGTACTACATAATGTACAATCAAATGGTTTAAGTCTTATATCCTCAGGGCGTCCTATTCCCTTAAATAAGTGTTTCCAAATTAGATATTTAATAGTTTGGATTATTCCACTTAAATCAATCAAGTAGCAAATTACTACACTTATCAGTATCAGATTTATCAAGTACATTTTTGCCAAGTATTATTTGAGCAATCTTTGCCCTTATTTTATTCAAATAAATATTAATTGATGCCGCGCTTACACCTAATTCTTTTCCCAATTCTCTTTGGCTACCTATCTCTGCATACATCAGTAGTACACGCCTTTCAGCCTCTGATAAATCACAAAATATAATTGATTTAAGCATTGATAATAATGCTGTATCTTCATCAAATATATCATCATTGTGTGGCTTGTAATCAGACATTAATTCATCTATATTAATGTCATTCTTCTCCTTGTTCTTCATTGTAATCTTCTATTGGTATTGTATTATTAAAATTCTTTTTATACTTGTAATAATATGGTGAATTTTTGCTCATAATATTGTTTTTAATCATAATAAAAATATAATCATTCAACTTATTATTATCCACTATTTTATGCAAACTATTTTCATCCATCTCTAATAAAGTAATATAAATATCCTGTTTTAAATCTTCCAAATTATCAGGATTTTCATTTTTACCCAGAAGTTTTAAATAGCCTTCAATTACTTTGTTTTTGGCTATATTTTCCACTACTGTATTATTGTAATTTCCCATGGTATTAGATTTTTACTTCTTCTTATTGATATTCTTCAAATCCTTAACTAAATCCACAATTCTTAAAAGTGCCAATGCAATTATTATTCCAATTGCTGCATAAATTTCATTCATAGTATTACTTGTTTTTTAATTCTTATTTCTATTAATAAATAGTTGATTAATATAAAAAAATCATATTGGAATCAATTATTTTTTAAAATATCTTTGCTAATATTCATTGGTATATATTTACCATAACTCATATCAAGTAATGCCTTTAATTCATAATATTCATTGAAGTCTTTAATTAAAGCATTGCTGTTATTGGTATGCTTTGTTTTCATTCTGCAGTAACCTAAGAACGCCTTCTTAATAGCCTTCTCTGTGAAGATAAATAATCCATCCTGAGCCATTATTATAAGCATATTATGCCCACTATTTAACTTATACCATTTGCTGTAGTTGCTCATTACTATTTCTTTTCCACCACTAATTGCGCTTGCATTTACAATGAATACTTTTTTATCTTTAAATTCATCAGGGCATGGTGTGGTATCTTCATCATAATCTTCAATTGAAGTAGTGTCACATGTGCCATAGTATTCAGCAAATATTTCAGCAAGGCTATCATCTTTATCAGGTACATTACAATAGCGGAAATTCCTACATAATCCTGTAGTGTTACCTACTTTGAAGTAATCATTTATTTCTCCATCTGTGCCCATTAATGTTTGGTTCTGGAAGGTTTTAATCTCAACCCCATAAGTAGTGGCACTGGTTGAAAAATAACAGTCTAAATTAAAGTCCTCTTCTGTTTTAGTCCATGCGCTTGATACCCAATCATAGCCATTAAGGTAATTGGTAATAAATTCTGTTTGTTTTTCATCAATACGTTTCATAGTAGTTTAGTTTTATAATCTATTTATAAATATCTGCTTGTTTCTAAAAATTCATGTTACTGGCAAATATTTTTATTAATAAGAATACAAGTTGTCAGACAATCACTAATTAAATTTTGACATAATGCCACAATTATTCAATATATTTGTAGCAAAATGATAGTGATTAAAAATTTTTCCTATGGGAATTTTTTAAGTGTGTAAGTAAAACCACCTGCTTTAGTAACAAAATGTTATTTTTTAAATTTAAATTTGCAAACAAGATTATGGCTAAATTTTGTTCTAATTTGCGACTTATTAAAAATATATGGCAAAAAATATTTTGTGTAAGTGATTGATATTAGATTAAATAAGTAATGCTGGAGGGAAGTAAGTTCACTTCCCTCCAGCTCCACAAAAATAGGCCGCCGTTTGGCGACCTTTTTTTGTGGAGCTGGAGGGGTCGAACCCGATCCTTTTTTTAGTTCACTCCGTGAACGGTGGCCCTCCGGGCCATCTCGTTCGCATACTCACTTCGCCCCAATACTAACGAACGTGCGTTGGTATTGGTGCGAGCGAGGCGACGAGCGAGACCGCGGTCCCGGAGGGCCGCCAAGCGGAATGGAATGGAGCGCGTTTACGGAGTAAACTAAAAAAAGGTCGAAGGGTGGCGCAGCCACCCTATGTCATAGTTTGGCGGTGGAAAACAAAAAAGGGCCACCGAAGTGACCCTCTTTTATTTAGTTTTCCGGAAATTAGAAACCTCCGAAACCGCCAAACTGTGACATATCGAATTCTTCTACCTTAACACCAGCGGGAACCTCGAACATAGCGGGATCAACTGCCTTCTCCTCGAACTTCTTGCAGGTCTGGCCGAAAGTACCGAAATCTGAAGTCATCTCGTTCTTGAGCTGGATGCCTTTGTAGATCCAAACGGTCTGCTCTGACTGGTTGCCCATCATGTCAA
>JAEEGL010871340.1_pt1 | contig 15571 bp, 10 predicted proteins | sample 9134231 | NCBI WGS metagenome assembly JAEEGL01 (sample SAMN16246548, study PRJNA631951) | gut metagenome | biome: gut microbiome; feature: rumen; material: fiber-attached | host: Bos | place: Iran: Karaj | collected 2018-10
ATAACGGAGGCCGTCCATGAATGAGATCCGGAATCTGATCCTCATCCCCAACACCTCGAAGAGGATCCCGGCGGAGTCCATCGCCGCGCTTGCCGACCGGCTTCTGTCGCTCGGCGGGAAGGTGGGGATGCTCCCGGAACACGAGGACTATCTCTCCCCCGTCTCGGGGAAGCTTTCATTTGTCTGGAACGGTCCTGCGGACGGTCCGGACCGGGATACAACCGCGGCGCTGGTGCTCGGCGGAGACGGATCGATCATCGAAGCCTCCCACCGCCTTCTCGGTCAGGACGTGCCGATCCTCGGGATCAATTACGGCCGCGTGGGATTCCTCGCGGGGATCGAGATCGGCGAGTCGCACCTTCTGGAGCATCTCTTTACCGGGTCGTACGTGATCGAGAACCGGATGATGCTCGACGCCTGCGTGACCGGAGAGGACGGATGCGAACGGGGATCGTTCACCGTCCTCAACGACGTGGTGCTGACGAACGGACCCGTCGCGCGGCTGATCGCGTTCGACGTTCACTGCGACGGGGTCCTCATCGAGACCTGCCGGGCGGACGGCATGATCTTTGCGACGCCCACGGGTTCGACCGCCTATTCGCTGTCTGCAGGAGGGCCGGTGCTGGATCCCTCCGTGGCGGCGGTCTGCGTGACGCCGATCTGCCCGCACACCCTCTCCAGCAGGCCGGTCATTTTCCGCGGGGATTCCGTCTTCAAAATCGACAATATCCGCAGCAACAACGCCTCCGTATGGCTCAACGCCGACGGACGGGACGATCTGGCGCTCACGGAGGGTGACCGGATCGGGATCCGCCGGTCCGCGTTCAGCACCAAGCTCATCCGCGTGAGAGAGGGAGGATTCCTCGACGTGCTCCGGGCAAAGCTGTCCGAATAAAACAGACAAACAAATCGGATCCGACGGGAGACCGTCTTTCCGAAAATATAAAACACAATCCAGGTCCGGATCCGGCAGACGCCGTCCAGAAAGGAACGTCATGAAGGTCAAGAGACATAACAAGATTCTTGAGATCATCGAGAACTACAACATCGAAACCCAGGAAGAGCTGATCGCGAAGCTCAAGCTCGCGGGGTTCGACGTGACGCAGGCCACGGTTTCCCGCGACATCCGCGAGTTGAAGCTCTTGAAGCAGATGTCCGACATGGGGACGTACAAATACGTGGTCCCGAAGAACAACGGCACGGAAAACCAGCATGTTTACAGCCGCGCGCTCGCTTCGTCCGTGAAGAACGTGGACTATTCCCAGAACGACATCGTCATTAAGACCTACGCCGGGATGGCGCAGGCCGTGGCCGCGGGCGTGGACACCATGCACGAGGCCGACATCCTCGGATGCGTGGCCGGCGACGACTGCATCATCATCGTGTGCCGGGACAACGAATCCGCCGCCGCCATCGCGCACCGGATCACCAAGCTCATCAATTCCTGAACGGTCCCCGTTCCGCGGGGGAAAACGACCATGCTCCAATACCTGACCATCGAAAACATCGCCGTTGCGAAGCAGATGGAGATCTCCTTCCGCGGCGGCTTTACCGTCGTCACAGGGCGGACCGGGGCGGGAAAATCCATTGTGATCGACAGCCTCCTCCTGCTGTGCGGCGCGAAAAACGGACGCGAACTGATCCGGACCGGCGAAGACCGCGCGCAGGTATCCGCCATCTTTTCCTGTGCCCCGGATGCTGCACCAGCTCTTTCCCGGATCGGGTATCCCCCGGACGAGGACGGAGTCTTGGAGGTCTCGCGGACCGTGAACGCCGACGGGCGTTCCGCGGCGAGGATCAATCGCAAAGCAGCCCCGCTTTCGGCACTGCGCGAGATCGCGCCTCTTCTTCTGAGCGTGCAGACGCAGAGCGAGCGGAACGATTTCGCCGATAAATCCGGTTATCCGGCCCTGCTCGACGCCTTCGCGGACGACGGGAGCGAGCGGGCGGAATACGGCAGGCTGTACGGGGAGATCCTCGGGCTGAGGAAAAAGATCGCCGATCAGCGTCAAGCCATGAGCCAGCGGGAAATGATGCTCGATATCCTGAAATTCCAGAAAAAGGAAATCGACTCGGCAAAGCTGTCCGCAGAGGATGAGGAAGAAAAGCTGATCCGGCTGCGGACGAAGCTGAAGAGCATCGAAAAAGTGGCGAAATACACCGGGATCGTGGTCCGCGCGCTCTCGGACAGCGAAAAGGGAGCGACCGCCGCGTATCTGCTCGAGCGGGCGGAAAACGCGCTAGCCCAGCTTTCCGATACGGTGGAGGACGCCGACGGGATGGCCGCGCGGCTTCAGAATTACCGGTACGAGATCCTCGATATCGCGGAGAGGGTCCGGGACGCGCTCGGGGACGACGCGGACGGGGATCCCACGGAAAAGCTGACGCAGATCGAAGCGCGGCTTGCCGTGATCGAAAAGCTGGAGCGAAAATACGGTCCGTCGATCGCCGAGATCAAGGCGAAGCGGGCTGAGCTCGCCGGAATGATCGCCGATCTCGAGGACGGGGATTTCCGGATCGCGCAGCTCGAAAAGGAGCTCGCGGCAAAGGAAACCGAAACCGCGGAGGCCGCGGAAGCGCTCCGCGCAAAAAGGACCGCCGCCGCTCGGAGGCTGACCGAAGAGATCGCGGGATCCCTGCGGTTCCTCGACATGCCGAAGGTCCGGTTCCGGGTCGCCCTTACGCCGCTCTGGGAAAAAGGAGCTCCCGTGTTCCGTCCCGACGGATGCGACGATGTGGATTTCCTCATTTCCGTCAACGCCGGGGAAGAGCTCGGCTCCCTCGGGAAGGTTTCCTCCGGCGGGGAACTGTCGCGGATCACGCTGGCCCTGAAAGCGGCGCTCGCCCGCGAAAACGAATCCGCAACGCTGATTTTCGACGAGATCGACACGGGGGTCTCCGGCGGCACCTCCGAGAGGATCGGGATCATGATGAAAAAGCTGTCGGAAAACGCGCAGGTGATCGCCGTCACCCACTCCCCGCAGATCGCGTCCATCGCGCCGTGCCATCTCCTGATCGAGAAGGACGAGCGGGACGGGCGCACGGAGAGCTCCGTCCGGGAGATCTCCGGGGACGAGCGCACGGCGGAGATCGCGCGGATCATCGGCGGCATCGACGTCACGGAAAAGCAGACCGCGGCGGCGAAGGAAATGCTGGCGAAAAACACGGACGGACAGTGACCCGGGAGGCACCCGGGCTCCGGGTATCCGATACAACACAATCAAAGAATCAATATACGGGAGAAAAACATCCATGGGCATCTACGAAGAACTGAAAGCGCGCGGCCTGATCGCGCAGGTCACGGACGAAGAGCAGATCCGGGAAATGGTGAACGCGGGAAAAGCGAAGTTCTATATCGGCTTCGACTGCACCGCGGACAGCCTCACGGCCGGACATTTCATGGCGCTCACCCTGATGAAAAGACTTCAGCAGGCGGGGAACCAGCCCATTGCCCTGATCGGCGGCGGCACCACGATGATCGGCGACCCCACGGGCCGGACCGACATGCGCAAAATGCTGACAAGGGAAGACATCAACCACAACGCGGAGTGCTTCCGCCGTCAGATGGAGCGGTTCATCGACTTCGGCGAAGGACGTGCGATGATGGTGAACAACGCGGACTGGCTGCTCGATCTGAATTATGTGGACTTTCTGCGCGAGGTCGGCGCGTGCTTCTCCGTCAACAACATGCTGCGTGCGGAGTGCTATAAGCAGAGGATGGAGAAGGGCCTTTCCTTCTTTGAGTTCAACTACATGATCATGCAGTCCTACGACTTCTACTATCTCTATCAGCACTACGGCTGCAACATGCAGTTCGGCGGCGACGACCAGTGGTCGAACATGCTCGGCGGTACGGAACTGATCCGCAAGAAACTCGGCAAGGACGCGCACGCCATGACCATCACCCTCCTGACGGATTCCCAGGGCAAGAAGATGGGCAAGACCGCCGGCAACGCCGTATGGCTCGATCCGGACAAGACCTCTCCCTTCGAGTTTTACCAGTACTGGCGGAACGTGGGCGACGCGGACGTCATGAAGTGCATCCGGATGCTGACCTTCCTGCCCCTCGATCAGATCGACGAGATGGACAAGTGGGAAGGAAGCGGACTCAACCGCGCAAAGGAGATCCTCGCATACGAACTGACGAAGATGGTCCACGGCGCGGAAGAAGCGGACAAGGCTCAGACCGCGGCGAAAGCCCTCTTCGGAGGCGGCGCGGACAATTCCGACATGCCCACCACCGCGCTGACGGACGCGGACTTCACCGACGGGAAGATCTCCGTGATCACGATGCTTGTGAAATCCGGCCTCTGCGCCACCAATTCCGACGCGCGGCGCACGATCCAGCAGGGAGGCGCGGTCATCGGCGACGAAAAGGTCGCGGACGTGAAGGCGGCGCTGGACATGTCCCTCTTCGAAGGGGACGGCGTCATCCTCCGGAAGGGGAAGAAGAGCTTCCACAAGTTCACGAAAGCCTGATGAAAGACTATAAGATCCTGCTGTTCGACGCGGACAACACCCTGTTCGATTTCAGCCTCGGAGAGGAAAACGCCTTCCGGGAAACGGCAGCCGCGGGAGGATTTGCGTTTGCCGAACCGCTGTACCTCGCGTATTCCCGGATCAACGATTCCCTGTGGAAACGGCTGGAACGGCGTGAGATCAGCCTCGATTTTCTCAAGCTCGAACGCTTCCGTCTGCTGCTCGTCTCCATGGGGGAACCGGAGGGCGGGGAAACGCTCGAAAAAGCCGCCTTTCTGCGGGACGCCTATATCGAAGCGCTCGCGGAGCAGGCCGTGCTCATTCCCGGCGCGTACGAGCTGTGCCGGGACCTCGCGCCCCGGTACGAGATGTATATCGTCACGAACGGCATCTCCCGCATCCAACATAGACGCTTCGCCAAGTCAGGTCTCGCGCCGTTTTTCCGCGGGATGTTCGTCTCGGAGGAGATCGGGGTGCAGAAGCCGGAGCGGGGATATTTCGACGCGGTGTTCGCCTCGCTCGGGAACCCGCCGAAGGAGGAGGTCCTCGTGATCGGGGACTCTTTGACTTCGGACGTGGACGGTGCCCTCGTGTACGGGCTGGATATCTGCCGGTACAATCCGGGCGGGAAGCCGGACGAGGGAAGGAAAATCACATACACTGTAACAAAGCTGTCCGGACTGAAGGACATTCTCTCTGGAGGAAGATCATGACCGATGCGCTCCGGCGTCTTGCCGGAAAAGTGGAAGCATACGCCCGGGAAAGCGGGGAGGGGATCTCCGTTCTCGCTGACGAACCGATGAGCCGGCACACGTCCTTCCGGATCGGGGGACCTGCCGGTCTCTTCCTTGCGCCGGCAAGCAGGGAGGCGCTATCCTTCCTGATCCGCGCCGCGGCGGAAGAAGGCGTCCGGACCTTCATCCTCGGCAACGGGAGCAACGTGCTCTTCGACGACGCGGGATTCGACGGCGCGGTCGTCGCGACGGGGGCATTCGACGAGATAAGGATCGAAGGCTGCGCGATCGCGGCGGGAGCGGGAGCGTCCCTGTCTTCCGTCTGCAAAGCCGCGCGGGACGCCTCCCTCACGGGGCTGGAGTTCGCCTACGGGATCCCGGGATCCGTGGGCGGCGCGGCGGTGATGAACGCGGGAGCCTACGGCGGGGAGATCTCGTCCGTTTTGGAGACGAGCGAGTCCCTCGATCCGCGGACCGGGGAGATCCGGTCGCTCACTCTGCCGCAACACCGGTTCGGATACCGGGACAGCGTGTACCGGCATGAAAACCGGATCGTTCTCTCGGTCCGCTTCCGGCTGGCAGAGGGGAACGAAGACGAAATCACGGCGAAGATGAACGACTTTGCCGGACGGCGCGTGGCAAAGCAGCCGCTCGAATACCCGAGCGCGGGTTCCGTGTTCAAAAGGCCGGAAGGCCGTTTCGTCGGTCAGATGGTCGAGGAAAGCGGGCTCAAAGGATACAGGATCGGCGGGGCGGAGGTCTCCGAAAAGCATGCCGGCTTCATCGTCAACCGGGGCGGGGCTACTTCGTCCGACGTGCTCGCCCTCGCGGAACATATCCGGGAGACGGTGCGCCGGAATTACGGCGTGGAACTGGAATGCGAGATCATTCATGTGATTTGATATGGCGGAAAGCTTTTCGAAAAAAGTAAAAGAACAGCTGGCGGCGGCAGAGATCCGGAAAAAGTGCTGCCGCCATACCTCTGACGAGATGAAGGCACTTGAGCGGGAAAACTGTACGGAAGAACGCCTGAGAGAACTGTGGGGCAGATGCCGCTGCGACGGATGCAGGTCCGTCTTTTTCAGGGAACTGTTCCGGCTCTGCGGATCAGTGACGGATCCGGCGAAATCCTATCAGCTGGATTTTGCGTTCGGGACCGGGGAAGCGGCTTCCTTTGCGCGGGAGTGCCTGGCGGAAGCCGGATTTCCTTTCGGGGAATCCCGCCGCGGGGGGAAGGCCGTGCTCTGGCTCAGGGAAAGCGGGGCGGTCGAGGATTTTCTCGCGTTCATGGGAGCGACCGCCGCGTCTTTTGACGTGATGAACGCGAAGATCGACCGGGAGTTCCGCGGGAACGTCAACCGCCAGGTCAATTTCGACACGGCGAACATCGGCAAGCTTCTGAGAGCTGTAAAAAAATACGAGGATGCGGCGCATAAGCTGAGATCCGCCGGGAAATACGATCTTCTGCCGGAAGAGGTGCGCGTCACGGCGGAACTGCGCAGCGCCAACGAGCAGATGAGCTTCGAGGAACTCGGACGGCTGCACGATCCGCCGATCTCCAAATCGGGAGTGAAGCACCGTCTCGAAAAGCTCCTGCGGGCGGCGGAGGAACTGGAAGGTTCGGATTAGCGCCGCATCCCGCCGCAGGACGGGAAGACCGGAAATATCGGTATTTATGAGAGTAATTCTCTGAATTATCCGCATATTACAAATCCGTCATTGCGAGACCCCGCAAGGGGTCGCGGCAATCCGTTTTTTCCCGAATTCAGCTAAGGCTGTGCTCGGGAAGAGCCCGGGGGAGAACGGATTCCCACACCGGTGACACGGTCACCGGTTCGGAATGACAGGGAAAAGGGCATTTTTGCCCGGTGTCTTTATTGGATTGCTACAGAACGGGAGGATCCGCATGCCCGATTTTGTCCATCTGCATCTGCACAGCGAATACAGTCTGCTCGACGGCGCGTGCCGGATCGCGGACATTCCGAAGGCCGCGAAAGCCGCCGGTCAGACTGCCGTCGCCATCACCGACCACGGGAACATGTACGGCGCGGTGGAATTCTATAAAGCCTGCAAAGCCGAAGGGATCAAGCCGATCATCGGCTGCGAGGTCTATGTGGCGAAACGCAGCCGATTCGACCGGGAACGCGAGCACGACGCCGGCTCGAACCACCTCATCCTTCTGGCGAAAAACGAAACCGGATATCTGAACCTCATCACCCTCGTGTCCAAAGCGTATACGGAAGGGTTTTATTCGAGACCCCGCATCGACACGGATCTTCTGGAAGAGCATGCGGAGGGGCTCGTCTGTCTGTCCGCGTGTCTCGCCGGGTTCATTCCGCGCTCGATCGTCGCCGGAGAATACGACCGCGCGGAGGAATACGCCCGCAGGCTGGACCGGATCTTCGGACGGGGGAGTTTTTACCTGGAACTGCAGGACCACGGACTCCGGGACGACGACGTGGTGAACGCCGGTATCCGGAGGCTGTCCGAGCGGACCGGGATCCCCATGGCGGCGACGAACGACGTCCACTACATCCGCAAGCCGGACGCCGACACGCAGGCCATCCTCATGTGCATCCAGACGGGGAACGTGATCGCCGACGGACGCCCGATCGGGTTCGAGACGGACGAGTTCTACTTCAAAAGTTCGGCGGAGATGGCGCGTCTGTTCCGGGAGTACGAGGGAGCGCTCGAGAACACGCAGAAGATCGCGGACATGTGCTCCTTCGATTTTGAATTCGGAAAGACCAAGCTGCCGCGCTACCGTCCGGAAAACGGCGCGGAGCCCGGAGAATTCCTGCGCTCCCTCGCGTACGCGGGGCTCGAGAAAAAAGCCGGGGACGGACACATCGTCTTTGATGAAGCGCATCCGCGCGCGGTGTACGAGCAGCGGATCGAATACGAACTGGACGTCATCGGGAAGATGGGATACGCGGAATACTATCTCATCGTGTGGGATTTCGTTCACGCGGCCAAGCAGAAGGGCATTCCGGTCGGACCCGGAAGAGGCTCGGGAGCGGGCTCCCTCGTCGCGTATCTCGTGGGGATCACGGACATCGATTCCATCCGGTTCGATCTGCTGTTCGAGCGGTTCCTCAACCCGGAGCGCGTCAGCATGCCGGACTTCGACATCGATTTCTGCTACGACCGGCGAGACGAGGCGATCGCTTACGTCCGGGAAAAATACGGGGACGACCACACCGCCCAGATCGTGACGTTCGGGACGCTTGCGGCGAGAGCGGCCGTAAGGGATGTCGGGCGCGCCCTCGGCATGAGCTACGGGGACGTGGACGCCGTGGCGAAAAAGATCCCGCAGGAGCTCGGCATGACTTTAAAAAAAGCGCTCGATACCGTGCCGGGCTTAAAATCCCTGTACGAGGAGGACGACCGGGTACACCGGCTGATCTCCGTCGCCGCCGCGCTCGAGGGAATGCCTCGGCACGCCTCCACGCACGCGGCGGGCGTTGTGATCACGGACAGGCCCGTGACCGATTACGTCCCGGTTTCCGTGAACTCCGGTGTCATCGTCACGCAGTTCGACATGGACACCGTCGCCGAACTCGGCCTGCTCAAATTCGATTTCCTCGCTCTGCGCTACCTGACCATCATCGACGGGGCGGAGAAGGAGATCCGGGAAAAGGAACCGGATTTTGATCTCACGAAGGTCGATATGTCGGACCCCGCGACGTATGACACCGTCAGCGCGGGCAGGACGGACGGGGTGTTCCAGCTCGAATCCGCCGGGATGCGCCAGATGCTGACCCAGCTGCAGCCGCGGAGCCTGAACGACATCATCGCCGCCATCGCTCTCTACCGTCCGGGTCCGATGGATTCGATCCCGAAGTACATCGAAGCGCGTCACGATCCCTCGAAGATCCGATACGCGACGCCGAAGCTGGCCCCCATCCTGGACGTGACCTACGGCTGCATCGTCTATCAGGAACAGGTCATGCAGATCTTCCGCGAGATCGCCGGGTATTCCTTCGGTCACGCGGACGTGGTGCGCCGGGCGATCTCCAAGAAGAAACAGGGCGTGCTCGAGAGCGAACGGCAGTCCTTCCTCGACGGCGCGCGGGAGAGGGGCATCGGGGAAGAGGACGCGGTCGAGCTGTTCGACGACATCGTCAGCTTTGCGAACTACGCCTTCAACAAGAGCCACGCGGCGGCCTACGCGGTGCTCTCCTTCCGGACGGCGTATCTGAAGACCCACTACCCGAAGGAATACCTCTCCGCGCTGCTGACTTCGGTCAGTTCCTACGCCGACAAGATCGCCGAGTATGCCGCCGATTCCGCCAGACAGGGGATCCCGGTGCTGCCTCCGGACGTGAACCGCAGCCGCGCGGATTTTCACGCGGAGGAGAAGGGGATCCGATTCGGCCTGTCGGCGCTCAAAAACATGGGCGAGGGATTCGTGAACAAGCTGGTCGGGGAACGGAACCGGGGCGGGGAATTCCGCTCGCCGGACGACTTCATGGCCCGCATGAAGGACCTCGACATGAACAAGAGGCAGATGGAGACCCTCATCAAATCGGGGGCGCTCGACTCGCTCGGGGTCCCGCGCAGCCGCTGGCTGGCCGTATACGAGAGCGTCATGGAAAAGCAGTCCTCCGCTGCCCGGAACGACGTCGCAGGACAGATCGGTCTGTTCGACACCGCCGCCCCGGATTCCCTCCCCGTGCCCGGGATCGTATTCCCGGAACTCCCGGAATTCTCGGCGCGCGAAAAGCTGGCGCTGGAAAAGGACAGCTGCGGGCTGTATCTCTCCGGGCATATCTTAGACGATTACAGGCTGCACATCGACGCTTTGAATCCCGTCCCTCTGCGGGAAATCCGCGGGACAGCGCGGGAAGGCGAAGACGGCGGGGAACAGGAAGCGGAAGGCGGGGAAGCGGTCCCGGCCTATCCGGACAAAGCCCGCGTGCTGGCTGCGGGATCGGTCTCGAAACGGGTAAACAAGGCTACGAAAAAAGGGGAACAGATGGCGTTCGTGACGCTGGAGGACAGCACGTCGTCCGTGGAAATGCTCGTCTTCCCGAAGGTCCTCGAGCGATACGGGCATCTCTTGACCTTCGATTCCGCCGTAGCCGTGTCCGGGACCGTCAGCATCCGCGAGGAAGAGGATCCGAAGCTGCTCTGCGACCGGGTCGTGGCGCTGATCCCCGACGCAAAGGCCGGGGAGGATCCGGACGCCATCCCTTCCGCCAACGCGGAGCTGACCCGGAGGGGGGCGGACGCGGCCGTTCCCGGGGAACCTGCGCGGGAAAAAGCCGCCGTTCCGACTGACGCGCCGGTTCCGGAAAGAGGTGTTCAATCCGTACAAACGGATCCCCGCGCCCCTCAGTCCGTGCTGACAAAGATTTTCCTCCGCACTCCTTCCGAGGATTCCGAAGAATTCCGGAGGGCGAGAGCGTTCTGCCGCATTTTCTCCGGAGTCGTTCCGGCCGTGTTTTACACGTCGGATACGAAAGAATACCGTACCCCCGCGGAAACCGTCAACCCGACTCCTTTTGTGATCGGAGAACTGAAGGAGATCCTCGGGGAGGAAAACGTGGTCCTGCGGTGACTTCCGGCCGTAAAAATCCGGAAAAACCGGAAAAATCGGTTAAAAATCCATGAAAATCCGGTAAAAATCAGATTCGGTTCATATTGGATTCAAAATTAGGGTATATACTTACACGCAGTATCACAAGGAAAGGTCGCGCGACATGAAGGAAACGGACAGCCCGCAGGTCAACTGGGGATCGGAAACGCTTCACGTGCTGGGAATCATCCTGCACGTTCTTTTCCGGATTTTTTCCTGGTTCATGAATATTTTCCTGACCTTGCTGCTGATCGGGCTGATCACGGGCATCATCGTCTCGACGGTGTTCGCCATATATATCAACAACCATCTGGATCTGGAGATCGATCCTTCCTCCATCGTTTCCGTGAACCGGGACTCCGCCACCCGTATTTACTACATGAAATACGACACCATGGAGGACCGCATCAACCGGAACGGCACGCCGGTGGAGATCGAGGACCAGCGGCTGACGGGCGAGGATTCCACGGTCGCCGTATCCTTCTCCCAGATCCCCGACAACCTGTATCACGCCTTTATCGCCATCGAGGACAAGCGTTTCAAGGACCATAACGGCGTGGACTGGATCACCACGGCGCAGTCCGTCTTCAAATTCGTCTTCGGCGGCAGCGGCGGCGGCTCCACCATCACGCAGCAGCTCATCAAGAACGTGACGGGCGAGGATTCCTACACCATCCAGAGAAAGGTGGAGGAGATCTTCCGCGCGATCAACCTCGAAAAGGTCAAGAGCAAAGAGGAGATCTTCGAGGCGTACTGCAACATCATCTACCTCGGCAACAACTGCGACGGCGTGCAGGCCGCGGCGAACTTCTACTTCGGCAAGGACGTGTCCGAGCTGAGCCTGGTGGAATGCGCCTCCATCGCCGCCATCGTGAAGAACCCCTCCCAGTATGAGCCGAAATACCACGATCAGGACCGCGTCAAACTCGACGCGAACGGAGATCCCGTACTCGACGAAAAGGGCGAACCCGTATATATCCGCGGAAACGAATGGCGGCGCTGGGTCGTGCTCGACCAGATGCGGGAGCAGGGGTATATCACCGAGGCGGAGTGCGTCGAAGCGCAGAATACCCCGCTCGTCGTGGTGAGCCACGACGACGACGAGGAACTCTCGACCGAGGGCATGACCCTGTACAACTGGTATACCGAAGCCATGATCTCCCAGCTCATCGTGGACCTCGCGGAAAAATACAGCGTCACGCAGCGCGCCGCGAGCCAGATGATCTACAACTCCGGCTACAAGATCTATATCCCCATGGATCCCTACGTGCAGGACACGCTGGAAGAGATCTACGAGAACGACCGCACGTATTTCCCCTCGACGGGCACCGGCTTGCAGCCCCAGTCCGCCATGGTCATCTGCGATCCCTACACCGGGGACGTGCTCGGGACCGTCGGCGCGCGCGGCAAGAAAATCATCAACCGCGGGACCGACCGCGCCACCGTGGCGACGAGACCGCCGGGATCCTCCATCAAGCCCCTGTCGGTCTACGGACCCGCGCTGGACGCCGGCGTCATCAACTACGCGACCGTCATCGACGACTGTCCCCTGTACTTCTATCCTTACGTGGTTCAGGAGGCGACGGAGTGGTCGGAAGCGAAGTACGATTATTACGGGTATCCGAAGAACCTGCCCGAGATCTATATGGGCCTCACGCCGATCCACGACGCGATCCGCCGTTCGGTCAACACCGTGGCGATGAAGGTGCTCAACATGTACGGCGTGCAGCGGTCCTTCGATTTCATGAAGAACCAGCTCAATTTCCACAGCCTCATCGAGGGCGTCACCACGTCTACCGGCCAGTACCTGACCGATATCGGCGAAGCGGCTCTGGCGCTCGGTCAGCCGCATTACGGCGTGACGGTGCTCGAAATGGTTGCCGGATACTGCATGTTCCAGAACAACGGCATTTATAACGAGCCGAATCTCTACCTTTATGTGGAGGACGGCGAGGGCAAGGTGGTCTTCGATTACTCGGACGACCCGAAGATCGTCATCAGCGAGGAAAGCGCCTCCATCATGACGATCATGCTGCAGGAAGTCATGTCCGACGGTACCGGTAAAGCCTGTACCCTCCGGGAACAGGTCAATGTCGCCGGCAAGACGGGAACGACCTCGCAGGACTTCGACCGGTATTTCGTGGGCTATACGCCCTATTATGTCGGAGCGGTCTGGACCGGGTACGACATCCCGCAGTCCCTGTCGGCCTTCGGGGAAAATCCCTCCCTGCTGGTCTGGGACACGGTCATGACGAAGCTTCATCAGAAGTATATCGACGAAGCGAACAACGGCGGCGAACCGCTTAGAAAATTCGAGGTCGCGCCGGGCGTGATCACCGCCACCTACTGCCGGGATTCCGGCGAACTGGTGAACGAAGCCTGCGGGCTCGATCCCCGTCAGTATCGGGCAGAGACCGGCTACTTCACGAGGGAATCCGTCCCGAAGACCAAGTGCGAAGCGCACGTGAAAGTCCTGAAGGACAAGACCACGGGCGGCATCGCGTATCCCACGACGACCTGCAATTCCTGGGACTGCTACTGGACGTCCCTCGTCAACCTGGACAAGATCTCCAGCGTGAAGCAGCGCAGCTTCCCGACGGAGGTGTATATCGTAGATGCGCAGTATACCTATCGCGAGATGCCCTCCTGGGCGACTCCCGCTTACTGGGTCGGCGTCGCGTTCTACCGCAACCTGCTGAAAGACGGAGAATTCTGCGGATCCTCCTATGTCTACCGGCCGTACAACTCCTATTGCGTGGAGCACGGCGTCTGGGGCGGCTGGACTCCCTCGCAGTCGACGGGTACCGGCACCGCCGGGAGCACCGGGACCTCGACGCCCGCCTCCGACAATACGTCGGGCACGGGAAGCGGAGAGACGCAGGCAGGTACCGATTCCGGAGGCACAGGACCGCTGGAAGTGGTCATTGACGACGGCTCCCTGAACGACGGCTTCGACGACTTCATGGGCGGGGATTGACGAATAAGATACCGAAACACCTCATAGAATACTTCAGAGTGTTCTGTGAGGTGTTTTGTTATGCGCGGACTCAAAAAAGAACTGGCATGGCTCGGATCGAACCTGGCGGCGGGGGGACTGGGGGCGTTTCTGGCGGCGTTCGGCTGCGTGATCCTGTGGATCAGCGGAGGAAGCGGATGGTACGCCCTGAAAGCCGTGCAGACCTCCCTGCCGCCCCTCGCGCTGCTGTTTGTCCTGTCCCTGCTCTCCGGCGGATTCTGCGGGTTGGCGGCGGCGCTTGCCGTCCGGTGCGCAGAGGCAAGAGGGAAATCCGAAAAAGACAGGAGCCCCGTCGGACATATCGCGGCGGCATACCTCTTCGGACTCGGCTGGTATGCCGTGTTCTTCTGCACGAGGCTGACGCTGTTCGGAGCCGTCCTGCTTGCCGCAGCGCTTCCGGCTTTGGCGGCGGCAGGCATCCGCCTGTGGAAACGCTGTTATCCCGCTGCGGTCTGGATGGCTTTGATTCCCGCCGCGCTGATCGATCTGATCCTCTTGACCGTCACGCTTCTCGCGGCGTAAATCTTCTTCTTGACTTCGGTTCTTCCGGGTCAAAAAGAGTGAAAAACAAAACGCAAAATTTCTGAAAAATGCACTTGACAACCGGGAGACGCTGTGCTATAATAATGCCGTTGCAGGCAAGGAAGCGCCTGCGGCATTGTGGCGGAATAGCTCAGCTGGCTAGAGCAATCGGTTCATACCCGATAGGTCGTGGGTTCAAGTCCAACTTCCGCTACCAGAAATATCTGCGGATATGGCCCGATGGTCAAGCGGCTAAGACACCGCCCTTTCACGGCGGTAACGCGGGTTCGATTCCCGCTCGGGTCAGATCGATGCGGTCCCGTTCGGACCGGATCGGATAAGATCGCTTGAAGCGGTCTTTTTTTGTGTCCCGGAGGGATCAAAGACACGGTCTTTCTCTCCGCCGGGTCTTGCTTTTTTCCGGTTTTGCCGGTATAATGGTACAGACGAACCTGATCGTACGCCCGGAGGGACATATGAAAATCAAAGTCAGGGATGCTTCGCCGGAGGAGGCTTTCTCCGCGCCGCACGCAGAACATAAATATCCGAAAAGACCGGCTCCCTTTTTCCGTTGGCTGCTGAAAACCGTCTCCGCCGGGGATCTGAAAGCCACGCGGTTTACCCTCGAAAAGATCGGGATGGATAAGCTCGGGAAGGACGAACCGTGCCTGTACCTGATGAACCATTCCAGCTTCATCGATCTGAAAATCGCTTCGACGGTCCTCTATCCGCGGCCGTTCAACATCATCTGCACCTCCGACGGCTTTGTCGGCAAGGAATGGCTGATGCGCTCCATCGGATGCGTTCCCACGGCGAAGTTCGTGCCGGATCTGACGCTGATCAAGGACATGTCGTATTCGCTGAAAAAACTGCGCTGTTCCGTGCTGATGTATCCGGAGGCCAGCTACACCTTCGACGGATGCGCCACTCCGCTGCCGGAATCCCTCGGCGGGGCATTGAAGCTGCTCGATGTGCCGGTCGTGATGATCCGCACGTACGGCGCGTTCGCCAGAGATCCGCTGTACAACAACCTGCAGTTAAGAAACGTGAAGGTCTCGGCGAAGATGGAATATCTTCTCTCTCCGGAAGAGATCCGGGCAAAATCCGCCGACGAGCTGAACGGGATTTTGAAAGAGAGGTTCACCTTCGACAATTTCCGCTGGCAGCAGGAGAACCGCGTGAAAATCGACGAACCGTTCCGCGCCGACGGTCTCAACCGGGTCTTGTATAAATGTCCGC
>JAEEGL014036762.1_pt1 | contig 15571 bp, 10 predicted proteins | sample 9134231 | NCBI WGS metagenome assembly JAEEGL01 (sample SAMN16246548, study PRJNA631951) | gut metagenome | biome: gut microbiome; feature: rumen; material: fiber-attached | host: Bos | place: Iran: Karaj | collected 2018-10
ATCATCGCTGTATACGGTTAAATACGAATCAAAAATGCTAGCTCAACGATGTCGTTCACAGTGGTTAAGGGTTCCCGTCTTACCGTTTTTTCAGTCTCACGAGAACCGTGGTATAAAGAGGCAGTTCGAATTCGTGCGCGCCGGTCGAACCGAAGAAGGTCTCCTCCGCGACGGCCTCCATATCGTGTCCGGCATCGAGAAGGAGATAGGCGGCGTCGACCCCGCTGTCCGAGGAGAAGCCCTTCCAATCGATCTTCAACCGGACCGTCTCCTCTTCCGTTCCGGTCCCGTCGATGGAAGGATGATCCTTATAGTACGACAGCAGGATCGCGGCCTCGCCCCCGTCCTCCGATACCGCCCCGGCCGCGTAAATGCCGTGGGTGTCGGATTCCGTAAAGACCTCCGTGCCGAGACCGTACAGTTCTCCGAAGGCTTTCAGCGGGTAGTAGGATTTCAGCGGCTTCTGGGTAAAACTGTCGAAAAGGCCGTTCCACTTCACGCTGTAACTGGCGTCGTAATACATGAAGTGATCGAGGGGGGATTTCTGGGCCGTGAGGACGGAAGACGCGACGTAGGCCGAGCCCTTCAATCCCACGATGGTATAATAGGAGGTCAGCAGTTCGTCCCTTGTCCACGCCCGCACATAGTTCCACTCGTTGAGGATCAGTTCCGCGTCCGTGTAGCCGTATTTGTCGGCGATCGCCCGGGCGGCCTCCGCGTCCTTTGCGAAATCGTCCGCCTCCCTGCCGTAGTGGTGGAAGGAGAAGAAATCCATCGGAGCGGGATCGGCGGGGTCCCGGGTCATGTACCGGAACAGCCCTTCGACAAGCCAGTGGTTGAAGACGGACGAGGCGGCGGGTCCTCCGATCTTGATGTCGGGGAAGCACTTTTTCAGGTGCCGGGCCGCCGTGTCGTAGAGGGGGAAGAAGTCCTCCACCGGCGCGTCCCAGCACTGGGGGTTCACGTCCGGCTCGTTCCAGATCTCCCAGTATTCGATGCCGTAGTGATGGCCGTCCGCCCAGCCTTCGTTCATGTGGCGGATGATGTGTTCGCAGATCCGCGCCCATTTCGCGTAATCCTTCGGAGGGATGGAGCCGTACCGCTTCGACTCGTGTTCGATCCGGTTTCCGAGGCGGTAGAAAACCTTCGTCCCGGAGGCGAGGATGCTCTCCATGTACTCGTCCGTCAGATCGAAGTCGTAGGACGCGGGGTCGTTCTCGTCCCGGTCGAAATCGGGGAAGATCGCGAGGATGTCGACCGTGTGCGGACCGCCGTAAGCCGGGGTGAATGAGGCGTCGTGGGTGCGCGCAAAGGGGAACTTCGCCGCGGCGTAATCGTCAAAATTCCCGAAGCTGTGAGCCTGCGGGACGATGGGGCCGTTGTTGACGCTGTGCATCGGCTTGATCCTGCCGGTGCGGTTCTGAAAATCGACGTGAATCTGTGCCATGGGGAACCTCCCTGTTTCAGAAGTCGGATTCGGACGGCGGACGCCCGTTTTTTTTCATTATACCCAGCCCCCGCCGTGCTGTCAAGTGTCGGAGCAGCCGCCGAAAACAGAAATGCCCCGCCGGAGGGGGAGGAGGATCCCTTTCCGGTCGGGGTGTTCTTCTTTCAGGGATGTGCGGCGGAGCTTTTCTTCCCCGGCAGCCGTCCGGTTCACACGGTACCGTCCGCGGCTTCGTCGAATTCCTTTTCGATCTTTTTGAGGTCCCCGGCGGAGGCTTTCTGCGTCGCCAGGCTGACGATGATGTTGATGAGGATGCCGCAGAGGAAGGCGGGGAGAAGCTCGTACAGGTCGAAGATCCCGCCGACGGGACGGACCAGGTACTTCCACACGAAGACCATCACTCCCCCCGCGATCATGCCGGCAACCGCGCCGTATTTCGTGCTCTTCTTCCAGAACAGCGCGAGGAGCATCGTGGGTCCGAAGGCCGCTCCGAATCCCGCCCATGCGAAAGAGACGATGGTGAAGACGCTTCCCTCCGCTCTCGCCCAGATGATCGCCACGACGCCGATGACAAGGACCGCTCCCCGGGCGATGATCATGGCGGCTTTGTCGGAGATCTTCAGCTTGAAGGTGTCCGCGAGAAGATCCTGCGTGACGCTCGACGCGGCGGCCAGAAGCTGGGAATCCGCGGTGGACATGGTGGCGGCGAGGATGCCGGAGAGGATCACGCCTGCGGCCAGAGCCGGGAAGACGCCGTAGCTCCCGAGAAGCTCCGCGATCTTGATGATGATCCGCTGGGAGTCCCCCGAGGCGAGGGGTGCGACGGAACCGTTGGCGATCATGCCGCTGCCCACCACGCCGATGAGGATGGCGACGCCCATGGCGATAAAGACCCACACGGTGGCGACCCGGCGGGAAAGGGCCAGCTTTTTCGAATCCCGGATCGCCATGAAGCGGAGCAGGATATGGGGCATTCCGAAATACCCGAGGCCCCATGCCATCGTGGAGACGATCACCAGAGGCGGGTAGGAGGCGGCGGATCCCGTGGCGGGGTCATAGCCCTTCATCAGATTCAGATACCCCGGCAGGGAAGCAGCGTTTGCCGTCACATTGGACCAGCCGCCCGCGGAGTGGATCCCGAACGCGACGACCACCACCAGCGCGCCGGTCATAACGACGGACTGGACGAGGTCGGAGGTGGAAGCCGCCAGAAATCCGCCGAGGGAGGTGTAGATCAGAATGACGACGGCGGAAATCAGCATGGCGGTGAAGTAGTCGACATTGAAGAGACTCGAAAAGAGCGTGCCGCAGGCGTTGAAGCCGGACGCGACGTAGGGGATGAAAAACACGATGATGACAAGGGCGGCGATGACGGAGAGCACATGCCGTCCGTCGTGGTAGCGGCGGGAGAAGAAATCCGGGACCGTCACCGACCCGAGCTTCTGGGAGTAAAGCCGGATGCGCTTTGCCACGACGAGCCAGTTGATATAGGTCCCGATACCGAGCCCCAGCGCGGTCCAGAACGCCTCGGGGAGACCGGTTGCCAGCGCGACGCCCGGCAGGCCCATCAGAAGCCACGAACTCATGTCGGAGGCCTCCGCGCTCATGGCGGTGACGAAGGGTCCGAGCCTGCGCCCGCCCAGATAGAAGTCTGCGGTGGACCGGTTTTTCCCGGAGAACAGAATGCCGAGGACGATCATCCCGATCAGATAGACCGCCATGGCGATCATCATCAGTACGTATTGCGTGCCCATACAAAAACCTCTTTTCCGAAGATACCCGTATTATAGCACAGGGAACAGTTGGACGCAATACGGAACGAAGTCTGTACGGAAATCCGGAAATACAAGACACTATATGATGAAAAATCAATAAAATCCGGTGATTTCCATATAGACCGCAGTCTGTACGAAACACCGGACGGAAAAATTATTTTTTCAGATACCCGAGATACCGGGGAAGCTGGACGGAAGCGTACTGGGTCAGGGAATAGCTCCCCCCGCAGATGCACCAGTCGTACATCAGGGCGCGTTCCTCCAGGGCGTAGGAGCGGATGATCTCGGTGATGGGGATGTCGTCCCGCAGTTCGCCCCGTTCCTGCCCCTCGGCGCAGATCCGGCGGAGGAATTTGAAATAGTAGCGGTTCCGGTCCATCAGGTGCCGCTCGCTGCTCGTGGTGAGCTGGGTGGACAGCATCTGAGTCAACAGATCCAGGGAAACCGTGTTCTCGATCATGAAGAAGAGCTCCCGGTTGAGCAGCATGAGCTTGTCGAAACTGTTCATCCCGGGGTCGATCGTCTCGCTGAGGGAGCGGTATTTTTCGTCGAAGAGGGCAGAAAGGGAGCCGAGAAGCGCGTCCTTCCCCGGGAAATAGTGATAGAAGGACCCCTTCGAAGTCCCGGACCGCTCGACGATCTCGTCCACCGTCGTGTCGTCGTATCCGTTTTCGTAAAACAGTTCCCATGCCGCCGCGATGATCCGGTTCCGCGTGTCGGCCGATTGTCTTGCCATAGCCGTCTCCTTTGTGTCGATGCGTCTTTGCCTTTCCCGCCTGCGTCCTTCACGCCCGCCCGAGAGCCATCAGGATATCCTTCCATCTCAGACGCCGTACCGCGATGTCCGTCAGCAGAACGATCAGAAGGAAGGCCCCGAACGGGAGCAGAAGATCGGTCCAGCTCCGGGTTTCCGGCTCCGAGCGGTCGAACGACGCCGCCTCTTCCGGCGCCACGGGGACCGGGATCCCCTCGGCGAGGATCTGGCGGAGCATACGCCGGCCCGGGTTCGTCTCCCGCCAGCCGGAGGTCCAGTCCCCGGTCAGATCGCTGGCGAAGGCCTCGGCATGACCGCCGCCGAGCTTCCATCCCGCGAGAATGGGGTCGCCGCTCTCCGTCTGGAGCATGAGCTCCGCCGTCTCCTTGAGGGTCGTCCCGACATAGCCCCCCAGGTCCGGCAGGTCGGTGGGGATCCCTCCCGGCAGGGTCACGGGGGTCCCTTCTTCGATCAGGGGATCGGACAGGACGGTCTCCGTCTCGCCGAGCATGATTTCCGGCAGTTCCTCCACGCTCTGGACGGGATAGTACCGCCCGCCGCCCGCCGCCGCCATGTCGGAGAGGACGTAGGAAGAATACCCGACGGCGATGGTCGAGAGGGAGATCCCGTCCCCGGCCATATCCTCCACGATCTCCTCGTACCCGTAGTCGCTGGGCTCCCCGTCGGAGAGAAAGATCACGTGGCGCACGGAGGCGTCGGATCTTTCGAGTTCCTCCCACGCGAGCATCAGAGCGTCGCAGTAGTAGGTCCCCCGGGAGGTATCGAGGGCGGAGACCATGCGGGACAGGACGGCCTTCTCCGTGTCGGTGGCGGAAACCAGCGGGGAGCGGAGGGTCGCTTTGCTGTTGAAGGACACGATCCCCACTTTATCCTCGGCGGAGAGAGTCTCGATGCTCCGGATCGCGCCCTGCTTGGCCATCGACAGGTTTTCCGCGCTTCCCCACCATCCCGATCCGCTCATGCTGTTCGAGCAGTCGATCACCAGCATCATGGCGACGCTGTCCCCGGCCTCAGCGCTGTAATCGAAGGACACGGGGAGCAGGGTCTCGTATGCGGTCCCCCTCATATTGCCGAGGGAAAAGCTGTGCCGCCCGCCGGAAATCAGAACGCTCCCGCCCTGCTCGACGTACAGAGCCAGCTGCCCGCCGAACCGCCCGGGGAGATCGTTCGCCGAGACGCCGAGCAGAAGGACCTTTTGGTATTTCGTCAGATCGGTGAGGGATACGGGAGCCTGACGGGGACTGCGGATCTCGAGCCCCACGTCCTCCGGGAGAAACGCAAGGACGGCATCCGCCTCTTTTCTGCTGTCCGCAATGACGAGAAAACGGTCCCCCTCCGCTTCCTCCGGCTCTTCTTCCGCTTCACGGTCCGGCGGAGGCGTTTCGGGGCGGCTCAGTCCGGCTCCCGCGAGGATCAGGATCAGAATGAGCGCGAGGGCTCCGTGGAAGACGGCGGGGGCGGTTTTCCGAAATCCCTGCCGCTGTTCCTTCGGGATGAAGAACCAGGGCAAAAGGATCAGAGCCAGCGCGGGGATCAGCAACAGCAGCGCCCACGGCGACTCGAACGTCAGCTTAAAACTGTTCATACACCCAGATCCCCCATTCGCAGAGAAGCAGAATCAGCATGACGGCGGCGACGATCCGCCACATCCCCGATTCGGCGTTTTCCGGCGTCTCTTCTTCCGTTCCCTCGGCGGGGATCAGGGAAAGGGAGGATATGGACTGGGGCGCGCTCTCTCCTTTCGGGATCGAGGCGAAAAATCCCGTCTCCTCTTCCCCGGCCTCCACCGTATAGAGGCCCGGAAGAACGATCTTCATAGTCCCGCCGTCCCCGTCCTCAAACAGCGCAACGGTCCCGTCCGGGGCTGTGACGCTCACGGAAGCGGTGTTCGGCGAGAGATTCACCCGCTGGGACTGTCCCACCTCGATCAGACGGAGTTCGAGCAGGGACGGCACCGCGATGTTCATGAGATTCCGCATCAGATAGACGAAATCCGTCGTCAGCGGAAGATTTGAGTCGTGCAGATCGAAGAGCAGGACCGCGAGCGTGCCCCCCTCCTCCGTCGTCCGGGCCAGCAGAACCGGCTCGCTTCCGGCGGAGCAGACCGTGATCCACCGGTCGGAGGCTTCCGCAGAGATGTGCTTCGCTACCGAGATATTCCCGAGCTTCATCAGGCGCAGCAGTTTCTCTTTCATCCCGCTGTCCGCCGCCGACGCGACCAGTCCCGCCGCTTCCTCCGAAACGCCCGCCGCTTCGATCCCTTCCGGCATCCTGTCCGGGTTTATGAGAAGGACCGCTCCGGCCGCCGGGATCTCCTCGGGCACGGATCCGTCGCAGAGGACAAGGTCGAAATCCCCCTCCACCGGCTCGTCGGACAGGCGGATCCTCCCCCGGTCCAGGGCCCTCAGCGCGGTTTCGAGGTAGAGGGGCGCCTCCGAGACGAGCAGGGTGTCGCAGGGGCGTTCGTTGTCCGGGAAATACGCGATCTGATTGTCGGCATCCAGCGCGTCGCCGGGTTCGATTTGCAGAGCGGCCCACGCGATCTTATCGGCGTCGGGGACGGAGAAGGAGACTTTGACCGGGGTGTCCGCCGCGCAGGAGGTATTCGCCGCCTCCGCCAGCCGTCCGTTCACGGAAAGCCCGACGGCGATCACCGCGTCCCGGCCCCAGCTCGTGAGATCCGCTTCGAGGGTGCATCCGCCCTCGCCGTCCCGGGTCACGCTCAATCCGGTCAGAGAGGCGTTCCACTCCCCGCGATCGAGGGAGACGACCGTCAGATTGTCCGCCTCGTCCACCGCCTGATCGGTATAGACGATCACCTCCGCCTCCGGGTGCTCATAGCAGAAGAGCTGAGCGAGGGTCATCGCCCCGGACATGGCGGAAGTCCCCCATCCGCAGGGAGTGGCGGCGAGCGCGTCGGAGATCTCCTTGCGGGAGGAGGATTCCGAGACGACGGTCCGGGCTTCCTCCCCCGCCGTGATCACGGTCACGGTATGGCCCCGTCCGGTCTCTTTCGCGAGGTTCCGGATCATCTCCGCGGCGGCCTCGTACCGGGTCAGCCCCGATTCCGTCACGGTCCGCATACTGGCGGAGGCGTCCAGAATGACGAGATAATCCGCCCGGTTTTCCCGGGAGAGCACCGGACGCGCGGCGAGAAAAGCCCCGCCCGTGACGAGCAGAAGCTGCAGGACGAACACCAGCCACCGCTCGAAAAGCGTGATCGGCAGTCTCCGCTTCATGAACCGGTCGCTGAGCCGCCAGATATAGCTGCTCGACACCCGCCGGTTTTCGTGCTGGGGCCGGATCAGCCATATCGCGATGAGGACCGGGATCCCGAGAAGAAGCCACAGTCCCGCCGGATTCTGAAAACTCATCGTATCATCTCCGATCGGATCGCTCCGTCAAACAGGATGCGGGCGGCGGGCTCGTCCGTCAGGCATGTGAAAAACCGCACGCGCCTCGCCTCGCAGAAGGACCGGATGTCGTTCTCGAGCCAGAGGCACGCTTCCGCGTAGGCCCGGAGTCTCTGCCGTCCGATCTGCATCCTGAAATTCCGCTCGTCGTCCTCCCCTTCGGCCTCCGTGTCGCGGAACCGGAGCTTCCCCCTCAGTTCGGGGACCGTTTCGTCCGGGGAGAGGACCCGGATGAGGCAGACTTCCCTCTCCCTGCCGAGGAGCCATTCCACCGCGCTCTTCCAGTCCCGGTCCGTCAGAAAATCGGAGATCAGGAAGCTGATCCCGTCGCGGAACCCAGGATCCGGACAGCGGGGAATAGAGACGTCCATCTTCGTGTCGCCGCCGCATTTCAGCGCTTCCAGCCGCCCGAGGGCGAGGACCCAGTTTTCCCTGGTGGATACCGCTTCCGTCACCCGGCGGCACGCGTCCTTTTCGAGGGCGTACCAGGAGACCCGGTCCGATCCGCTCACCGCGAGATACCCGAGCAGCGCGGCGATCTTTAAGGCCGTCCTGTGCTTTTCCGGCTTCCCCCACGCCATCGAGGCGGAACCGTCTATGTAGATCCGGTGGTGCTGCCTGCGCTCGTCCGTGAACAGCTTCAGATACAGCCTGTCCGTCCGGCCGTACAGATTCCAGTCGATCCGCCGCGGATCATCCCCGGGAAGATAGGGGCGGTAGTCCGCGAATTCCATGGAGGAGCCGTAATAGGCCGACCGCCGGTTCCCTCCGAACAGCCCTTCCATCAGGCTCCGGATGTTGAGATCCCGGCTTTCGAGGAGGGCGACCGTCCCGTCGTCAATCAAGCGTTCTTCTGCCATTTCCGCTCACGCTCTCGTGAAGATCCGCCGGTTCTGTTTTTCCGCGTCTTCCGTCTTCCCCGTCTTCGGGCGTCTGCCTCTCAGCTCGTCGATCAGCGCGCGGATCACCTCGTCGGGGGTGCGTCCCCGCATGATCGAATCGTAGGTCAGCTTCACGCGGTGGCGCAGGACGGGGCAGGCCAGCGCGTCCACGTCGTCCCGGGACACATTGTATCTCCCGTCGGTCAGGGCGAGGATCCGGCCGCCGGAAATCAAAGCCTGCACCGCACGGGGGGAGGCTCCGAACCGCAGTTCCTTCTTCGTTGTCTCGGGCGCGCCGTCGAGCTCCGGGTGGGTGGCGGCGACCAGACGGGCGGCGTACTCCACCACCTCGTCGATCACCGGGATCTGCTTCGCGGTCTCCCGCATGGCAAGCAGTTCTTCCCCGTTCATGATCCGCTCCGCCCGCTCTTCCTGCGTGTCCTGGGTCAGCCGCACGATCCGGCACAGTTCCGCCTCCTCCGGGAAAGTCATGAGGAGCTTGAACATGAACCGGTCCGTCTGGGCTTCGGGGAGCACGTAGGTCCCGTCCTGTTCGATGGGGTTCTGGGTGGCCAGCACGAAAAACGGCTCCATCAGGACCCAGGTCCGTCCTCCGGCGGTCACACGGTGTTCCTGCATGGCCTCAAGCAGGGCGGACTGGGTTTTCGGCGTCGCGCGGTTGATCTCGTCCGCGAGGATGATGTTCGAGAAGATCGGACCCGCGGCGAACCGCTGTATGTTGTTCCCCCGCTCGTCCTTTTCGATGATGTTCGCGCCGGTCACGTCCGCGGGCATCAGGTCCGGGGTGAACTGAATGCGGGAAAACATCAGATCCAGCGTCCGCGCCGCCGACCGGACCAGCCGGGTCTTGCCGGTGCCGGGCACGCCTTCGAGGAGGACGTTGCCCCCCGCGATCATGGCGATCAGGGTCCCGTCCACCGCCTCGTCCTGACCGACGATGTCCTTCGCGATCTCGGCCCGGACCGCGCCGTACTGCCGGCTGAAATACTTGATCCGCTCCTCCATGCTCCAGTCGTTGTTCATATCGACTCCTTTATCTGTCCAGATCTTCGAAATAGGAACGCGCGGCTCCCGAGACCTCGTAGGGGATCCCGCCGTTCTGGGCGTCGCGCAGATAATCCGAATAATAGGCGGAAAAGACCTCCCCGTAAGGCACGGTCCCGGAGATCGGATCGTAAACCGGCTCCGTCATGCGGGACAGGCGTTCCTCGCCCCCCTCTTCGCCGGAACCCCGTCCCGATCCGTCCTCGTTTCCTCCGGGCTCGCCCCCGGGCACCTCTCCCTCTCCCGGGAAGTCTCCGGGACCTTCCATGCCCTGTTCGCCCTCTCCCGGGACGAGGAGCATCTCTTCCCCTTCCGTCCCCTCGCCCTCCTCTTCGGGCGGTTCCTCTTCCCCGAGGAGCAGGCGGCGGACTTCTTCCAGCACGTCGAGGGCTTCGTTCATCGCGCCCCGGGAAGCGTTCCCCTCCCGCGCCGCGTCCTTCACGCCTTCCTCCGCGTCGCTGATCTCCCCGACGGCCCTGAGGATGCTGTCCGTGTTTTCAAGCTCCCGGATCAGCTCGCCCATCTCTCCGGCCAGACGGTTTTCTCCCGCTTCGGCGAGACGGTCCCGCTCTTCCCGGAGCATTTCCATGACCTGCTCCCATGTCTCTCCCATCCCGTCCCGTTCCCGGGCGAACCAGGAGGAGGGGACCAGAACGCTCGCCGCCGCCGTAAGCAGGGCGATCAGAACGAGGACGACGGACAGGGCGCCGATTTTGACGCGGAGCCGGCTCGCTTTGACGGTCCCGAGGTGCCTCAGCGCGTCTTCCCTCTGAAGAACGGCGATCTCAAAAGGGTAATCCCGCAGGGCGAGCATGGACAGGGTGCGGTCTTTCAGTCCGAGGGCGTCGATCTGACGGGCGGTCTCGGTCCGGCTCGGGAGGAAGACGAGAAACGCCGCGATCAGGGTGACGACCGCCGCCGCTCCCGCCGCAAACCACACGATCTTTTCCCCGTCCGCTTCCCTTTCGGCGATCTTCGACCCCAGCGTCACGGCGGCGAAGACAAATCCCCCGGCAGTCAGCGCGGCGAGAAAAGCCCGGAGCGCGGCGAAAAGGGTGAGCCTCAGCCGGAAGGGGCGGATGGATCCTGTTATGAGGGAGGTGCGTGTCATGATGCTCTCCGATGATCTTGAATCAGTTCCGCGCTTTTGTGCGGCTTGTCGCGTCGTCCGTCAAGGCCGGGCAACACGGGTCTTCAAGAATAGTATAACGGGAAAAGACAAACCTGACAAGTCCCCTCGCCGTAACTTTTCTGTAAACAGGAACCGGCTTCCCGGCTCCGGCTCTCAGAAAAAGGGCCTGCCCGTGACCCTTTTCTCTTTCCCCGGTTCACCGCTCCCGTTTCCGCTCCTCTTCAAATCTCGCGTCGGCGAGGGCGGAGAACCGCTTGATGATGTCGATCTCCCTCGGGTCATAGGGACGGCCGCTGATCCTCAAGAGATCGTGCTGCCATTTTGAGACGTCGATATCCCGGTTCCCCGCCTCCACCTGTTTCCAGAGGGCTTCCCAGGGTTCGTAGGTCTGATACTTCCCCGCGACGAATCCCCAGCACCAGCATCCGATGTTCAGCGCGTAGAACAGCGGAAAGATCTCAGCCACGTCGTTGTGCAGGCACCGGTTGAGCCATTCGGTGCAGATCACGGGCCTGCCGCTTTTCCGGATCAGCCGCTCGGCGCGCTCGACCGTGTCGGGATAGGGACCGTAATAATGGAAATCGACGATATCAACGAGGGAAAGGATCAGTTTCCTGACCTCCTCGCTCTCCCCGCCCCAGATATCGGCGGTCAGCGGCTGGATGGGATCGATCTCCCGGGCGAGGGAAAACAGTTCTCTGAGGTAGGGCCCGCAGATCCCGGAGCGGTTGTTGTTCCCCGCCTCGTTGTAGAGATCCCAGATACAGATCCGCCCGTCGTCCCTGTGGGCCGTGATGATCTCCCGGGCCATCTCCATGAACGCGCCGTGGAGTTCCGGGTCGTCGAGGACCGTCCATCCCACCTCGCCCGGCAGGGAGCCGTGCTGGGACACCTTCCGGCCGCCGTGATACCCGACGTCGTATTTCTGCTCGCCCATCTCGGGTTCCCGGTACAGCCGCCGGGGGAGCGAGCAGTCGTTTCCGATCACGAACATCGTCGAGATCCCGTGCCGGGACGCGGTTTCGAGATACCGCTCGATGTGCTCCATATAGGAATCGTGCTCCTTCTGCCACACGGGAAAGCTGCCGATGACCCGGATCGTGTTGAAGCCGATCTCCGCCGCCATGGCAAGCTCCTCGTCCGCGGTTCTGAGCCTCTCCCCGAATCCGTATTCCTGCCACTGGTCGATCCGGTTTGCGCAGTCCGAGCTCATGAAATTGCATCCCCGGAACCACGGGCGGGAGTTATACCATTCCCACGCTTTTTCGGGCGTCCATCTGTCCTTCATGTTCTTCCCTCTCCTCCGTTCTGATGCTGGGTTCCCGTTCCCGAAAAGGAATCGGGTGATATAAGGTTTTCGCTCCGCGCGGCGGGAACCGTTTCCGGCCATGCGCGGAACGCTTGTCGATTCATGCTTTAACTGTGCTCCGCCAGCCAGATGGACACGCGGGACTGGATCTTTTTCGCGCAGTCTTTCGCGTTGTCCACGCCGGAGAGGAAGGCGGAGATCTCCTCGGAGATGATCCCGGTGATCTCCGGGTCAAGTCGCTCGGTCAGGGGATAGCCCGCGTCGTTGTCGAGGAATGCCTCGAAGCGCGCGAAATCCTCCGCCGTCGGGACGGAGACCCATCCGGGAGAGCCGAGATCGCCGAGGGTAGGGAAATTGCCATCCGGCGCGCTCCTGCGTTTTGTGGTCCTTCCCCAGCCGCCCGCGTCATGCGTGAGCTCAAGCATCATGTGATCCCCCCGCTCGATGCACTCCGCCGCCCTTTCCTCGTAAGTCTGCTTCACGATGGGGAGGAAGACGTCAAACCCTGTCACGAGCGTGCGGATGACGTCCCACGCAAGGGCTTCTTCGGTACAGAAGTCCGTCATGAGGATCGCGGCCTCGCACTGAACGTAAGCCCCGTTGCGTCCCTCGGCAGGGAATCCGACGATCGTCCAGTCCTTCGTGCCGAACTCAGCCTCCATAAGCTCCACCGCCTGGTCCGGCAGTTCGAGGTGACCCGTCTCCAGCGCGACGCGCCCGGTGTAGTAGTATTCCGCTGTGTCCTGCCGCAGCCCGACAAGATCCGGCGTGTTCGAATCCCCCGTCTTCCCGGCCTCCGGGAGGGAAGCGAGAAAGTTCAGCCAGCGCAGAAATTCCGGAGAGTCAAAGGAGGCGGATGCGGATTTCCGGTCGATGAACGCGGCATATCCGTCCGGTCCGAGCAGCCTCTGCGCCGCGGTCTCCCGGAACAGACCGCCGATGAGATACGAACCCTCCGGCATACTATCTGCAAAATCCAAAAGTTCCGTCAGCGTCCATCCCGACGACGACCCGCCCCCGTCCGACCATTTTTCGAGGAGTGAGGTCGGTCCGTAGAGCGTGCTCACCTGAAAGGTCGACGCGATCCCCCACATCCCGCCGTCCTCCGCCGTGAAATACCGCCGCACCGCTCCGAACAGATTTTCCGGGTTCAGCGCGGGGTCGGACTCGAGAAAGGGCGTGAGATCCCGGTACAGTTTGTTCTTCAGCATTTGTTCGATCTCCGCGCCAAAGTCCGGCTCTTGATAACTGCGCGGCGAGGCGATGACGATATCCGGCTTGATCTTCCCCGTGACGAGGTCGGTGGTAAGCTTCTGCGTCCCGCCGTACAGATTCTCGTTCGTGTTGTACTGCGTGTAATCGGTCAGGATGACGCGCGTTTCCGGGTGGGATTTGTTGTATTCCACGATCTGAAAGGAGTAATTCGCCATCGACGCTCCGAATGCGCTGGCCGCGATCTCGATCGTCGGGACGGAGGAAAGGTCGATGTCCCCGAGCGCCATGTAGATCATAAGTCTGCCGTCCGCCTCGGTGAACAGGAGGTTTTCCGCGTCGAGAACCCCCCGGAGACGGGAATTTCCCGCGAGAATCCCCGAATTCTGAAAATCCATCAGAAGCACGCGCTCCGTGCCGTTCCATCCGAAGACTCCCGCGTCCGTCTCATAGAAGAAATCATAGCCGTCCCCGAACGCGATCCCGGACGGGCGATCCCCGAAGCGCAGAGCGGATTCCCCGCCCGTCTTCCTGTCGAGGATGCGGACGCCGTCGTCTGCGGGGACCCAGACCGATCCGTCCGGCGCGGCGCAGAGGGGCGAATAATACCCCCGCGAGACGAAAGAGGTCACAAACGCAAACTCCGGCGAGAGCACAACGATCTCAAGAGGCGAGCCGAGCCAGATATCCCCGTCCGCGTCCACGGCGAGGGAGGTGATCCGAAAGCCCCCGTTCTCCCCCTCCTGCATGTCAGCCGTTGAAAAGAAGGCGCGCACATCCTCCCGCATCCGCACCTCCCCGGTCTCAAAATCGCAGAGGTGGAGCGTCTCGCCGGTCGTTCGCCTGTCGCCACGGACCGCGGTCAGGTACGCATAGCAGTTTTCCCCGAACGCGCCCGCGCTCACCGAAGAATCCTCCGGCACGTTCAAAAGCAGGTCTTCCGTCACTTCCCCTTCCCCGCTCAGAGTCAGAAGATGCGTCTGTCCGTCGGCGTCACACGCGCAGAAGGTCACATATCCCGCCGCGTCGATCTTTACCGCGCCCTCCGTCGGTCTGAACGTGTCCGGAAGGGGGATTTCTTCCCCGCGGTAAACGCCCGTGAGCACTCCGACCCGCCCCGGATCACCGGAATCCCCTTTGTCCGACGGCGTGATGTGCAGCCCGCCTTGATCCCCGCACCCCGTGAAGAACAAAACTCCCGCGAGAACCAAAGCAAGCCATATCCGAATACGCATTCCAAAGCCTCCGAATTCCGCAGCGGAATCTTTCCGATCCGGCGCTGTTCTGTACAGCCATTCTTCGTTCTTCACTGATGCTCACTGAGCCAAATCCCCGCGCGGGACTGGATCTTTTTCGCGCAGTCTTCTGCCGACGACGCGCCGCCGAGGAACACCGAGATCTCCTCTTCGACGATCTCCGCGATCTCCGCGGGCACCCCATTCACGGCCGGCATACCGATCCCATCCAGCATGGTCTTCATTTCCGCCGCGTCCTCCTCCGTGAAGCGCGCGAGGATGCCGGGCTCGCGCAGGTCGCCGGCCGACGGAGGATTTTCCGGGTCGTATGGGAAAGATCCGCCCGATCCGCTGTAATAGCGCGCGAACACCGTGTTGTAATAAGACTGCGCATAGCGGTCAAAGGTGGTTTTCAGCGTCGGGAAGCCGGAATGCGTCCACCAGTCCCAGCCGAACCCGTCTTCCGTGTCGATAAAGCAGCTGCGGATAAACGCCCATCCCGCGTCGGGATTTTCGCTGAAAGACGGGATCATGAAGACGGTGTCCGCTTCGACGGCAGTTCCGCACGGGCCCGCCGTCGGATACCCGATCATCGCGGCCTCCTCCGTTCCGAATACCGCCCGCCGCGCGATGTAGGAATCGACGTCGTTCCAATCCGCACGGGCAAGCGCGACCTTTCCGGTCAGACGCCGCTCGGTGTTCTCGTCGTCGGAGAACCGCCTCATTTTCTCAAAGGTCGGAAGGGACGCCAGGAAATCCAGCCAGCGAATAAAATCCGGGCTGTCAAAGCCGGAGATCCCGCGCTCCCGGTCGACAAACTGACCGTAACCCGCCGCGCCGAGCAAGGTGAACTCCGCCCGCTCCACGTTCAGGTTCTCCGCAAGCGACGCGTCTTCGGGCAGACCGGCCGCAAAATCGAGCAGATCGCCGAAAGTCCACGACTCCCGCCCCGCCCAGGGTCCGAGCACCTCCGGCGCGGCAATCAGGGTCGATACCTCATAATACAGCGGCAGAGCGAAAAGCTCCCCTTCTGCCGTGGAATATGTCGTTTTCACACACCCGAACACATTGTCCTCACGGACGCGGTCATCGGATCTCAGGTAGGAACGCAGATCCACGAACGCGCCCTGCCGGAGAAGCCAGAGAATGTCATCCGTCTCCGGATTGCCGACCATCAAATCCGGGCGCGTCGTCCCCGCCGACAGTTCAAACGCGAGCTGCCGGGCGCCGCCCCACGGATCGTCGTTTGTGCTGTATGCCGTATAGTCCTTCACCACGACGCGCTTGTCCGGGTTTGCCCTGTTGAATGCCGTGATCGACGAGCGGA
>JAEEGL010061180.1_pt1 | contig 15570 bp, 13 predicted proteins | sample 9134231 | NCBI WGS metagenome assembly JAEEGL01 (sample SAMN16246548, study PRJNA631951) | gut metagenome | biome: gut microbiome; feature: rumen; material: fiber-attached | host: Bos | place: Iran: Karaj | collected 2018-10
ACCTTCATGCCTTCAGAGAGCTCGGAAGGAGGCTTATCCTCGTCCAGGGAGAATAGCTGCATGTATCTGCGGCAGGCCTCTTCGTCCCAGTTTTCGTAGAAAGTGCTTGTTATATCAAGTATCTTGCGTATCTTTTGCTTTTTATAATAATCAACGGTGCCGGCGGCGTAGCCGATCTGCTGTTTTATCTCCTGCTCGCAGCTTTCAAGGTCTTTTCCGAAATACTGTATGCTGCCGCCGTCTTTGTGTATAAGGTTCAGGATCGACTTGATAGTGGTGGTCTTTCCGGCTCCGTTTCTTCCGATGAGGCCCATTATGCGGCCGCTCTGCATGCCAAAAGATATGTCCGCAAGCGTGAACTTCGGGTATTTTTTGCAGAGTCCTTCTACTTTAAGCACTGTGTCCATCATTCTTTGTCCATCTTTCTTATTTCGCTCACCATATCCAGAAAACCCTGTTCCTTGATTATAGCTATGCCCTGGCCGTCCGCGCCGAGCACCACTACGCTGTCGCCCGGGTTTATCCCGAACACGCGGCGCGCCTTTACGGGCAGTACTATCTGGCCTTTGTCTCCGACTTTGACTACGCCGAAGATGTACTTTCCCTTTGGGGTGCCGCCCGGAAGCAGCATCCTGTCGTCCGCGTTTATGAGCTCATCGATAGTTATGCCGAACACATCTGCTATGGCACGGCTTTTTTCTATGTCCGGAAGCGATTCCCCGGTCTCGTACTTGGAGAGAGTCTGGCGGGTGACGCCTATGCGCTCCGCAAGTTCTTCCTGGGACATCCTGTTCATTTTCCGCAGAGATATGAGATTGTCCTTAAACATCATACATTTCCTACCTTTGCAACTGTTTTCAACATGATTATAGCAGGCGGGCGCAGAGTGTTCCACCAATTGTTCATAACATTTTTGTCTGCGGTATGTTAAAAATTCTTGCATGCGGATCTTGGGCTTCACACCGAAACCTCAAAAACTTCTTGGAACTTTGACGGATCTGTGTTAAAATTAGCGGTCGAATGGAGAACATCATGAAGGATATCGCGATTATAATCCCGTCCCTCGATCCGGACGAAAAAATGGTCAATACTGTAGGCGGCATGATATCCGCCGGTTTTGAGCATGTCGTGATGGTGGACGACGGAAGCCACGAGGAGAACAAGAAGTACTTTGCCGAGGCCATGGAAAAATACCCGGCGCAGTGCGACCTTATCGTGCACGAAGTCAACAAGGGCAAGGGAAGGGCGCTTCGCGACGCTTTTGCATGGGTGAGCGACAATCTTCCGGACGTGAGCGGCGTCATAACCGTAGATGGCGACGGCCAGCATACCCCCGAGGATACAGTGCGCCTCGCAAAGGAGATGCAGGCTCGTCCGGGCAGCGTCATCCTGGGCTGCAGGGATTTCTCCCTAAGCCATGTACCGACTCACAACAGGCTTGGAAACCGCATCTCGTCCTTTGTATACAGGGCTGTTTACGGAATAAAACTTTCTGACACCCAGACCGGTCTTCGCGCCGTGCCGGCAGAATACCTCAGGGACTTTGCCGAAAAGGTGGAGGGCGACCGCTACGAGTACGAGACCAACATGCTCATCTACATAAAGGACAAGGGTATACCCTACGGCGAGATACCCATCCAGACCGTCTACATAGACGATAACAGTAGCAGCCATTTCAACGTCGTTAAGGACTCCTACAGGATATACAAGCCGATAATCCTGTTCGTCCTGGGCTCCTGCATAGCCACAGTCGTGGATCTTGTGGTCTTCTCCATACTGAACGCTCTTACGGAAAAGGGCGTAGGGATATTCGCCGCCGCGGCGTCTTTCATAAACAGGCATTTTATCAAGGATTACACTACGGCGAGCCTGTTCATCCCGACTGCTGCCGCAAGGATAGTCTCTTCGCTTGTGGACTACAACTTCAGCCGCACAAAGGTGTTCGGCAGCAAGGCCCCGGCGCGGAAGACCATATGGAAATACTACGTCATATGCGCTGTAAGGATGCTGCTGTCGTGGCTTTTCCTCAGTTTCCTTACCAACATCCTGCGCGCGCAGGGGCTCATCGTCACTCTGCTGAATGTGGGCGTGGATCTCATCCTCTTCTTCATCAGCTACAACTGGCAGCGCACCTGGGTGTTCAAAAAACACTGACGCGGGCGTCGAAAAAACGCCGGAATGGCACAGATCTGCCTCTGCATACTGGAATAAAATGTAAATCGATGATATGATATCTGCCCGAAAGGAGAACAGATATCATGCTTGGAATAAAAGATCTTCCGCCGGCTGAAAGGCCGCGCGAAAAAATGGTTAGATTCGGTGCATCCGCACTGTCCGCAACGGAGCTTCTGGCCGTCCTGATCTCCACCGGGAACAGGGAAGACAGCGCTCTGGCGCTTGCGGCGCGGGTGCTTTCTATTGAATCCAAAGGCCTGCAGGGCCTGGCAAATCTGCAGCCCGAAGAACTTATGAAAGTCAAAGGCGTAGGCCCGGCTGCGGCAGGGCGCATATTGGCGGCTGTGGAGCTTGGAAGAAGGCTCGCGTCGGCGCCTCCTTCTGGAAAAATAGCGGTAAACGACCCTAAATCCGTAGCGGAAATATTCATGGGCGACATGCGCCACCTCCAGCAGGAAAAGCTGCAGGTCCTGATGCTCAACACCAAGGGCGAGTTCATGGCCAGGGAGGACGTATCCCAGGGCGGCACGTATTCCGCTTTCGCAGGCCCCCGCGAGGTGTTCGCTAACGCGGTAAGAAAGGGCGCCTACGGCGTCATAATAGCTCACAATCACCCCAGCGGCGATCCCAGCCCCAGCAAGGAAGACCTGATGCTGACTAAGCAGCTGGCTGCCGCGGGAAAGCTCCTTGGGATAGAGCTTCTGGATCATATAATCATAGGGGACGGGCGCTTTGTGAGCCTCAGGGAGCAGGGCGTCTTTAAAAACGACGAAAGCGCATAAAAAGCTCAGGGAAAATCAAAATAGCACTTTTTTCACGCGGCGTCAGCGTTTATAATAAAAAGGCATCACAACAAGAAAGGTCAACTCAGGTTATCAGTTATGGGTAAGGTCGTCCTTGTCTGCTCCGGAAAAGGCGGGGTAGGAAAGACAACATTCGCAGTAAATACAAGCATCGCGGCAGCAAGCAGAGGTCTTAAGGTCCTGCTCATGGATCTTAATATGGGCCGCAGAAATATAGATATCTATCTTGGCATGGAAGACCGCATCCTCTTCGATCTGGGAGATGTTATGTCCGGCCTTTGCGCTCTGGACAGGGCTATCATAGACTACGACCTGTGTCCCGGGCTTTCTATCATCGCATGCCCCCAGTACAGGGAGATAGACGGCATACGCCCGGGCCATCTGCACGCTCTTTACGAAAGGCTCAGGGATCTGTACGATCTTATAGTTGTGGACTGCCCGGTATCCCTGGGCGGTATACTCCGCACTGTGGCTAACGGAGCGGATTCCGCGCTTATAATAACCATCCAGGACTATTCCTCTGTCCGCAACGCGGACGCTCTGAACGAAAAGCTGGAGAGCATAGGCGTCGCAAAGCGCTGCTACGCCATAAACCGCATGGATAAGCAGTATTCCGGAAGCGAAAGCATCCCGGGCCTCAGCTTCATTACCAAGTCGCTGCAGATACCCCTTGTTGGCATAGTTTCCGAGGAGCCGGCCATACATCTGGCGAATAACAGCGGCTGCCCGGTGGCTTTGGAAGCCGGCAGCGACATGCAGCAGCGTTTTGCCCAGATAGCTGCGCGCATTCTGCAGCAATAAAAAAAAATTTCCAACTTATTACTATTTGGTGACGTTTCCGGTTGACAGAAATGTCACTTTTATTGTATTATTAACTGATGATTTATATCAAATTGATTATAGATTTTATATAGATCAAATACGGAATAACAAGGAGAACGAAAATGTTGCAGCACGGACAGCCCATACCATGGGTGCTCCTGATCGTGCTTGCTGTCGTTTTTCTGCTTGTCGGAATACTTGTTGGTTACATCTTAAGAAAGTCAAAAGCTGAAAAGACGATCGGAAGTGCCGAGACACAGGCCAGGAATCTGATCCTGGACGCAGAAAACAAGGCAGAAGCACTCAGAAAAGAAACTCTTGCGGACGCAAGGGCAGAGGCTCACCAGATCAAAACGGAAGCCGAAAAGGACATCAAGGAACGCCGCGACGACGTCAAGAAGTCCGAAAGAAGGATAACTCAGAAAGAAGAATCGATAGATAAAAAGCTGGAGTCTATCGAAAAGAAAGAAGAAGAGATCCAGCGCAGGCAGCAGTCCATCCGCGATAAGGAAAAGAACGTGGATGAACTCATAAAAAAGCAGGTTGAAGAGCTGGAGCGCATCTCCGGATGCACAGCGGACGAAGCCAAGCAGCTGCTGTTAAAGGACCTGGAAAAGGACATACGCCACGAAGCCTCCGTAATGATCAAGGACATCGAGTCCAAGGCCAGGGAAGAGGCGGACACCAGGGCCAAGGAGATCGTAGTCGGCGCCATCCAGCGCTGCGCGGCTGATACGGTCGCGGAAAACACCATCTCCGTAGTAAACCTCCCCAGCGATGAAATGAAGGGCCGCATCATCGGACGCGAGGGCCGCAACATACGCGCCATCGAGACCGCAACAGGCGTGGACCTCATCATAGACGATACCCCGGAAGCCATCATAATCTCGGCTTTCGACCCCGTAAGAAGGGAGATCGCAAGGGTCGCTCTGGAGAAGCTCATCGTGGACGGGCGCATACACCCGGCCAGGATAGAGGAAATGGTCGACAAGGCCACCAAGGAAGTCAACAATATCATAAAGAAAGAGGGCGAGGAGGCCGTCTACGAGATAGGCTGCCACAACGTCCATCCGGAGCTCGTAAAGCTTCTGGGAAGGCTCAAGTACAGGACCAGCTATGGTCAGAACGTGCTCAGCCACTCCAAGGAAGTCGCTCATCTGGCAGGCCTTATGGCAGGCGAGCTGGGTATGAACGTGGCTCTTGCGCAGAGGGCAGGCCTTTTCCACGATATAGGCAAGGCTCTGCACCACGAGATCCAGGGCACCCATGTGGATATAGGTATCGACGTGCTCCGCAAGTACAAGGAATCCGAAGCCGTCGTCAACGGCATGGCTTCCCACCACGGAGATTACGAGCCAAAGAGTCCCGAGGCGGTGCTGGTAGCCGCGGCTGACGCTCTGTCCGCTGCGCGTCCGGGCGCCAGGCGCGAGACTCTGGACACCTACATCAAGAGGCTCCAGAAGCTCGAAGAGATCGCCAATACCACGCCGGGAGTCGAAAGCTCCTACGCTATCCAGGCGGGCCGCGAGATACGCATCATAGCCAAGCCTGACCAGGTATCCGACGACTCGATGCCGATGCTGGCAAGGGACATAAGCAAGCGCATAGAAAGCGAGCTCGAGTACCCGGGCCAGATAAAGGTCAACGTCATAAGAGAGACCAGAGCAGTCGATTACGCAAAATAGCAAATAAGGGCCCGCTGAAAACGCGGGCCTTACTTTTGTACGAAGATGATATACTTAGATAACAGTGCAACAACCAAACCGTACCCGCAGGTCGCGGAGGCCGTAAACAGGGCTCTTGCTGAAGATTTCGGCAACCCCTCCACGCTCTATAGTCTTGGCTTGTCAGCCGAAAAGCTGGTCAGGGCTTCAAGAAAGAGCGTCGCAAAAAGCATAGGAGCGCAGGAAGACGAAGTGTACTTCACCGCCGGCGGCACCGAGAGCGACAACACAGCCATATTCGGTGCGTGGGAATCAAGAAAAAAGCAGGGAAAGCGCATCATCACAACGGCTGTGGAACATCCGGCGGTATTGAGATGCTTTGAGGCTCTTAAGCAGCGCGGGGCGGACGTTGTAATACTTCCCGTGGACGGCAGCTGCCATCTGGATCCTGACGCCCTGAAAGAGGCTCTTACCCCGGATACGATACTGGTCTCCGTCATGCATGTTAACAACGAGACCGGCGCAGTATTTCCTGTTAAAGAGATAGCCGGTATCCTTGACGCCTACGCGAAGGCGCAGGGCATGGCAAGGCCGCTCCTCCATTCGGACTGCGTGCAGAGCTACGGCAAGCTGCCGCTGGACGTAAAGTCGCTGGGCGCTGACATGATAAGCATTTCAGCCCACAAGGTGCACGGCCCAAAGGGCGTAGGCGCGCTGTGGATAAAAAAGGGCGTTCACATACCGTCCTTCATCTTCGGAGGAGGCCAGGAAAAAGGTTTCCGCTCCGGCACGGAGAACGTGCCCGGAATAGCTGGATTCGGAGCCGCGGCGGAGCTTATAAAGCCCGGAAGATTCGAGGTCCGGGACGTGCTTAAGCAGCTCATCCTTGAGCAGATACCGGACGTAAAGATCAACTCGCCGGAAGATTCCTGCAGCTCGGTCTTAAACGTCAGTTTCCCGGGATGCCGTGCCGAGGTGCTGCTGCATCAGTTGGAGCAGGACGGGATATTCGTCTCCACGGGTTCTGCCTGCAGCTCCAGGGATAAGGGCAGCCACGTGCTTTCCGCCATGGGCCTTAAGCCACAGGAGATAGAAGGTGCGCTGCGCTTCTCATTCTGCAGAGAAAACACAGAGGAGGAGATGCGTATCGCAGCCGGCCGCCTCAAATACTATGCAGAGAGCCAGAGAAAGCTGCGCTCGGCGTTCAGAAAGAGATAAAAAGGCCGTAAGGCCGGGAGATCATAGATGGTCAACAACAGGGAAAAAGTTTATATAGTCCGCTGCGGAGAAGTGGCGCTCAAAGGGCAGAACAAGCCTTATTTCGAGCGCATGCTGGTGCAGCGCATCAAAAAAGTTCTTAAGGATATCGAAGGCATCACTGCTGAGCGCGTGGACGGGTTAATATTCGTAAGAACACCGCTGGATACCCCTCAGGAAGAGATCTTAAAACGCGTAGGCCGCGTGTTCGGCGTGGATTCGATAAGCCCTGCTACGGAGATAGATATCACCGGGCTCACCGCGGAAGACGCCCTGGCGGAGGTCGGAGCTCAGGCTGTTGAAATAATGCTGGGCTTCATAGAAAGCCGCGGGATACAGACCTTCAAGGTAGAGGCCCGCAGGGCGGACAAGAACTTTCCGGTGGAAAGCCCGCAGATAGCAAGGAAGATAGGCGCGTATGTGCTTAAAGGCTGCAAGGTCCTCAAGGTGGACGTGCACGAGCCCCAGGCGCTGCTCTTCGTAAACATACGCAGGAACTTTGCCTACATCTACGAGCAGAAGATACTGGCCTTCGGAGGGCTTCCACTTGGAACCAACGGCAAGGGCCTGGTGCTCCTTTCCGGCGGCATAGATTCGCCGGTAGCGAGCTTCCTGATGGCTCACCGCGGTATGGTCCTGGAGGCCGTGCACTACCATTCCTATCCCTACACTTCAGAAAGGGCCTGGGAAAAGGTAAAGGAACTGGCGGGGATACTTACGCTCTACACCGGGCGCCTGCGCATCCACAGCATCAACCTGCTACCCATACAGGAACAGATCGTGCAGAACTGCCCCGAAGACGAGACCACCATACTGGTGCGCCGCTTCATGATGAAGATCGCGGAGCGCATCGCTAAAGACAATGGCTGTATGATGCTGATAACCGGCGAAAACCTCGGGCAGGTGGCAAGCCAGACCGCGGAAGCCCTGGTGGTCACCGACGCTTCGGTGAGTCTTCCCGTAATGAGGCCGCTAATAGCCATGGACAAGACCCAGATCATGGACATAGCTCGCGAGATAGGCACCTTCGAGACTTCCATCCAGCCCTACGAGGACTGCTGCACGGTATTCCTGCCCAAGCACCCCGTTACAAAGCCAAAGCTGGAAAAGATACTGGAATCCGAGAGCAGGCTGGACTGCGAGGCGCTTATAGAAGCCGCAGTGGCGTCGGAGGAGATAAGCATTATTTATCCGTCGGAGGATTAGATGATAGATATAATTGGGGTCCAGCTGGACCTCGGAGCATCAAAAAAAGGCGTAAACATGGGGCCTGCGGCAGTGCGCTTCGCAGGGCTTACCGACATGCTCGACGCGGAAGGCATAAGCTGGGAGGACGAGGGCGATCTTCTGGCCCGTACCGGCGGCAGGAGCCTTCCGAACATGCGCTATTACGAGGATATAATAGAGCTCAACGGCAGGGTCTACAGGGAGTGCCGCGACGCTCTTAAGCGCGGTATGGTGCCCCTTGTTATCGGAGGGGACCACAGCCTCGCCGCGGGTTCGGTAGCCGCAACTTCTACATTTTATAAGAATATAGGAGTCATCTGGGTGGATGCTCATGCGGACTTCAACGACGATAAGAGCACGGTCTCCGGCAATGTCCACGGCATGCCTCTTTCGGCGGTCTGCGGCTGCGGGCCGGACTGCCTGGTGAGCTACGACCGAGAGATATACACGGTGGATCCGCAGAAAGCAGTGATCATAGGCGGCAGGGACATAGAGCCCCAGGAATGGGAAAAGCTCGATAAATACGGTGTCAGGGTCTTTACTGCAAAGGATGTCAAGGAACTCGGCGCACAGCACTGCATCAGCGAGGCTATAAGGATCGCCGGAAACGGCACAGAAGGCATACACGTAAGCTACGATATAGATTCCATGGATCCGCGCATAGCACCGGGAGTAGGTACTCCGGTACCGGACGGTCTGGCTCTTTCCGATGGGTTTACCATAGCAAGCGCCGTTGCGGCTTCCGGAAAACTGCTGGCTCTGGACATGGTGGAAGTCAATCCCATACTCGACGACAGAGACAAGACGGCGCGCATAGCCTGCGACCTCATAACTGTCATGCTCAAAGGGCGCTGAAATAAATTATAAAAAATTGCAGAATTTACAAAAACAGCCATTTACAAAGCGGCTGTTTTTTGTTATCATTGTATGGTAATAAATACCAAAACAGATATTAAAAGGAATTTAAACATGCCGGACAACAGAACCCCAAAGCGCAGGACAGGGGACAGAGGCGAGGCCTTAGCCGCCGAGATGCTTGAAAAAGACGGATACAACATCGTAGAGCGCAATTTCTCCTGCCGCATAGGAGAGATAGATATAATTGCCGCCCATCCCGGAGACCGCGTCATAGCATTCGCGGAGGTTAAGACCAGAAACCGAATGGACTACGGGCTTCCCTGCGAAGCCGTCGGAAAGGACAAGCAGCGCAAACTCAAGCTCTGCGCTGCGCTCTGGCTCAAGCTCAACCACTGCTATTCGTATCTTCAGCCGCGCATGGATATAATCGAGATCATCTACAAGGACGGAAATGCCTACGGAAGGCATCTGAAGAACGCATTTTAGGAGGCGGCCATGTTTGCAAGGGTACTGACATCCAGCATATACGGTATAAGCGGCGAGCCGACCTGGGCGGAGGTGGACGCGGAAGGAGGCCTTCCGGCTTTCAATGTCGTGGGTCTTGGAAGCCAGAGCGTAAGGGAGGCGCGCGAACGCATAAGGTCCGCAGTGGAGAACTGCGGCTTCGAGTTCCCCGCAAAACGCATCACAGTAAACCTCACGCCGGCAAACAGAAAAAAGGACGGAAGCCACTACGACCTTCCCATCGCTGTGGGGCTGCTTTTGTGCAGCGAGGCGATAAGTCTTTCCCAGAACCATCGCGGCGTTCTTTCAGGCCAGACGGCCTTTCTCGGCGAGCTGAGCCTGGACGGAAGGATATGCCCTGTTGAAGGCGTGCTTCCCATGGCGTCCGGGCTTAAGAGGAACGGCGTCACAACTGTAGTGGTGCCGGAAGGAAACGCTGCGGAAGCGCTGCTCGTAAAAGATCTTACGGTGATACCCGCGAGGGACCTTCAGCAGATCGCGGACCACCTTTCCGGCTTCGATGAGATAGAGCCCGCAAAACGATCGGACCGGGCGTACGCGGAGGCTGTATACTCTGACTTTGCAGATATACGCGGCCAGGAGGAAGCTAAAAGGGCGGCACAGCTTGCTGCCGCCGGAATGCATGGTCTTCTTATGGCCGGGCCTCCGGGAGTAGGCAAATCCATGATAGGAAAGCGCATAGCGGGGCTTCTTCCGCCGCTCACATACGAAGAGAAACTCGAAGTAACTGAAGTTTACAGCGTAGCGGGGGAACTTAAGGCCGGGACGTCCCTTATAAGCGCCAGGCCTTTCCGCGCCCCGCATCACAGCATCTCGAGGGCAGCTCTTGTGGGAGGGGGCACTGTACCTAAGCCCGGAGAGATATCCCTCGCGCACCGCGGAGTATTGTTTCTGGACGAGCTCCCGGAATTCGCCTCGGGCACACTTGACGCTCTCCGGCAGCCTCTGGAAGATGGATCTGTCCAGATCAACAGGGTCAACTTCAAGATAAAGTACCCGGCGCGCTTCATGCTTGTCGCGGCTATGAATCCCTGCCGCTGCGGCTACTGGGGGGACCCTGTAAGACCGTGCACCTGTACCCAGAGCGACCGCCAGAAATACCTGGGGCGCATATCCGGGCCGCTGCTGGATAGGATAGACATACATACTGTACTGAGCAGGATAGTCTACGGTGATATAAGCCCGGAAGGACGGGCCTGCGGCAGCAGCACTGCGCAGCTGAAAAAAGGGGTGGATACCGCTATAGCCATGCAAAATGAGCGGTATAAGGGCCTTCCGGTAAGCTATAACTCGCAGCTTGGGGCAAAGCTCACGGAAAAGTACTGCGTGCCGGACCGCGCCGGCAGAAAGCTCATAGAGGCGGCGTATAAAAAATGGGATCTTTCCGCAAGGGCTTACCACAGGCTGCTGAGGCTTTCAAGGACCGCAGCGGATACCGACGGCAGCAGCGAGATAAAGGAAGAACACGTGCTGGAAGCGCTCCGCTACCGCTTCCCGGAGGACAGGTTCAGGTGAAAAGATGGGCCATACGATCAGAACGATAAGGATAGACGACGCGGATTACCCCGCGCATCTGAGGAGCATAGGCAACGCTCCGCAGCTCCTTTACTACATAGGTGATATAAGCCTCATAAGTACTCCTCTGATAGGAATAGTAGGAACACGGCGCAGCTCTCCCTACGGGCGATGGGCGGCAAAAGAGATCGCGGCAGCTGTTGCAAGGTGCGGGATACCTGTGGTGAGCGGCATGGCGGAAGGAATAGACTCCGCGGCGCACTGGGGGTGCCTTGGGGCAGGCGCGCCTACTGTCGCTGTTCTCGGGACCGGTATAGACGTGCCGTATCCAGGATCTAATACAAAGCTCTACAGCGAGATAGCGCAAAAGGGCCTTATACTGTCGGAGTACCCGCCGGGCGCGACAGGCTGGAAGAGCAACTTTCCTGAAAGAAACCGCATAATCAGCGGCCTGTCGAAGAGCGTCGTAGTGGTGGAAGGCGCGCTGAAGAGCGGCTCCATGATAACTGCCAGGCTGGCGCTGGAGCAGGGCCGCGATGTTTTTGCCGTGCCTGGGAACATAAACCAGCCTAACAGCGTTGGCGTAAACAAGCTCATAGCCGACGGCGCAGTGCCTATACTCAGCATAGAGGACGCCGCGGCAGCTCTTGGGCTTAAAGGCGCTGCCATGGGGCTTGCCATAAGCAGGCTAACGGACGGTGAGAAACTGGTGATAGGCGCTTTGCTGGAATCCCCGGGCTCCAACGCGGAGATGGTAGCGCTGAAGACCGGGCTTTCGCTGCGCGAATCGTCGGTGCTCGCGACGGTTCTGGAACTTAAGGGCTTCATTTATTCGGAAGGGCCGTGCCTGTACGTTTCAAAATAAACAATATATCTGTCTAACTGGAACTTGACAAATCTTTTCAATAGTATTTATATATAAGAGATTATTTTTTTTGAGAGGACATATTATGGCAGCTAAAAAGAAACTTGTTATCGTCGAGTCTCCGTCCAAGGCCAGGACCATAGGCAAGTTCCTGGGAAGCAAGTACAATGTCATGGCTTCTGTCGGACATGTGCGCGATCTTCCGAAAAGCAGGATGGGAGTAAAAATAGAAGAAGATTTCGAACCTGAGTACATCAACGTCCGCGGCAAGGCTCAGCTCATAAAGGACCTGAAGGCTGCAGCAGCGGAATCCGACAAGATATACCTCGCGACAGACCCTGACCGCGAAGGTGAGGCCATCTCCTGGCACATCTGCAACCTCCTGGATATCCCTGCAGACAAGGCCAACAGGATAGAGTTTCACGAGATAACAAAGCCTGCCGTAATGGAAGCCATAGAGCACCCACGTTCCATAGATCTTGATCTTGTGGATGCTCAGCAGGGCAGAAGAGTAATAGACAGGGTCGTAGGCTACGGTATCAGCCCGGTCCTCTGGACAAAGGTCGCAAGAGGCCTTTCCGCGGGGCGCGTTCAGTCAGCGGCTCTTAAGATCATCTGCGATAGGGAAGCCCTGATAGATGATTTCGAGCCCAAGACCTACTTCGCTATTTCCGCTGATCTCGCAACAGACGGCAGCACCCCCGCAAAGCTGAAGAAGACCACCTTTACCGCAAGGCTTGAAAAGATCGGCGGCAAGAAGATAGTCTTCCCGGATGAAAAGCACAACGCTACCATCTCAAAGCAGGAAGACGCCGACAGGATAGCAGAAGACCTCAGAAACGGCAGCTATACAGTTAAGAGCCTTGAGGAAAAAGAGACAAGCACCAGGCCCTACGCGCCTTATACCACAAGCGTGCTGCAGCAGGACGCTTCCGTGCGCCTCGGTTTCGCGCCAAAAAAGACCATGCTTATAGCCCAGCAGCTCTATGAAGGCATCAACGTCAAAGGGCAGGGCCATGTCGGTCTTATCACATACATGAGAACGGACTCCGTAAGGGTAAACCCGGCGGCTGACGCGGCCTGCAAGGCTCTCATAAAGGAAAACTACGGAAAAGAGTACGTCGGAAGCGGCATATTCTCCAACAAGAAGCAGAACACCCAGGACGCCCACGAGGCAATAAGGCCCAGCAATGTGGCGCTGCTGCCGGAGGATATCGAAAACTCTCTGAATTCAGACCAGAACAAGCTCTACAAGCTTATCTGGAGCCGCTTTGTGGCAAGCCGCATGGCTCCGGCTCTGTTCGACACAGTCAACGCCGAGATCGCGTGCGGCAAGTACGGCCTTAAGGCCAGCGGCCGCAGGATGAAGTTCGACGGATTCCTCAAGGTCTACAACGTCAGTTCCGATGAAAAGGACAAGCCTCTTCCGCCAATGGAGGAAGGCCAGGACCTCATATTCGTGGATCTGACCAACGAGAAGCGCGCTACCGAGCCACCCAGCAGATTCACGGAAGCAAGCCTTATCAAAGAGCTTGAGGAAAAAGGCATAGGCCGTCCAAGCACTTATGCCCCCATAGTTTCAACGCTCATGGACCGCAAGTATATAGCAAAGGATAAGAAGGTCCTTGTGCCTACAGACCTTGGAAAGCTCGTCACCAAGGACGTCATGGAGGTCTATTTCCCGGATGTGGTGGACGTTGAGTTCACATCCAAAATGGAAGAGGATCTCGACCGCGTCGCGGAAGGCCAGCTGCCCTGGAAAAAAGTCATCGGGGACTACTACAACGGAAGCCTCAAGGACGAGATCGACAAGGCAAAGGCCCAGATGGAGAGGGTAAAGCCCAAAGTGGAGCTTACGGATGAGCTCTGCCCGCAGTGCGGAAAGCCCCTTGCCATGAAGCACGGCAGATTCGGCGATTTCCTGGCATGCTCGGGATTCCCTGAATGTAGATATACAAAATCAATCATTACGTCAACTGGCGTAAAATGCCCCAAGTGCGGCAAGGATATAATCGTAAAACGCAGCCGCAAGGGCAAGTCCTTCTACGGATGCAGCGGATACCCCGACTGTGATCAGGTCTACTGGTACAAGCCTGTACAAAAAGCCTGCCCCAAGTGCGGAAGCCTGCTGGTGGAGAGGGGCAGATCACTCGTATGCTCAAACCAGGACTGCGACTACCGCGAAAGGAAAGGCAAACAGTAAAAATACACAGAATCCACATAATTCCCCTGTTGACAATATGCCGGCAGGGGATTATATTATAAGCAGGGTTTAGCACTCAGCCGTTAAGAGTGCTAACAACAATCCGATAACACTAATAATTTATGATATGGAGAATAATATGACACAATTTCGCGCAACTACCATATGCCTAGTAAGGCGCAGTGCTGACGACATTGCCATAGCCGGCGACGGCCAGGTAACTATGGGCGAGCACTCGATAATGAAGAACAACGCAAAAAAGATCAGAAAGATCTATAAGGACCAGGTGCTCTGCGGTTTCGCGGGTTCCGTAGCCGACGCTTATTCCCTCATGGAGAAATTCGAAAAGAAGATGGAAGAGCATCAGGGCAACCTCAAGCGCGCGGCAGTGGCCCTCGCGCAGATGTGGAGGATGGACCAGGCTTCAAGAAATCTCGACGCTATGATGCTCGTGGCTGACAGGGACAGCGTGCTGGTCATTTCCGGCACAGGCGAGGTCATAGAACCGGACGCTCAGTACGTGGCGATAGGTTCAGGCGGAAACTACGCCTACGCCGCAGCACACGCTCTGTACGATCATACCGATATGACTGCAGCCCAGATCGCACAGGAAGCCCTTAAGATCGCTTCCGATATCTGCGTTTACACCAACAGCCACATTTCTGTGGAGACTCTCGGGGAGGTAAAGAATGGCTAACGAACTCACGACAGCAGCCGCGACCATACAGGGCATGACGCCCAAGCAGATAGTCGCAGAACTGGATAAATACATAATAGGACAGGATACCGCAAAGCGCTCCGTGGCGGTCGCGCTGAGGAACCGCTACAGGAGGAACCTCCTTTCCGAAAAGATGAGGGAAGAGATAACTCCTAAGAACATACTCATGATGGGCCCCACCGGCGTAGGTAAGACGGAGATAGCAAGGCGCCTTGCCAAGCTGATGGACGCGCCGTTCATCAAGGTGGAAGCCACCAAATTCACCGAAGTCGGCTACGTAGGCCGAGACGTGGAGTCCATAATCAGGGACCTTATGGAAGCCTCCATGAGAGTTACCAAGCAGAAGCGCATGAACGAGAAGTACGGCGTGGCCGAGGATATCGCAAACGAGAAGATCATCGAGGCCATAATCCCCGGAAGCAAGAAGCGCAGCGCGGCTCCTGCCTCAAATAACCCGTTCCAGTTCATAATGGGCGGTGCTCAGGCTACCTACAACCGCAGCAGCGAAAAGATAGAAGAAAAGCCCGAAGACAGCCAGACGGAGCTGGCAAGGGACCAGGTAAGGCAGCAGCTCAAGGCAGGCCTTCTCGAGGACCAGTACGTAGAGATAGACGTTGTGGACCAGCCCAAGGAAAACAACCTTGACGTAAGCCAGGGCGGCAGCATCTCCCTTGGAAGCATATTCGGCGACGCCATGCCCAAGCGCTACAAGAAAAAGAAGATGAAGGTAAAGGACGCCCGCAAGACCCTCATAGAGCAGGAAGCCCAGAACCTCATAGACATGGACCAGGTCACCTCCGAAGCACTGGAGAACTGCGAGCAGAACGGCATAGTCTTCATAGACGAGATAGACAAGATCGCTTCCGGCTCCGGTTACCGCGGCGGCGTGGACGTCTCCAGAGAAGGCGTACAGAGGGACATCCTGCCCATAGTAGAAG
>JAEEGL010309348.1_pt1 | contig 15570 bp, 12 predicted proteins | sample 9134231 | NCBI WGS metagenome assembly JAEEGL01 (sample SAMN16246548, study PRJNA631951) | gut metagenome | biome: gut microbiome; feature: rumen; material: fiber-attached | host: Bos | place: Iran: Karaj | collected 2018-10
TGAGTATAATTTAAGTTTGAATTCACTAAGTTTTCCATACTTAAATTATACCAAAAAAATAGGTTCATTCCCAGATTACACTCTAGGTTTGAACCTATTTTTTTATCTTTTACAGAACTGTTATTTTTTTACAGCCTCTTTCTTTTTATCTGGATGGGATTTTAATTCCTCCATAAACTTTTTAATGCCTCTTTCATATTGGCCAGTATTATATGGAGTATAATAAATTTTTCCTAATAATTCATCAGGCATATATTGCTGGTGAACATAATCATTTTCGTAATCATGAGGGTATTTATATTCATATTTCCCACTTTTTAATTCTTTGTTTAAAATGTGTGGTGGAATCTTCATGCTAACTAGATTATCTAAATCAGAAATAGCATTATTTATTGCAACATAGGTTGAATTTGATTTTGGGGATGTTGCAAGATCAACAACAGCGTAAGCTAGGGGTAATCTTGCCTCAGGTAATCCTAAATATAGTGCTGCTTCAACTGCAGCATATACTCTAGGTCCAACACCTGGGTTACCAAGTCCTATATCCTCATATGCACTACATAATAATCTTCTTCCTATAAACTGAATATCTTCAGTTTTTAGTAATCTTGCAAGGTAATGTAATGCAGCATCAGGGTCACTACCTCTAATTGATTTAATCATTGCTGATGCACAGTCGTAGAAGTTTTCCCCTTTTTCATCAATTAGGAATGCTTTTTTACCAATTGTTTTAGAAACTGATTCTATATTGATTTCATCCTTATCCATTAGATTTACTATCTCAAGCATGTTAAGTGCTGTTCTTATTTCTGATGATGATGCAGTTGCAATATATTTATATATTTCATCATCAAGAATATATAATCCTTCATCCTTAGATGTTTTCTTTAATAAATTCATAACATCAGAAATAGAAATCTCATTCATTCTATAAATATGGCAACGACTTCTTATTGCTGGATTAATTGCACGATATGGATTTTCTGTTGTAAGCCCTATAACAATTAATGCCCCTGATTCCATATATGGTAATAAGAAATCCTGTGTTTGCTTATTCATTCTATGTATTTCATCAATTATACATACTGTATTTTCATAATATTTAGTTGATTGAGCTATATCTTTTAGCTTTTCTTTATTGTCTATAGATGCGTTAAATGAAAAAGAAGATGTAGGATATAATGATGCAATGATTTCAGCAATTGATGTTTTACCACATCCTGCAGAACCATATAAAATCATTGAAAAAAGCTTATCCTGATCAATCATTTTTTTAATAACGCCATGAGGACCAACAAGGTGGTCTTGGCCAACAATATCTTCGAATTTTTTAGGTCTTATTCTATAAGCTAATGGTTTCATTTCTATCACCTACAATAAATTCTATCATAAAGTGTTTTTATTATAAATAATAATCCAAAAACTATTTATTTTTAATTGATGAAAATTTTCATTTTTTATGTGTATTGTACCTAAATAATATGTTATAATATTATATAATATATTTTTTCTTAAAGGAGGCTTAGAATTATGGCATTTAAAAATTATGACACAATAGAAGCGTTAATGACAATAATAACTCAATATATTCATAATTCTGAATCACTTGCCATGATACAAAAGGCATACGACATTGCGGCAGAAATGCATAAGGACCAGAAAAGAAAGAGTGGAGAACCTTATATTATCCACCCACTTAATGTTACTGCAATTCTTGCCCAGCTTCGTGTTGGCCCAGATACATTATGTGCAGGATTATTACATGATGTTGTAGAAGATACTCCTTATACAATTGAACAAATTGAACATGAATTTAATCGTGATGTTGCAATCATTGTTGATGGTGTAACAAAGGTTAATCAATTAAAGTTTGTTTCGTTAGAAGAAAAGCAGGTTCAAAACCATCAGCATATGCTACTTGCTATGGCAAAGGATATTAGAGTTGTCATTGTTAAATTAGCAGATAGACTACATAATATTCGTACACTTGATGCAATGATACCCGAAAAGCAGGTTAGAATTGCAAAAGAAACATTAGAAATTTATGCTCCATTAGCATCAAAGCTAGGTATCTTCGTTATTAAAGCAGAATTAGAGGATACATGTTTAAAGTATGTTGAACCAAAAGAATATTCAAGAATTGTAGGATTATTAAAAACTGATTCTACAGTTAGAATGTCTAATGTAGATAAGACTATTGCTGAAATAAGAAAGATACTTGATACTAATAATGTTTCTAAATATGACATTAAGGGTAGAGTTAAAAATATTTATTCTATTTACAAGAAAATGGTAACAAAGAATAAGGATTTTAAGGATATCTATGATATTTTAGCAATTAGAATAATTGTTGAATCTATTCCTGAATGCTATCAAGCATTAGGATTAATTCATGCAAACTATACTCCAATTCCAAAGAGATTTAAGGATTATATTGCAGTACCTAAGCCAAATATGTATCAGTCTTTACATACAACAGTTATTTCATCTAATGGATTTACATTTGAGGTTCAAATTAGAACAAAAGCTATGGATGATATTGCAGAACTCGGAGTTGCTGCACACTGGGCTTATAAGGAAAATACAACATATTCTAAAGAGCGTGAGCAATTTGAAATTGCATCTAAATTAAAATGGTATGGCACATTATTAAAATTCAATGAGGATCAGGATGATTCTAATAATGGTGCTGATGATTATGTAGAATCAATAAAAGAAGATATCTTAGCTTCTCAAACTATTTATGTTTATACACCAGATGGTAAGGTTATTGACTTACCACAAGGCTCAACACCAATTGATTTTGCATATAAGATTCATACAAATATTGGTAATACCTTAGTTGGTGCAATAGTTAATAATCATATAGTACCACTTGATTATCACTTAGAAACTGGAGATATTATTGAATGTAAGACTAATAAGAATTCATTCGGTCCAAGTGAAAACTGGTTAAAGATTATTAGAACATCTCATGCAAGACATAAGATTAAATCATTCTTGAATAAGCAAAATAAGGATGTATTACTTGCTAGAGGTAAAGAGGCTGTAGATAATGAATTTACTGCCCAAAAGGTAAAAAATTATTTATTAAATGATGAATTTGCAGGACAAACATTCTATAAGAATAATATCAATTGTCTTGAGGATTTATATCAAGAGGTTGCGAAAGGTAACTTATCACCTAAGACTGTTGTTGCTAAATATTTAGGTGATGTTGATATTGATGCAAATACTGCAATTAATCGTCAAATTGAAAAGAGTCAAAAGCAGCTTGAAACTAATAGTGAGACAGGTGTTATTGTAGAAGGTCTACCTAACCCTATGCTTCATTTAGGCTCATGCTGTAACCCTATTCCAGGGGATAAGATAGTTGGTTATGTTACAAAGGGTAATGGTATCGTTGTACACCATATCAATTGTAACAACATAAGTGGTTTTGAATCTCAAAGATTAATTCCATTAAAGTGGAGTGAAAATATAACAAGAAAATATCCTGTTGCAATTAAGATTGAATCAAAATCAGATATGAACCTATTACTTGATGTAATGAATGTTGTTACATCATCTGGAATGTCTATTTTAGCAATTAACGCTAAGAACAATGATAATCTAACAACAATTGTTAAATTAAAGGTAATGTGTCAAACATTATTAGATTTAGAACATTTGATTGTTAACCTAAAGAAGATTAAATCAATTTATAACATTGAAAGGGATAATCTATAAAATGCGTGTAGTATTACAAAGAGTTAGCCATGCATCATGTACTGTTGATGGAAAAATAACAGGTAAAATTGATAATGGATATATGGCACTTGTTGGTTTTAAAAAAGGTGAAGGAAAAGAAGTATTTGAAAAAATGCTTAAAAAGATTATAGGCTTAAGAGTTTTTTCGGATAGTGAAGGAAAGATGAATCTAGACATAAAGAAGACTAATGGTTCAATTCTTTTGATTTCACAATTCACCCTATATGCTGATGCAAGACATGGCAATAGACCAGGTTTTACTGATGCAATGGAATTTGATAAAGCTAATGAATATTACTTAGATTTTGTAGAATTACTAAGAAGTAACGGAATTAAAGTAGAAACTGGTATATTTGGTGCTGATATGAAAATAGAATTACTAAATGATGGACCAGTAACAATAATATTGGATTCAGATAATCTATAGGAGGGTATATGAAGCCTTATTTATTTAATGGTGAAAGATATAATACTCTAGAAGAATTAGTTAAAGCTTATATTAAAGACTTTGACCTTGGAGTAAATGATATCTATAAAAACGCAAGAAAAATATATAAATTTATAAGAAAGACTAAAAATCGTGAGCAGGCTCAGGAATTCTTAAGAATAATTACTTATTCAAAATATAAAAATAATGCATTAACTTTCTTTATTTTTATGTATGATACTCATGATCCTAAGCAGGTTTATATATGTGGTAAGCCATTATCATTTGATCAATTCCTAGCTCGTTTTAAACTATATGGTAATGATAAGGATAATGCATTATATTTATTCTTAGAGGATCATGGTATCTCAAGAACATATGCTAAGCTTCCATATACAGATCAAAAGCTTGTAAAGGATTCATATTATCTAGAAAGATATTTTGATAAGGATTTTACATATACTTTCTTAACAACATATTATAATTTCAGCTTAACTGATTCACTTAATGGTAAGGTTTCATCTATTGCAATAAATGGTGATGAATGCTTTAGAAGAGCATCTAAGGTAATGGCATCAGACAATTTTATGCTTGCAATATCTCATAAGCTTGGATTTAAGGTTGGTATTGAGATTGCAAATGAGGTTAATCCAATATTCTATACAATTAAAGCTTTAAGAAGAATGAATGAAACTGATGAGGATTTATTAAGAAAGCTATTAGTAGATACTTTCTATGAATGGTTACTTGATAATCTTGATAAGTATATGATTGTTAAAAAGGATGCAAAGCAAACTTTTAAGAATCTAGAAAATGTTGGTAACATTTATAAGCAATATAAGATTAAGGTATTACATCATGAATTAGATGATATTTCACTAGATTTATTATGTGACCTACATAGAGAAATTTACTTAAATTATTTAAATTTTGTTACATTATATAAGAATGGATCTATTATAGTTAAAAATAAATTCTCTAGTGAATTATATGGCTTTACAAAGCCTTATGCGATGACATATATTACCCTAGCTTATATGAATGGTAGAGCTATTAAGCTATATCATCCAGAAGAAAATGATGAGCTTAAGGCTTCATTTAACAAGGCTAAGAGTAAGGTTGTTACAATTAATCCATATACTGGTAAGGAAGATGCTAATGGGGTTAAGATTGACCCATTAACTGGTAGACCTGTTGATAATACACTAAAGGAAGAGGATATTGTAAGAGTTGAATCTGATTCTAGTATTTCAGAGGCAAATGCATTAATTAGTGAATTTGATAATGATGATGTTAATGTTGATCCTAATATCGCAGATGATGATGTTAATATTCGTGAGATGATTGATGTTAGAGATATTAATATAGGACATGATGTAGAATTAAAAACTAAAGTATTTACTAAGCTAAAGTCTTTAGCTATATTCTTACTTATTTTATCTATTATTGGTTCATTAGCATTAGTATCAGTATTTGTTTTAGAAAAGTTTACAGGGCCTGCAACAATGAAGGAAGGAACAATAAAGAAATTCCTTGTAGCAGGTGGTATTTCTTTAGTTAATTTAATTGCATCTATTCTATTCTTAATTATTGTTAAGAATGGTATTCATGACTTAAATGAGGTTATATTTATTGTTGATTCTAGATATAAGAATATATTAACTCCAGAAGAAGAATTTGAATTATATAAGCAAGAAAAGAAGGGCTTTAAGGTTTATAAGGTATTAAAGAGAACATTCATTATTCCAAATGTGGTATCATTTGTTACTTTTGGCGCAATGGTTGGCTCTTTAGGAGTAGTAGGCTTTAATTTAACTAAGCTTGTAGGGATGCTTGGATTTGAGATTAAAGGTAATTTAGAATATTTAATCTCAGTAGTTGGTCCTATGGCATTAGGCTTAGTTTTATCAATTGTTTTCTTTAAGAGAAGAAATGTTTTATTAGGTTTATTGTTATTCATTCTTTCAATTGGATTGGGCGTGTTATCTTGGATTTTAACTATTTAAAAAAGAGGTAATTTATATGAATTGTTATATGGTAAGCTTAGGCTGTGCTAAGAATAAAGTTGATTCTGAAATGATTTTAGGATTAGTAAAAAAGAAGATGAATATTGTAAGTGATATTAATGAGGCAGATTTAGTTATTTGTAATACATGTGCATTTATTGAATCTGCAAGAAAAGAAGCTATTGATACAATATTTAGCTTAAAGGAAAATATGCAACCTAATGCTAAGCTTGTTGTATGTGGATGCTTAGCACAAAGATATAAGGATGAAATTTCTAAGCTTATGCCAGAAGTAGATCGCTTTATTGCAATAGAGGAATATAAGGATTTAGCAAAGATTTTAAATGATGTTTGTAATTCTAAATATGATTATGATACTGAAATTAATTCCTTAGATAGAGTTTATTCAACTCCTAATTATATGCGTTATGTAAAAATTAGTGAGGGGTGCTTAAACCGTTGTGCATTTTGTGCTATTCCTTTAATTAGAGGTAATCTACAATCAAGAACAATTGAAGATATTACTGAAGAGGTAAAAAAAGAAGTATTAGAAGGTGCTTATGAAATTAATTTAATTTCACAAGATACTACTAAATATGGATATGATATATATCGAAAGCTAAAGATTGTTGACCTATTAAAGAGCTTATGTCAAATACCTGGTGATTTTAAGATTAGATTATTATATTTATATCCAGATATTGTTACTGATGAATTAATTAATTTTATGGCTAAAGAGCCTAAAATTATGCATTATTTTGATATACCTATCCAACATAGTGAGGATAAGATTTTAAAGAAGATGCTAAGAAGAGGCTCAAGAGAATATATGCTTGAAATGTTCAAAAAAATTAGAACATTAATGCCTGATGCTATTCTTAGAACAACCATGATTGTTGGCTTCCCTTATGAGGAAGAAGAGGATTTTTCTAATATGGTTAAATTCATTGAGGATGTTAAATTTGACCGTCTTGGCGCATTTACATTCTCACTAGAAGAGGGTACTCCTGCAACTAAGTATCCAAATACTATAAAAGAGAATGTTAAGCAAAGAAGATATGAAGAATTAATGGATCATCAGATGAAGGTATCAGAGGCCTTAAATAAGGAAAAGGAAGGCATGATATTAGATGATTGCTTCATCATTGGTTATGATGAAGAATCATATATGTATCTTGCAAGAAATTATATGTTTGCACCTGATGATATTGATGGTGTTATATATGTTGCATCAAGAAGAGAGCTTGAACTAGGTGAAAGAATTAAGGTTAAGGTTTTAGATTCAGATGCATATACCTTAACTGGTGAGGAAGTATTATAAAAGAGGTTTTATTATGGCTAAGATTAATGTATGCTTATATCATCCAGAAATTCCACAAAATACTGGAAATATTATGAGAAGCTGTGTAGGATTTAATGCTTCTTTGCATCTAATTAAGCCATTAGGCTTTACTCTAGATGAAAAAAGAATGAGAAGAAGCTGTGTTGATTATTTTGATTATGTTGATTACCATGTTTATGAGGATTTTAATGACTTTAAGGAAAAGAATCCAGGTCATTATTATTTCTTAACAAGATATGGACATAAATCACCATCTTCTATAAATTTTAAAGAAGATACAAAGGATGACATGCCAATATATTTAATATTTGGTGCGGAATCTACAGGGATTGCATATGATATCCTAAAGGATAATCTTAAGGATTGCTATAGAATCCCAACTACAGATAAGATAAGAAGTTTAAATTTATCAAATTGTGCTGCAATAATGCTATTTTTAGCATCAGAGCAATTAAATACTAATGGTGAGGTTTGGGCTAATGAGCCTGATTCTATGAAGGGTGCTAATTTCATTGATGAAATAGATGTTTCTACATTAGATTATAAGCACAAGGAACATTAATTATTAAGCATTTATATGCTATTAATAATAAATATTTAAATGTATAAGGAGGTAAGTTTATGAGATTAGAACATTTAAATGAGGAAAATTTTGCTGAGTTTGTTAATTCAGAAGAGGTAGTATTAATTGATTTATGGGCAACATGGTGCGGCCCATGTAGAATGCTTGCGCCAGAGCTTGAAAAGCTAGTTAATGAGGGTGTAGTTTCTGTTGGTAAGGTTGATGTCGATGAAAATGAAGGGTTAGCTGAAAAATATGAGGTATCATCTATACCTACCTTACTTTTGTTTAAAAAAGGTGAATTAAAGGCTAAAAGTGTAGGATTTGTTCCATATGAACAATTAAAGGATTTTGTTTTATCTAATAAGTAATTTACTTAGGAGGATAAAATGAGGATTCTAGGCTTTCTATCAAATGAAAAGGAGCCCAAAATCACATCATATTATTTAACATTAAATGATAAAAATATAATGCTTGATTATGGTACTCCTATTAATGATCCGATTAAGCTTAAGTCTATAGACCTTATTTTTATTTCTCATTCACATATGGACCATATATATGGTTTAATAAATGATTGTCTAAAACTAAGAAATGATGCAAGAATCATTGCAACACGTACTACTAAAAAAATAATACTAGGCTTATTATCACATGGTTTAATAGAAACTGATAATATTCAAATGAAAATTATTAGATTATCTAAAATAGAAGAATTGTTATTTGATACTGAATATGATTATACTGATTTTAAATTAACATTATATCAAGCTGGTCATACATTTGGTTCTTCAATGATATTACTTGATGGAGAAAAGAAGATATTTTATACAGGAGATATTAACTTTTATCCAAATTCTAAGTTATTATCATATATTTTACCTGATAATATTTATGCTGATTATTTATTAATAGATGGTACTAATGTATTAAGAAATGATTTTAAGAAGCAATCATTATCTCATATCAAAAAAATGATTGAGACATATGATAAATTCTATATTAACGCACGTGCTGAAAAGTGTGTTATGATTGCAAAATACTTAGGTATTGAGTTAGATGATAAGAAAAAGATTTATTACGAGGGAGACCTTGAATGGTTCTTAGATATTCTTATTGAGGAAGGATATGAACCATTTGTAAGCTTAAAAATCAGAGTGGATAATAATAATTTATATAAAAGCCAAGAGGGAATATATTTATCAAGTGTATTGTTTAGGGAATACAATAATGATTATAATATAGGACTTCATATATCAATGAATGATTATGTTTTATTCTTTTCTCATTTTAATTCTAGTGTGAAAATATTAGTAGGGCATTTCTTTTATAAGGATATGAAAAAAATGGAAGATGTTTCATATTATTTAATGAAAGAAGGCGAGAATTTAGTATGATTTCTATATTTATCGCATTCATTAATGATAGAGTTAAAATCATTCGAAAGAATGGTCAAAAATATGAAGAACTAAAGCCTTTTAAGGATTTTACGGGTGATTTTACGACAGTAAAGAAAAATTCAATTAAATTAGAGTTTTTGCCTAATGAAAGACCATATACTAAAGGTAATATTCCATTTACTTCCTTAACTATTTATAAAGGAGAGCTTGGAAGCTATCTAGAAGAAGCCTTAGAATATTTTTCTAAGGTAACATTAGAAAAGGAAAAATTTAATGAAATATATATTCTAACTGATAATCAGCCATATATAATTAAAGAATTCTTAGATGAAACAAACATATTGATGAAAGAGCTTTATGGAGCTAAATATAAAGGGTGCTATTATATTCCTTATGTCGTAAAAGGAATATTAAATCAATTAGCTAAATTAAAGATGAAGGATTATATATTTATATCAGATACAATGATAGTTTCATCTTCATTTACTAAAAAATGTGATTATTTTATGAGCCTTTATATTGAACCTTCTATTCAAAAGAATAAAGGTATAATTGAAGAAATATACCATAAGACAGAATTAAATCTAATTTATGATACTATACCATATGAGCTTATTGCTGATATGATATTAGGTGGAATAAAAAAATTCTTAGATGGTTATGATGCGAATGTAGAATATAGGGCACAGGATAGAATTATTAAAATACTTGAATCGGATATTATTCAAGCTTATAATGAAATCATTGTTAGTGGAGTTAAGAATATAATTAAGGATACATATACTAGTGGTAGTATTGTATCTTATTATACAGAATCAGAAGTGTTTTTGAATGATTTAGAAAATATATTAGAAAGAAACTGTAGAATGATGTTTCCACCTATTGTATTTTTTAATTATATTGAATTCTTAGGCTTAATTAATAATGATATTTATATCAAAACTATAAAAATAGCTCATGGACATAAGGACATACTTTATTCTAAGATAAATAATATGGGTAGAAATACTAAAAAGTATGAAAAAATATACATGGATATTTTTAAAGATTATAAGAATTTTTTCTAAAAGAGATAACAGATTATTATATTAAATTGTTATCTCTTTTTTGTTTTTATAAATAATTTGACTTAAATTTTTTTTATGTTAAAAAGATTGTATGGATAAATTAGAAATAGTGAATGAATACTTTGGATTTAATAATATAAAAAAAGAACAAGAAGAAGTAATAGATCAAGTATTAAGTGGTGTTGATACAATTGCGTTACTTCCAACAGGATATGGTAAATCATTAACATTTGTTGTATCAGCAATGATGCTAGAAGGGATTACTATAGTAATTACACCATTAATATCTTTAATGCAGGATCAGGTAAATAATTTAAAAAAGAAAGGAATAAAAGCAGAATATATTAATTCATTAATGGATGAATATATGATAAATGATGTCTATTTAAAGATAAAAAATGGTAAGATTAAAATATTATTTATTGCAGGAGAAAGATTAGAATCTAGATTATTTTTAAATAACATAAAGAATATAAAAATATCTTTAATAGTATTTGATGAAGCACATACCCTACTTTGGAGTGAGGATTTTAGAAAAAGCTTATCTAATGCCCCTAAATTTATTAAAACTTTAGGGTATAGACCTAAAATGCTTGCCTTAACTGCTACCGCAACAAAAGAAACAGTAGAAAGAATTTCTTTAATTGCAGGGCTTATTAATCCTAAGGTAATATTAATTGAATGTGATCGAAAGAATATATATTATGATGTAATAAAGACAAATAATAAGAATAAAGAATTAATTAAATACATTAATAAAAATAAGAATGTAAAGGGTATTATTTATTGCCTTACAATAAGAACTGTAGAAGAAGTATATAATACATTAAAATGTATAGGTTTTAATGTGACATTATATCATGGTGGATTAGATAGTGATATAAAAATAAAGAATCAAAATGATTTTAGTAATGGTACTAAAAATATAATTGTTTCAACAAACGCGTTTGGAATGGGAATTGATATACCTGACATAAGATATGTAATAGAATATGATATGCCTCAATCAATAGAAGATTTTTCACAACAAACAGGTAGAGCATCACGTGATAATAAATACGCGGAAGCTATAATATTATTTGATAAGAAAGATATAGAAACAATTAATTATTTTATTGATAATATAACTAATGATGATAAAAAAGAAGAAAATAGAATAAAAAATGATAGATATAAGAAATTAGATAAAATGGTTTCTTTATGTTTATCATATAAATGTATTCATCAGCAAATACTAAATTATTTTGGCTTTGAATCTAATAAATGTAATAATATGTGCTATATATGTAATAAAAAGAAATAAATAGCATTAATGAAGATGGTATTAAATATGATAGAACTGTTATTTTGTGTTATGATATATTGAAGAAAAAAAATAACTAAGAGTGATTTTTATTATGATAAATTAAGAAATGCTTATTTGAAATCTAATAGAATATATTTAGAATTTAATAGTGGAACAAAGTATTTCTTTGCATAAATATTTAAGCTTTAATGAATATTTCATTAAGGCTTTTTTAATTATTTGAATATCAAAATGAAATAAATTATAATAAAAGTATGAAAAAAAGAATGCTATTATCATCATTAATTGGGTTAGCAATAGGTGTTGTTTTATTATCTTGTAGCAAAGAAGAAGGTGACTCTTTTAATTTTAGATGCTATATGCTAGATAATAATTATGAATCTAAGGCATATTATAATGATGATTATTTTAAGAACCCATCAACTGAATATAATGCTAGTCTTTCTACATTATCATGCCAGCTTTGTATTGCCATTACACCTGATTTAGATGAGGTTAGTAATGATAAAATTTTAGGAAATGCTAAAAGCATGTTTGAATCTATGGGATATAAGGATATCTGGGCAAATAGTGGATATTTTGACTATGCTACTGAAGTAAGCCAAGGTACAATTTTTGCAAATAAGAAGATTGGCGAAAAAACTATGGTTTGCTTATCTACTAAAGGATTTAAATATGGCTCAAAAGAATGGGCTAATAATATGATTTTAGGTGATAATAATTCTGATGCAGAAGGATTAAAGGAATCAAGTCTAACATTACTTAATGACTTAAAAACATATATTGGTAAATATAATATTAAAGGCGATATTATGCTTTGGGCATCAGGATACTCTCGTGCTGGCGCATTAGCTTATTTATTAACATCAGCACTTGATAATGCAATATATGATGATATTGAAATAATTCCTAATGTCACAATAAAAAAAGAAGATATTTACACATATACATATGAATCACCTAAGGCAGCAGGTATTAATAATAATCCAAGAGATGAAAAATATAATAATATATTTAATATCGTTAATCCAAATGATTTTATTACCTATATAGCACCTGAGGATTTAGGATTCCAAAGATATGGTACTGATATTGTTTTATCTTCTAGCTTTACTGATAAGGATTATATGAATAATATATCTAGAGTTAAAGAAATATGTAATAATTTAGTATATGTTAATGAAACAGGTGGTTATATGCTAGATCAATTTGTAAATTATACTAAGGATTATACAAAAACTTCTTTAATATCATCAATAAATGATACTAATAAATATAATTACCCTTTAGGTATATTTATGAAGGACTTATTTGAAGGACTTTCGAAATATGGAATAAATGATAGAACATTATATGTTAATTATTTCCAAAAGGCTTTTGCTTCAGTTTTAGAAACCGTAACTAAGGATTTAAGTAAAACTAAATCATTACAATCATATTTCTTAGTATTAGTTCTAAATGGCAAGATAAATCAAATAGTTAAATCATTAGAAGAGGATTTTAATAATTTTAGTAATGAGGCTATGCCTATTATTGAAGAAATATATAATAAATTAGGTTCTGAATTAGATGATGATACTAAAGATAGTATTAAATATTTGTTAGAAGTTATGAAAAATATGATTATAAATAATGATAATATTATTCCGACATTTGCAAATATAAATAATTTAAACGTAATTGTATCAGGACATTTTCCTGATGTTGTTGTTGCTCACTTAATGTCAATGGATCCTAATTATAGTACTCTAGTATTAGATTATGATACTAAAGGAGAATATTATAGAATTGAATTAGATTTAAATAATTATAATTCATTTGATGTAAAAGATTCCTTTGGTAATATATTATGTAGTGTTAACAATAAAGAATTAGTATTAGGAGGTATAATACCTTATAGTATTAATCATTCAAATATATTTGAATGTTATATCCCAAAAACTTATAATCCTTATATAGAAGGAGATATTGGTGATGATAGTATTGATATAGAATATCATAATCAAAATGGTAAAAATATTATTACTGTAAATAACGTATCAAATACTAATATTAAATATATTTTGTAATAACAAAAGCGAATGTTTAAGTTTGTTGCAAATGTTATTCTTTTAGTCAAACGAGACTAACATAAAATAAGTCTACGTGGGCACTATTGAATTATCATAAAAATATGTTATACTATAATTGTCTTGAGGGACAACGTATTAGGAAAAACGAAAAGGGATGACGGCAATCATCCCTTTTCTCATTTTGGAGGAAACAACGTATTAGGATACTATCTAACGATAGCTATTCTTATTGATAATAATGATTAATACCATTATCACAATAAGAATTATTAGGTATTCCACCTAATACCTCCTAACTACCCGTTGTTCCCTCCGAGTAGAAGTGTTTCATTCTGTTGCTTCCTCCTGAAATGAACCATATAAATATGGCAATTTAATGATAACATTATTATTATTGTTATTCAATATAATTTGTAGATTTGTTGATTATTTATATTAAATACATTATAATTGATTTATAAGGATGTGATAATCAATGGATAATAGATTTGGAGAAAAAGTAAAAGAAATAAGACAAAAAGCTGGTTTAAATCAGGATGAATTTGCAAAAGAATTAGGTTATACATCAAGATCTACTATTAATAAGATAGAAAAAGGCGTTAACGATATGAGTCATGATAAGCTCGAATTATTAATTAGAAAGTTTGATGTTGAGGTAAATGATTTATTCGATTCTTTAACTACTTCATCAGGTAGTACAATTATAGACGAAAAAGGTGTAAGAAATATGAAAGTACCAGATCCTGATTTTACATATCCTAAGGCTGGTTTTTATAATATGAAAAATATAAAACCAACTATTACAAGAAAGAATATAATAGTTGGAGATTATTCATATTATAGTGGTAAAGATTTTGAATCTAGAGTTACACACCATTATGAATTTTTAGGTGATAAATTAATAATTGGTAAATTTTGTCAAATAGGTAATAATGTTGAATTTATTATGAATGGTGCAAACCATCAAATGAATGCAGCAACAACATTTCCTTTTTATGTGATGGATGGTTGGAAACAAGATGCCCCTAAGATTAATGATCTGCCATTTAAAGGCGATACAATAGTTGGTAATGATTGCTGGATTGGTCAAAATGTAACTATCTTACCAGGTGTACATATTGGTGATGGTGTAATAATAGGTGCGAATTCAGTAGTAACTAAAGATTTACCATCATATTCAATCTGTGCAGGCAATCCATGCGTAATTAAGAAAATGAGATTTAGTGATGAAATAATTAAGATATTAGAAGAATTAAAATGGTGGGATAAGAGTGTTGATGAAATACAAAAAATTATTCCTATAATCACTAAGCCAAATCCCACAAAGGAAGAATTACTTTATTTAATTAAACAATTATAATATGATTTTTTATAGTCGTTTGACTGAATATGAAACAGTTGATACGGTATGTTGCCTTTCTAAAGAATGTTTTGAAAAATAAGTTTAGTAAGTAATTATACTAAAGAACTATGATTTAAAAGTCATAGTTCTTTTTAAATGTGTGCCGGGCATGGCACTAATCTCACTGGTGAAAGTCCAGTCACGGGTATTTACCGCCAAGTGTAGCGAACCTCAAGCCGTTAGGAGTAATCCTATGGGTGAAGGAAGAGGTGTAGCAAAATCTCCGAGCCTACGAA
>JAEEGL011024829.1_pt1 | contig 15570 bp, 7 predicted proteins | sample 9134231 | NCBI WGS metagenome assembly JAEEGL01 (sample SAMN16246548, study PRJNA631951) | gut metagenome | biome: gut microbiome; feature: rumen; material: fiber-attached | host: Bos | place: Iran: Karaj | collected 2018-10
GAGCCATTATCTTGACATTCCAATTGATGCCGACCACACCTGTTCCATTGTTTCCGACAGCGCCAATCGTGCCAGAGACGTGGGTTCCATGTGAATGCTCATCGACAGGGTCGCCGGAGAGGACACCTGCCACGGAAGCCATTCCGTAATAGTCGTCGATGATGCCGTTTCCATCGTCGTCAATTCCGTTGTCAGGAGTCTCGCCTGAATTTGTCCACATGTTGGCCTTGAGGTCTGGATGTGTGCAGTCAACACCACTGTCAATGACAGCGACGATGACATCACTGCTGCCTGTCACACCATCGTCCCAGAGGGCCTTGGCGCCGACATCGACACCGGCGGTTCCGCCAGTCTGTCCATTGTTGTAGATGCCCCAGAGCTTGGAGAAGTCAGGATCGTTCGGAGTTACATTCAATGACCTCTTGTAGTCGGGGACGATGTACTCGACCGCATCGTACTGGCGCAGTTTCTTGATGCCATCGGCGATGTCAAGATTGGCTGGCAACTGCACGACGTACGCGCCAGTGAGTTTCGACTGCCTGATGACTTTGACGCCGAGAACATTGCTGGCGGCCGCAATCATCTTGTCCGAGACCTTCTCCTTGAATTTGACAATGAGCCTGTCTGGCGCATGTTCTGCGACGAGCAGGCTTTGGATGGAGGCGTTCCTGTTGGCGGCGAACACCGCTGCCTGCGACTGCGCATCGGTCTCATCAAGGTAGGACTTTGCGACGCCCATCTTGTCTGATGCCGCCATGCGGAATGTCGCGGCAACCGCCGCTGCGCTGACTGCGCCTGAGTAGATGCCGACGCTGTCGATGAGGCCGTTGTATCCAGCGCCGATTGTCATCGTGGCGCCTGCGAACGCGCCGCCGTCGTCGAGTCCATCGCCGTATGCGGGGCAGAAGACGCGCTTCTTGGTGTTGATCGTCTGGGCGACTGGCGTGCCGTTGATGAACAATGTCATCTTGTTCGTGGAACTCTCGAAGGAGACGGCGACATGCGTCCACTTGTCAGCGGAGAGCGCAAGTGCAGGTGCCTCTGCAGTGTCTGCGGGAACCTGGACATAGCCCTTGGTCGCGACAAAGCGGCCATACGGGATGCCGTTCTCGATTCCGAGTTCGTAGTTTGTCTCCTTAGCGGAGACCTTGCGGCTGACGATTGTGGCTGTCTGTCCATCGGAGGCGGGTTTGATCCACGCCATGACGGTCCAGTCTTCAAGAGCGTATTTGGATATGGCATTGGCATCGAGAATAAGGCCGTCGCCGCCGTTGAGGCTGATGTGCTTGAGCGTCGCGGGAATTCCCCTCTCGAGCGGATTGAGAGGATTGGAGACGTAGATTTCGCTGTTGACGTTCTTCGCATAGACGGACTTGTCGCCGCCCGCGATTTCGTCGAAGTCGCTGATGGCGTCGCCGTCGGAATCGGCAAGGCGCGGGTCGAGGCCGTAGAGCTGCTTCTCGCCGTTGGTCATCCCGTCGCCCGCGGGGGCTTCTGCGTCATAGTCGTCGGAGTTCTTGTCGGCTGGATTGGTGCCCGCGAGGAACTCGTAGAGGTTGCAGAGGCCGTCGCCGTCCGCGTCATCGAACGGGTCGTTGATACCGTAGAAGTGTTCATACCAGTCGGGCATGCCGTCGTCGTCTTCATCGTCGAAGCCGTAGAGGGCCACGCCTGCGTCGGCGCTGCACCAGTCGTCGGCAAAGCCTTCGGCTAGGGCATAGTCGTCGAAGTTCCCACGTCCTGGATGTGCGAAGTCCTCGATTGTCAGGCCGCCGTCGTCGAAGCGGAAGCAGCGGAGGAGGCCTTCTGTGTCTTCGCCGATGCTCAGCATCTTGCTGTCGCAGATTTCAGCAGTGCTGAGGGCCTTGTTCCAGATGCGGATTTCGTCGAAGAGCGTACCGTCCGCCCACGCGCCATCGGCTGGAGTGAGCATTGTGAAGGTGAATTCGCGGTGGATGACGTTCTCCATGCCAGTGCTTTCGCCTGGGCCGCTGATGTGAGATGTCTCATCGACTATCTCGGACCAGTCGTTGACAGGCGCGTAGTCCCATTCGACGACGTGCTGCGAGATGCCGTCAATCACGAGGCGAAGCGCCGAAGCGCCGCCGTCCCAAACTGCGGAGACCTGATGCCACTTGCCGTCGGTCGGGACGGCTGCGGGATATTTGGCCTCGCCAGCCTTGCCGCCGTAGCAGTCGGCCTTCGCGTAGAGGACGCTGTCCTCGAATCCGACCTCGAACGAGAGTTTGTCGTTGCTCAGGACCTTCTTGAAGAGCACGCCGTTGAGCGCGCTGTTGGAGAGGACCATGGCCTGGACTGTCCATGTGGACATTCCGACCTTGTTCTCGTCTTCCGTGAACGGGACGATGATTCCATCCGCGTCTATTGCGGCGGCGTTGAGTGCTGCATTGTATCCTGGGTTCATGCTATGGCTCGGGCTTGTGCCGCCTGCCACTTCGTCACCGTCAAGGATGCCGTCGTCATCGTCGTCCTCTTTGAGAGGATGTGTGCCCCATTTCTGCTCTTCAAGATTTGTGAGGCCGTCTTCATCAAGGTCCTCGTCAGGATCGGCAACGCCGTTTTCATCGGTGTCCTTCACGAGCGGGCTTGTGCCTGCGAGGAACTCGTAGTAGTCGTTGAGACCGTCGTTGTCGTAGTCGGTGTAGCCATCGACGTTGCCTGGGCCGGCGACTTCAAGGCTGCCGAAATAGGTATATTCGAACCAGTCTGGAATTCCGTCGGCATCGGCATCGACGGAGTCAATGTCCTCGACGCCCTCGACTGCAACGTAAGTCTTGCTGAGGAAGCGCTTGTATGTGCCAGGAACGGTTCTGTTGCTGCCGTCGGGATTCGCGAGCAGATTGCCGTCCATGTCGCAGAAGCTGATCGTGTCGTCGCGAGTGCCGAGAAGGTCGCTGCCCCAGATGTGGAGCGTGAGCTTGTCGCCGAGAGTGATGTTCTTGGTCGGCTGGAAGACGAGGAAGAAGTCCGCCTTGCGGCCTTCGTCTGTTGTCGGGAGTTCGCCGACTGACTCGTGGTCGAGATTCAGCTCGATCATGTGCATCTTGCTGTCGTGCCATGTCATTGTGGAGATCTTCGGCAGGTCGTTGCCGTCAACTGTACGGAACTTGATGCGCTGGTCAATGCTCTCGTCGAAGCGGCCGTCGCCGTTGTCCTTCCAGAGGGAGATTCCGCATGTGTCGCCTGTGTCGCCCTTGTCGATGAAGTCCGACATTGCGAAAGTGCCGTCCTCATCCAGGACCTGGAAGGCGAAGTGGTTGAATGAGTAGCCGCTATCGGGAGCGACGACGCTGAATGCCAGAAGGGCCGTCTTTCCATAGATGTCGTATTCGCCAGTGGTGTTCGGCTCCATGAAGAAGACAGGCATCGTGGCCTTCACGAAGAGTTCGACTGGATTGCTGAGCTTCTTCGCATCGACTGCGTTCTCGCCATATCCGAACAGCATGTCCTCAGCGGGGATGATGCTCACGCCGAACGAGTCGGCATAGTCGAGGCCGCGCTTGCCTTCGGTGTAGTCGCGGGCCTCGGCGCCGCCGCGTATGCAGATGAAGTAGTCGCGGCCGCGCCACTTGCCCTTTGCGGGGGACTCGCCGCTGCCAGTGTCGCTTATGGGGCTGAAATTGTAGGAGGCCTTGTCGTAGTAGTCGTCGTTGTCGTAGAGGTTGATGGCCTGCTTGAACTTGAGGAGGACGTAGAAGTAGTCGTCAGAGCCTGAGAGTTCCTTCTCGCCGTCCCACTCTTCGTCTGCGCCATTGGTGTGGATATACCACTTGAGGCAGTCGGGGGAGAGCGCGACGAGCGTGTCGGAGTTCTCCGCGCCGCCGAACGGGTCGTTCGGTCCATAGCCAACCCTCGGGTCGAAGACGCCGACAAGATTGGGAGCGCCGTCCTTGTTGTCCTTCCAGATGCTGACACCAGAGAGAAGGTCGCCAGTAAGCGGAGCTATATGCTTCGCGGGATTGAAGCCTTCGCTGGCGAAGCGGACCTTGACGCTGTGCAGTTTCTCGCTGACATTCGCGCTCGGGCTGGAAACCATGTTGATGGCAAGGACAGGAACCTGGAAGCCGTCCGCTTCGAGCGGATCGGGGCAGACATGGTCGAGGAAATAAGGATGGGCGGTGCGGGTGTCCAGCTCGTCAACATATTTCGAGACTTCCAGTCCGATTGTGACGAGACGGCTGGTCACGTCGTTGAAGTTGTTGCAGACGGCGTTGGCGTCGTCAAAGCCAGTGCCAAGCAAGTATCCGTAGTCAGACGTGAAGTCATCCCCAAGCTCCTCACCAGACTGATGGTAGCAGAAGACTCCTTCAACCGTCATTGTGAAATCGCTTCCATAGAATGGCTGGGCAGTGACCTGCTTGCCAGACGGATTCGTGCAGAGGCAGACGAAGAACTGCGATACACCGTTCTGCGTGCTGTAGAGAGCCGCATTGGCCTGTGGCGCCATCACAAGTGTCGCCCTGTAGCTGTTGCCGCTCTTGGTCCATGCGGAGTTCGTGAGTTCTCCAGCCATGAAGTCGTATGTAAGATCCACCTGTCCGCTGGCCTTGTCTTGCTCGTCGAAGAATCCGTTTCTGTTTGTATCCTTATATATAGTGATGTTCTGATGGCCATCGTCCGTCGTGTTGCTGTTGGAGAGGTCGCGTCTCGGGTCGAAGGAGGAATCTTCAGGAACGTCTATCCTGACATTGACCTGCATAAGATACTCTGTGTTGTTCGTCTCATCTCCGTTTGTTCCTGCGATGTCGATACCGAGAATTGCAAACGGCTCGTTGAGAGGCATCAGTGTCTTCTGCGCCTCGCCGACTGCCCACATCAGGCTCTCATAGTCATAAACCTGCTTGGTTGGCAGGGTGCCCACAAAGGGTATGTTCATTGTATCTTCATAGTCCTGGTACTCTTCATAGTACTCAATACCGTTGACCGTGACAAATTTAATCTGTGAGTTTGTGAACTCGCCATAGTCCGCTGGCGGGAAGCCTTCGTTTCCAGGCCCCTGCTTCAATGTCACAACCATCATGTTCTCGTCGGAAAGGACGGAATTCGAATAGTTGTCGGTGTAGCTCTCGAATGGAAGGACGTCCCAAATTGCGTCCGCGAATGTAAGCTTGTTCGCAAGGGATGCTATAATCCCTGGTGTGATGGTATTGTTCAAAGATGCACTCGTGTATGAGCTCCTCATCCACCTGAACTGCAGCTCCTTGCGGGTGAACTTGGGGTCATCGGATGTCAGGAAGTCGTCGGTCTGGTTCCATTTGTTGTTTCCAGAGATGTCATCGACCGTCTTTATCGTGACGAAGAAGTGCGTCGTGTTGTTTTCAATGCCTGGATTGTTCGTTGTCTCGCGGACGTCGTTCACAATCTCGAACACATACTCCGTGTCGTTTCCAGTGTTTTCTATTTCCTTTACAAGGACAGTTCCCACCGCCTCAGACCAGTCTTCGGTAGTCTCGTCTTCGGGGGCATCTATGAGATTGCTGTGCTGGAACGTGCTGTCAACCCTTGATTTCCAGAGCTGAACGCTCTTGATGAGCGCGGGGTTCACCTTCGGGTTCGTGGTATCGACTATGACCGTGAATGTAACATGGTTGTCGCGCCAGTTGAGGTCAACCGCAAGATTGTCGGCGTTGTTGAAGGTGGTGTCCTGCGAGGTCACTGCCTGTCCTCTCAGAATCCATGAGTTTTCAACCCAGTTGTTTCTGTCGAAGGTGTTTCCTGTTGTCCAGATAGAGCCGCTTCTCGACCTGAGGACGTAGGGGGCGGCCGTTTCGCCATAAGCGCCAAGGAAGGCGCCGCTGTTTTCCGTCATGACCCTGTCGAACTTCATGATGACCGTCGGCTGCGAGCCGCCGTAGATGGCCTGGTTGTTGATGATGGTGCTGACAGGGTTTGTGTACGTTGTCGTCCAGTACTTTGCCGTCAGGTTGGCGTCAGTCGCCTGCGCGCCGATTGCAAAAACTGCAGCCAACGCCCAAAGCGCCTTCCCGACGAATGACATTACGGAGTCGTGGCGTTTGCCACTTGATCTCTTTTCTCTGTTCATGTTCATCTCTTTTTGTTTCCTGTTTGTTTCTATTTATTAATTTTACATTTTCTGTTTTTGGCCTTTCTTATCCTTAATATATAATAAGGACAAAAAGAGCCAGATTTTTACAAAGCAAGAAGCGTGCCAAAAATCGTGCGATATTTACGCAAATATCGACTTTTTTGGGCACAGTTCTTCTCAAATTTGAAAAATTGACTCAATATATGCCATTTTTTCTTAGAATCAAGACGGTTTGAGACATTTTTCTCAAATTTGGCGAGATTTTTGGGAGGGGTTTGATAGGGGATAGGGCGGATAATACCTATCCCCTATCCGTCCTATCTCTCCCCGACCAGCAGGAGCACGTCGTTGTCTGCGATGGACGACGGCATTGGAATCTCGTCGAGATTATGTTCTTCATTGACGCAGAAGCATTTGACCGTCCCCTTCACTCCCAAATCGATGTCGAGCGGAAGTTTCATTTTTGATATGTTGACAAGCATTACGGCGCGTTTGGACTTGTTCTGCGCGGCGGCGGCATACATGCCTTCGGGGAGGCCTGTCACTTCTAGGTCGCTGCCGAGTTTATAGAGTTCATTGAACGCCTTGAGGCAGTAGTATGCCTTTCGTGGCTGATAGGTGATTGGGTTGAAGAGGGGGCTGTAGGCGCCCATTCCGCAACGGGCATCGTAGATTTCGGCGTCATCGACGGGCAGCTGCTGCATCTCGACGATCATCGCGGCGATGTTCGCGGCCTGTTCCATGTTGCCGCATTCGCCGATGCCTGGCATCATCCATTCGTTGAGGGACATCTCGGTCTTCTGGAGGCCTGCGTCGTCCAACGTCTTGCGGATGAACTCGATCTGCTTGCGCGCGTTCTTCGCGACGTCATAGAAATGGAATGAGAAGAAGTCGAGGGGGCATTTGTTTTTCTTGACGAAGGCGACGAAATCGAGGAAGGACTGAAGGAGGAAGTCGAAGCGCTTTCTGGCGGCAGGATATTCCTTGTATCCAATGGATTGCGTAATGGCGTACATGCCGCAGCTTGCATATCCTCCTATCATAAGATTCGGGAATAGATTCTTTAGATGCTTCGATGCGGTTTCATAGAGGGCCAGATACTGGTCGAACGTTCCGCGCCACATGTGGTTCTCCAGCGGGTCGGGCATGTTCTCTGGTTCGTTCCAGATTTCCCAGTGGGTGATATTCCAGTGGAATCCGTTCGCCCAGCCCTGCGTGTAGTGGCGGATGACGCCCTCGCAGATGCGCGCCCACTGGAGGTTGTCCTTCGGCGGGAAGATGCGGTATGCCTTCACCTGGCACTCGTTCTCGATTGTGACGCCGAGCCTGAAGTACGGCTCGATGTCGTTGTCGATCATCGCCTGAAGGAGCTTGTCCGTGAACGCGAAGTCGTAGGAGGCCGGATCGTATGGATTCGCGTCAAAGTCGCGGAAGAGATTGGGGATATCGACGTAGATTCCCTTGCCGAAGGCGCCGCCAGTGTCGTGCAGACGCGAGTATTTCACGCCTATCTCCTTGAGATAGTGGAACATGGAGAAATCGTCCCAGCCGAGTATGGGTGGCTGTCCGACGCTGTGCACGGGTTTGATTTTCCCCTTTGAGACGCTTCCGACCTTGATGCTGCTTTTCTTGACCATATCTGCTCCTTGATATATAATTACCATTTAACAAATTACTTTAAAATACAAACAACCTTAAACTATTCAAACAGTTTGTTAATTTCCTCTACGGTGATGTCCGCCAGCTTGTAGCCGCCGCTGTGTCCGCACTGGCCGTTTATGATGAGGCCGCCGTAGCCGCCGAATCGTTCCGCCTCGGGGCTGGGCAGATAGCCTGCGTGAAGAGTGCTTCCAGCGGCGAGCTGGACGAGGAATGTCTGGACCGCCTTTGAGCGGGCCTTGATGTTCTGTCCGTAGTAGAGGTAGAGTTCGAACGGGTTGTCGGCGAAAGCGACGTCTCCGAGCCTGACGACGTTCATCCTGAAGGAGATGTTCGGAATCTCGTCCTGGTCCTCATAGCGGTTGATGACCGCCTTCGCGTTCTTGATCTGGACAAAATGCATGAGCTTGTCGTCATACGGTCCTGGCCTGCCAGGAATCTTCTCGTTTGCGTGGGTGACATCGCAGAAGTCCTTGAAGGCGTCCTCTTCGCTTTGGATGGCGAGCAGCCGCTCGACCTCCGCCTTCGCGGCGACGTACTCCTCGTAGGATGCCCTGCGGCGCGGCAGCGTGACCTCCACCACGCTCTGCTTGAACACGGGAGCGAATTCAGGCTTCTGCAAATCGGCGTTTCGGATGGCGGTGAGCAGCCTGTTCGCGAGCACTGGAACGCCGTCCTCGTGCCAGAAGTCAGGCTCGCTCTGATAGTGGCGCACAAGGTCGCGCGGCGACTGGCAGCCTGCGGGCGAAATCTCGTAGAGCATCTTGAAGTCCTCTCCAAACTCCTTCTTGAGGAGTTCGCGTGTGGCTCCAGCGAAATCTGACGAGACCTTGTATGTCGATTCCATGTTCTGCGACGGGCAGGCGACATTCAGGATAAGCCCTGTCTTCCTGCCGTTCTCGTCGCATGTGAAGAGCATTTCAATGCCCGAATCCTCCCCCGCCTCCATTCCGATGAAGTCCCTGCGAGTCGTGGAGCCGTACATCTCGGCGACGCCGTTGGAATAGACGGCGCGGCGGCAATGGCCGATTCTCGCGTTTCCGAAGCCGCGGATTATTCCGCCAGGCTTCCGCGCATGCCATGCATCGACCAGGTTCTTTGCCATTATCGGCGCCACGAACTCAACGTACTCCTCCTTTGAAAGGACGTCGGGGCGGGCCTTTTCTTTAAACACGGCGGACTTGTTGACGATCATCTGCGCGCCAGGCGCCGAATGCGTGTGGATCGCGTTCATGAAGATGTGGTCGGGGTCGATTTCAGGCTCCATCTCGTGCGCGAGTCTGCAGACATAGTCGTGGAACGGCTTCTGCATTCCGCCGTTGTCCATGGACGCCGTTATGAACTGCTCGCCGCCGCAGGAGAACGCGACCGCCACCGTTTTCAGGCGCGAATGGATCTCCTTTGTGAGGCGCTCATAGTACTGTCCCGAAAGGGAGATGTACTTGTCGGTCACGGGCGTGATGTCCGCCTCGCTCCAGCCAATGCAAAGTTTGTCTGCCATGGTTTAACTCCTGTGCTTAAAGAGGCAATTATCTATTTTTTTCATTAGTTGTGTTCGACAATGTTAAATATTGAGAGACCTTCGCCGATTGCGGCGGTTTGGTCGGGAAGAAACACGTCGGCTGTGCAGTTGGGCGGCAGCTCGATGCGGCAGTCTATGTTTTCCTTCATGCGTTTCCAGGAGACGCTGAGCCTACCGTAGGGAGAGGTGTGCATGACTGTTACAGAGTCAAGGCCCGATGCGAAGCATGGCTTGATGCGGGTGTGCTTGAAGGCAGGCGTTTCGGGCAACGGCTGCAAGCCACCAGGATATTGGTACATCCATGCGGAAATGTCGCCGAACATAATGTGGTTGCGGGAGCCGTCTCCCAGCCAGTTCTCCCACAGGGTAGTCGCCCCCTGCCTGACCTGCCAGCCCCAGCCAGGGAACTCCTCCTGCGTGATGACCTGCAAGGCATCGTCCACGTAGCCATAGTCGGCCAGCACCCTTGGGACGAATTTCGCGCCCAATGTGCCGTAGTTTGCGCGATGACGGTACCCGCGGACTTTTTCAACCAGCCGCTTCGCGATTCTCTGGAGGTTTGCCTCGTCGGCCAGATGGAAGTATAGCGTGGCGGCAAGCGCCGTCCAGGCATCGTTGGCGACGGTGCCGTCCGAATGCACGAAGGCCTGCTGGAACGCAGTCCTGACCATGCTGGACAGTTCAGTGTAGCCTGCCTCGTCTTCTGGACGGCCTAGCAGCTTGGCAAAGAAAGCCGTGCGCAGGAGGTCCTGGTAGTAGTATCCTGTGGAGGTCACGGGGATTGGGGCCAAGATAGTGTCAGGCGGCAGCTTCCAGTCGCCCAGGCCGAACTCCACCAGGTGGTCATGGCTCATGCTGCCGCAGTAGTCCAAATAGCGTCGCATGGCGTCGTAGTGGCGTCGGATAATGGTGGCGTCGCCATGGAAGAGATAGAGTTGGTATGGGTATTCAAAAAGGACGGAATCGAATGGGGCGGGGCCGTTGCCCCAATTGTAGCCATACCCGCCTGTCGGGGCGATGCCTGGCAGCTGTCCGTTGACGCGCTGGCAGGAGACCAGAACGTCGATGAAATGTTCAAACGATTGCTTTGCGTCGTAGTTCCAGAGTCCAGTCTCGGCGGCGAGACAAGCGTCGCCCGTCCATCCGTTCTTCTCGCGGTGCGGACAGTCGGTCGGAATGCCTGTAAAGTTGCAAATATAGCTCTGAAGGGTGTTGCGCTGCAATGTGTTCAACATGTCTGAGGAAGAGCTGAAGGAGCCGACGGTCTTGAAGTCGCTGTGGATGAAGCATGCCTCAATTTCCTCCAGTTGGGCCCCGTTGTAGAAGAAGACCTGTATGTATCGGAAACCATGGTAGGTAAAGGAGGGTGACCAATGCTCGACATCGCCGCTGCCGCGCAGGAAGTAGCGGTCGCACTGAAAACGTCCCGTGTCGATGTAGCTGTCCAGCTCTTGCGTGATGCCGAGGTGGGTGATGGGATCGACACGCTCGCAGTACTGCAGCTCAATCATGCTTCCAGACGGGCCTCGCACCCCGATGCTTCCCCAGCCCGTCAGGTTGACGCCAAAGTCATAGACGGTTGTGCAGTTGTTGATTCGCCATGAGGCGACAGGCTTGAAGCGGCGTGTGATGCGGCAGGGCGTCGCCTCGTCCTCAAGCAAATCGCCGCCTGGCGGGAAGCAGGCTTTCGCGTTTTGCCACTTTGAGTCGTCGAAGCCTGGCATGGCAAAGCCGTCCATCTCCAAGCGTGCGTCGTAGTATTCGCCATTTCTCAGGGCGTCAAAGATGACGGGGGAGTCATGAAGCTTCCATGTAGTGTCGCTGGAGAGGATGGTCTTGCCGTCGATTTCAAGATCGCAGCAAAGCTTTGGCCAGTCCCGCCAAGGGGCTTTGTCAAAGCTCCAGTGCTGTATTTCAAAGCAGTTGTAGAGACCATTCCCCAGAAGGACGGCAATGGCGTTCAAGCCAGAGTTCAAGAGGCGTGTGATGTCATATACGGTGTACATCGCCTGACGGTCGTAGCGTGACATCGTGGGGCAGAGCACCCTGTCGTCCGCCTTCTTGCCGTTGACATAGAGGGTATGCCAGCCAAGCCCGCAGAGATAGAGCGTGGCCTTCTCAAATTGTTTCGGGCAAGTGAACTCCTTACGCAGGCAGGGTGCCGCGCCTGTCGTGCGAAGGTGCGCGGTCATTGTCTTGCCAGAACTTATCCAGCGTCCATTCCATTTGCGTTGTCTCATAGTGTCCTATCATGCAGATGCAGCGACGACGACGTCGTCGCTGCACGGGCGGTATATGCGGACTGTGAATGATGCGGTTAGTCGCCGGCCCTCTTAAGTGAATGTTAAATGATTGTCATCTGTCGGGACCGACGTCGAATCCGCAGGCGGCGACCTGTTTTCTGAAGCCTGACGGGAAGACGCCCTGGAAGCCTTCGGCGATGCCTGCGAGCAGCGAAAGCTGCGTCTTGCGGGCGGCGGCGATGTCGCCGCGCTTCCAGTCGTTGACGATTGAGAGGATTTCGTCTGGCCTTATGCCGCCTGTGACGACGGTCGCTCCGTCGGCGCCTGCGACAAGCGAGACGAGCAGAAGCTCCTCGGTGCCGATGTAGATTCTGAAGTCGGGACGTTCTGATTTGATCTTGAAGATGAGATTCTCGAAGCGGACGAAATTGCGCGAGCTGTCCTTCACGCCGATGACATTAGGATGCTTTGCGAGAGTCAGGATGGTCTGCTCGTCCATAGCGGTCGAGAACGCGGGAATGTCATAGAGCAGGAGCGGCGCGGCCGAGTTGTCAGCAATTGCCGTAACATACTCGATGATGGCGTCTTGCGTCATCTTGAAATAGAACGGTGGGCACACTGCGAGGGCATCGACGCCGATGGCGTTGTACTCCTTCGACAGTTCCAGCGCCATCCTGAGCGACGGCTCGATCACGCCGCCGATGCGGAACATGCCTGGCACGGCGTCGCGCGCGGCCTCGACGATCAGCAGCTTCTCGGCGTGTGTGAGTTTCACCGCGTCGCCAGAGGAGCCGTTCAGGAAGAGGCCTGAAATGCCCTTCTGCTGAAGCCATCTGAAATATCTGGCCTCCTCGATGATGTTCAACTGCCCGTCCTGCGAATACATCGCTATTGGCGGGACGAAAATGCCCTGTGGCGCTGTCTTCATTTGCTTTTCCATATAATATTATTGTCTATGTCAATCTGAACTTTGCGCTCAAAGCGGCGGACCGTACCGAAATCGACCTCCATGCCGAGGCCGGGCTCGGAGGAGATCTGAATCCGTCCGTCGCCGTCCGGACGGATTGGCTTCGTCGTGAGTGTTTGCGCCAATTCCGTGCTTTCTACAGGATACTCGCACCAGTACGACGACTCCATCCCCGCGAACGGCTGCAGCGATGCGGAGAGCGCCAGATATGTCGTGAACGTGTGGTTCACATACACAACTCCCTTGCGCCGAGCATATTCCGCTACCTCGTATGCGGATGTGAGGCCGCCGATGCGCCCCGCGTCGATCTGTATGTATTTCACCTTTCCGAAATCCATCATCTGCTTGGCGAGCGACGGATTGTGGGATCCTTCGCCAGCCGCGAGCGGGACGCCGTCGCCGCTGAGCTCAGCGTACTCCGCGAGCGCGCCGCAGTGGAACGGCTCCTCCAGCCATAGGGCGTTGCACTTCTTGAGGGCGTCGATGCGCTTTCGTGCGGCGGCGATGTCCTCATGCCATATCGTGCCTGCGTCGATCATCAGCACGCGGTCGTCGCCGAGCCCCTCGCGGGCGGCCTCAAGATGCGCAACATCGTCTTCGACAGTCCCCTGGCCGAACGGCCCCCAGCCGAATTTGGTGGCCTTGAATCCGCCTTCGCGAGCCTTCTTCGCCTCCTCGAAAGTCTCCTGCGGCGTCTCGCCGACAAGCTGCGACGCGTATGCCGTCTTAGCAAAGCATTGCCTGTAGCCCAAAAGGGACCATGCGGGGCGTCCCGTCTTCTTGCCGAGGGCGTCCCAGAGGGCCATGTCAATTCCAGAGAGGGTGTGGTCCGTCTGAAGAAGGTCAAAACTGTTTCGGCGGACTTCGAAAGTGAGCCGCCTTATGTCCTCCGCAGAGTTGATTTCATAGCCTAACACGGTGCTTTTCAACGGCTTGCACGCTGAATGAGACATCGGGCAGCACCATGCGGCGATTGAAACGAGAGGCGCGGCCTCGCATTCGCCGAAGCCAACCGTCCCGTCGTCCATCGTCACCTGCACGAGCAGCGCGTCCTGACTGCCGTCGCCGATGTTGCGTACGACTGGCATTGAAAGGTAATGGAAATCTACTTCTTCTATTCTCATGGAAGTTCCTGTTAATTAGCAATTAGGAATTAGGAATTAGGAATTAGGAATTAGCGATTAGGAATTAGCGATTAGGAATTAGCGATTAGGAATTGGAAATTGGTTTTGATGGGTGTGGTGCAGGCCTTTCAGAAGGTTATGGTGAGTCCGCCGTCAACGGTCAGCACCTGCCCTGTCATGTAACTGGAATCATCGCTGCAGAGGAAGCGGATGACTCCAGCGATTTCAGACGGCTTTCCCGCTCGCCTCAGCGGCAGGTGGTCGCCTTTGACATAGTTTGTGATGAAGCGCTCGCTCTCCAGTTCGTTCTCGCCGTTCACGATCGTCATCGGAGCATCGACGTAGCCTGGCGCGACGGCGTTCACGAGAATGCCCCTGTCCGCCAGTTCCAGCGCCAACGCGCGGCAGAACTGGTTGATGGCGGCCTTCGCCATGCCGTAGGAGGAGCTGTTCCGCTCCGCGCGGTTCGCGTGGATGCTTGTGACATGGACGATGCGGCCGCCGTCCTTCAGAAACGGAATCGCCGTCCTTGTCGTGAGATAGGCCCCCTCGACCATCGTCTTGAGCGGGAAGCGCCATTCGTCTGGCGGCGCCTCCACGATTCCAGTGGTCGCCTGCACTCCCGCGCAGTTCACGAGCGCGTCGAGTTCGCCGCCGTTCTCGCGGATAGCCGCCGCGAGACGCGCCTGCGTCTCCTCGCTGGAATAGTCCCCAGCGACGTACCACGCCGCATTCGGAATCTGCGCGCATGCCTCCTTCAGAAGGTTTTCGCGCCTTGCCAGAAGGCCGACTTTCCATCCGTCGGCTGCGAAGCGCTCAACGCACGCCCTTCCGATTCCAGAACTGGCTCCCGTTATAAGAACATGTTTCATGAAAGTGTCCATTTGACCGTTGTTGAAAGTGACTCAGACGCCCCAAGGCGCGCGCAGGCTCCTCCCGCCGCAGCGTCCTTGACGGACATCGGATAGTTTGTGCATGGTTCAAGTATGCCCGTATAGGAGCCATTCAACTTGCCGTATGTACCGAAGTACCAGATATTTGTGAATACCGAGCCATCAAAGTCGCAGCGAAGCCGCCGTCCATCCGCGAAATGCGCTTCGCAGAAGTCGCCGCTCAAATCAGTTAGATAAAGGAACTCGCTCGAGCCATCGTTCGCAGGAGCGGTGAGAGTCCCGTCGAACGCCCTTGGCATGGTGTCGGGAAGCGTGCTCCACTCGACGTCTGCCGCGGTCATGCATCTCGCGGGAATGTGAATCGTGTCGCCTGGGGAGATGTTGAGTGCGCAGTGGAGCTTCCAGAGAAAAGGTCTTCTAATGTTTTTGTTATTTGCAATGGTGGTCTTGCAGACGAGGGAGTTACCGTCAAGCGCCATTTCGCGGCGGTAGGAGAATCCCGTCTGCGGCAGTTCGGCGGAGAGTGCCGCCGTTGAATCGCCAGCCTGTTCGATGGTCAAAGGGACACGCCAGAGTTCGCCGTGGTCTGGATAGGGAATGCCGTCGATTGCCTCTGGAACGTCCGATGGCAGGAGTTCCTCGATGCCGCCAGAGAACTGCGGGTCGTATTCGGCGGCAGGGTCGTATTTTGCGGCCTGCCGTTCATCGAACCAGATGCAGTTGCGCTCATCTCCCGCGAGGCGCATTCCGATTATCTTGCCGCCCTGGGCGGGAAGAACGGCGACGGTGATTATGCCGTTGCTTAGAATAATCATATCGGATGCGATTTTCATGGGAGATTGCTGAATATTCGTGCATGGCCACTGGCCATGCACTCAGGACGGCATTGGCGGAACGAAAACCCGCCACGGCAAAAGCCATTGAGAACACCGTCCTGTCAGTTTCGCAAATTGCAGTTTATTTGCCGAAGTAGCGCTTCAGGAGGCCTTCGAAGCCCTGTCCGTGGCGCGCCTCGTCCTTGGCCATTTCGTGGACGGTGTCGTGGATGGCGTCATAGCCCAGTTCCTTCGCGCGCTTTGCGATGGCCAGCTTGCC
>JAEEGL014145868.1_pt1 | contig 15570 bp, 15 predicted proteins | sample 9134231 | NCBI WGS metagenome assembly JAEEGL01 (sample SAMN16246548, study PRJNA631951) | gut metagenome | biome: gut microbiome; feature: rumen; material: fiber-attached | host: Bos | place: Iran: Karaj | collected 2018-10
GAGCCACTGCTCCCACAGCTGCCTGTCCGCGGAAGGCTCAAGCGTCTGCCACACGGCACGCTCAGCAACGACATCCTGCCGGCAGTACTCCACAAGCTCAGCGAAGTCATCGGGCTTGTCCTGCGGCGCGAAGATGCGGCCTGCTGGCGTCTTGTATGAAAACGTCGCGAGAAGCCGTGTGCCCCGTGCGTCTTTCTGCTTGTCGCTCGGGAAGCACAGGCTCTTGCATGCGTCCTTGAGCGAGCGTGGCCGTCCGCATGCCCCGGCAAGCATCGCAGAGCATCTCCACAGCCTGGCATCGCCGAACGCCTTTCCTGCCAGATTGCGCAGGCAGTGACGCTCGAAGTTCGCGTTATGCGCGATGAGCGTGTCAGCGCATAAGAGCTTGGCATATACGCGCTCAAGCTCCTTCCGCGTCCCTGTCAGCACGTCCCATGACTGCGGCGCGTCATCCGAGTCAGCGTCACACCATGCGATGCACAGCAGGCGCGTGCTCGGATGCTCCGCGTACACCCAGGCACCGCACGTCCCGAGGTCGCATAGGCTCGTTGTCTCGATGTCAACGACGTATCTCATGGCTTGCTCCCGATGAGCGCGGATGTGGCTGTCTCGCGTGTGACGCTCGCGATAGCCTCCGCAGGAAGCGTTTTCTTCATCTCTGCCGGGCTCTTGACCGAGAGCTTGAGCAAGTCCTCGTGATCGATGCCCAGACGTTCCGCGATTGACTGAGCCGCAGTCCTCGGGTCTTTCTCATCGGTGTCCCAGTCGAGCTTCTTGCGCCATGAGATGCGCCAGCCCGGTATCGTCGCGCCGTCAGAGATGCGGGCCTTGGCTATCCTCGACAGGTCATCCGCGACCTTGTCCACGCGCTTGAGCGCCGTCAGCCACGCGCCGATCTGTTCGTCCGTCGCGTCCTTGTTGGCTTCGGCCTGCCCTGCCGCAGTGCATGCCAGCAACAGCGGCTCGGCGACAGCGGCGATGCAGACGCTTCGCGCAGGGCACCATCGGCAATGCGCGCCGGGGGTGCGGAGCGTGTTGCTGTCGGCATCATAGGCCGCCGTGACCGCGTCATCGATGCCGTGTATCCCTTCGCCGTCCCACCATGATGCGGCAACTGGCAGAAGCTCGGCGGCCTCGCTCCGTGGCTGTATGATGCCCACACGGACGGACGTTGACGGCCACATCATCAATGCACAGCGGGCATAGACCGCGAGCTGGGCATTGCCGACCGCCGGCACATGTTCGCCGCCATACTTGTAATCCGCAACAAAAGCCGTGTGATCTTTCGTCCACGCGATGAAGTCCGCACGTCCCTTGACACGCCCATGGAAGCCCTCGACAGGGCACTCGATGCCGTAACGCTCGATGCCGCCATGACCGGCAAGCTCGGAGAACACGGCATCGGCGTACGTCTGCGCGCCGCTCAGCATATCCTCTGTCGCAAGCGCTTCCTCAGGCTCTGGCGGCACTTCGGAAACTAACTCCGCGTCAGGATATGCCAGCAGGATAGTCTGATAGAGCGCCCAAGCCGCGAACGTGTGCGCGAGCGTGCCTTCTTCCGCAGCCGTAGAGCTGGGAAGCGGCGGGAGCTGTTGTGAGATGTAATGCGATCCCGGGCACGCCATCCAGCGTGCAGCGGCTGACGGTGATAATGGCTTGCTCATCAGATTTCCCCCCTGCACACGGCAATAGCTGCCGCATAACCTACGGACTGAAGCAACGCTGGAAACGTCGGGAACTTGATCTCGTTGCCAGCACAATACTCACGGATGCGACGGTTCGCCACGGCACGGTCAATGCCAAGCGCATCAAGCACCTGAACGGCTTTCTTTGTCAGCTCGTTCAGCACTTCGCCAGACTGCCCTTTGCCAGCAAGAGCATCTTCATCCTGCGGCTGTTCGGGCTCTGCTTTCGGCTGTTCGGGCTCTGCTTTCGGCTGTTCAGGTTCAGGTTCAGGTTCAGCTTTGGGCTGTTCAGGCACCGGCTCAGGTTCGGAAACGGCGTCATCTTTGGGCTGTTCCGGCTCTGCTTTCGGCTGCTCCGGCTCGGATGCCTGTTTCTTTGAACGAGACTTGCGTTTCTTGGGCTCTTCCTCGTTCGCGGGTGTTTCCGTCTGTTCGGGAGCTTCGACGCATTCTGAGGGCATCTGTGCGTCAATTTCGGGGGCATGAATTTCCACAGTATTATCAGCAGGCTTTTCTGCACGGGCACCTGACAGCGCATCCGCGATATGATGCAGGGCATCGGCAAGACGGTCGCTCGCATCGAGCATGATCTTTATCTCAAACATTTCTCTATCCCCTTTCAAAACGAGCCCCTGAACGGGGCTCTGGATGTTACTTGACGAAGTCCTTGAACGACTTGGACGGAGTGAACGTAATCGCGTCATGCGCGGGCACGGTCATATCCTCGCCTGTCCACATGTTGCGGCACTTGCGTTCGGCGCGAGCGGTTTTCTTGAACGTCCCGAGGCTCGGTATCGTCACCGAGCCCTCGCGTGCAACGCATCTGCCGATGACTTCCGCGAGCTGTCCGAGTGCCGTCTTGAGCCCTGCCTGGCTCATCCCTGTTGCCGATGATGCCTCCACGATAAATTCTGCGTATGTCATGCTCTGTCCTCCAATCAGAATGGCGCGATATCGCCGAAAGCGTCCGCGCCGGGCTGTATCTCGCTCGCCCACTCATCCTGCGCGCTCACGAAGCCGCCACGGCCTGTGTCGATGCGCTCGCCGCCGCTCAGGATCATCACGGAACGGATGTAACGTCCGATGCAGGGGTTGTTGTCGCGGCATGTTGCCAGGATATCAAGCGAGACATGCGCTCGCTGGCCGTCATAGACGCGCTGATCTCCCTCCGACACGGGCGCGCCGGTCACGTCGATGACGGGTATCGGTTTTGTGCTGTTTCCGTTGAAACCAATACATCCCGCGTAGTATTCCGGAACAGGATTGCCACGGCTATCAAGGCCGCCATCGACCTTAACATACGCTCGATTATAGACTTGTGCGAGCGTCGGGTTTTCGCAGAAAGATTGCGCGCCGAACTTCTGGCGGCCTGCCGTCCAGGCTTCTTTAACCGCTGACATAAAAGAGGCATAAGCCTGCGAATCTTTCTCGATGAGAAATGCGCATGTGTATTTGCCACCATCATCGAACGGCGTCCACATACGCGGGAACACGATACGAACATTCATTAACTTTGCTATCGCCATGGTAATACCTCCATTTACGGCTATGATTTATGAAAACGTCGCGTCATGCTGTTGCGGGCATGACGGACGGTGAAAAAAGCAATGGATTGCGCAAGCTGTTCGGAAATTCCGAACAACTCGGAAGACGTGGCGAGTTGTCAAACAGTATTTGACAACTAAGCACGAAACGACACCGCGCCTTACTACGAACTTCATGCCTTATCCCCTTCCTCAAGAGAGAACGAATAGCGCCCGCCGCCATATACTTCGTTGAGGACATCGACAAGCTCGCGCGCACATCGGGGGGACTTGCCATTCGACTTGAGCATTCTCTTGTATTTCCCGCACAGCTGGGCGGACGTTCCGACCTCATAGCTGTCCTGCGGCACGGACCACGGGTTGAGCCGGTACGATATGACAAGCGTATAGATTTTTTCGGATTTCATAATTCCCTTCCACGTTTATGCAACCGTTCGGCGAGCTGTTCGGAATTTCCGAACAGCTGGGGCGCATGTTGAGCAACTATACTTTTATTTTTAGATCCGTGGCGATCGAGAGCATATCGGACGCGGTAATTTTCTTATGCTTGCTATAAATGCTCTTTAGCCCGGATAAATAGGTCCTATATATGCTCACAATGCGATAGGCATCGGTTATAGAGCGTGAAAGCTCATCAACCTTATTCAGCAACACAGAAGTAATTTCGTCAGCTCCAGCACGTCTGACATTAAGGAGGCCGCTTAATGCTATGATGGAATGGAGTAGCTCGATCGGCGACGTTAGCATCGTGACACGCGGCATAGGCTTAGTATGGCTTGATGATAATAGGGCATCGTGCATCTTTCCTATACGATCTTCAAGCGCTTTTTGGCCGACTGCAGAATATATTGTCTTTTTTATATCAACAGCACTCTTTGTAGCAATAACAGCAGTCGATCCGCTGCGCTGATTAGGATATAAGGACGTTATTTCGCCGAGAATATATGAATAGCCGCATAGCGTTAAGGTTTGAAAAGCGCAGCGTGAGCCTTTATCCTGCTTAAAGACATAATCGCCATCGGGGCCATCATAATAAATAATATTTTCCATGATTTTATTAAGCGGCTCGTCTTCACATCGGCATTCTAATCGCATGATATCGGCCCCGGATACGGGGCGGCTTGAGTTGAGGTTTCTGAATAGCAGCGCTTTCTCATCCCACCACTGTTCATCAGTAAGCGTTGCCCCGGCGTGCGGAAGAAATAGCGACACGATCAGCTTTTCATTGAAAAATCGACGCTGATACTCTTCATCCCAATTCGAAAATGGGCGAAGTGTCACGGACGAATAGCGTTCGTTAGAACCTTTGGGTAACAGTATCTCGCCATTGATAAATCTGCGTATGGCGTTTACGCGATGCTGACCATCGATGATACGGCGTGGCGAGGACGAATCCCGCGCGGCAAACACAATGGGTGTAGGCGCGAGACCGCTGCATATTGACTGGATGTATTCCTTGCACCGGGCGTCCGACCAGTAAGTGCCCGGACGCTGAACATCGTCAATCTCGCACGTCCACAGGGACTGAACATCCGTCTGAAATAGTAAACCGACAGGAATAGCGCCCATCTGCGCATACATCAGATTAGAACTGTTAAGCATGTTGCTTTCCTCCTAAAAACGGAGGGGATTACCGCTGGCAATCAATATAGCTCATACGCCAGCATATCTTGGCTCACATCCCCTCATCTCGGTGAGTTCCCCCAGAAGTCGTTAAATGCCAGCGTCAGGCCGGGGGACGGCTTTTTGCAAGGCCTATTGCTAGGCGCTGGCAAGATCAGTGTGTAGCATAGGACGCATGGACCGGTCAAGAAAAAAATGAACGGTCACACGCAGACATGCGGAAGTCCCCAGAAAGAGCCGTCATGCCGTCGGTTCTCCAGCTCGTAGATGAGCATGCCGTCCCATGTGTCCATGTCATCGAGGACGTAACGTGCGGCAAGGCGTGCAGGGCCGCAGCATTTCTCCAACGGCGCGAGAAGCCTGCGAACTTTAGAGGGGTAGATGAGCGTCGGGGGGACGGTCGTCAGGTTATGGCAGAAAGGCTCGCGCGATCCTATCCAGTAGTTGCGCGGGAGATTTGCCCCGATGCCGCTCACCTGCCCCACTGCGAGAATGTACCAGATGCCGCGCGGCGCAAGCACGAACAGGGAGTAGCTGCCGATGATGAGATGGCTGTCCGCCTTGATGTAGCAGTCTGCCATTAGAAGCCTGCCGCTCTCGGTTACGGCGTAGTCCCCGCCGCAGTAGCCCGGCACCGAGCCGCGCGGCGTGATGTCGAAGCAGTCGCCGATCTCGGGGTAGTCCTTGATGTGCAGGACGCGCTCTCCGGTCACTGCGTGCGTCCATGCGTCGTAGGTGCGGTATCGCTCGAACAGCGCGCGTGTCATGCCCTTATCGGCCTCCACAGCCGCTTCTTGGTACGCGGGCTGACGTACTCATCCCCGAGGCTGTCGCACAGCGCGAAGAACCACGCCTCCGCGAACCCATCGTCGAGGCCTGCGCCATGGAGCTTGACCGCAAGAGACCTGAGGCTGTCGTCGCGCTGCCCTGCGACAAGAGGATGGCTTGTCTCATGCTCGGCACGGTAGGCATCGAGCTTGGCCTGCTTGCCCGCATCGTCGGCCATGGCGTACTCTGCGGATTGCAGACGCTCGAACGGATGCTCGCTGTCCTCAGGGCGCGCCACCTTGTCCCTGTTGGCTCTTTCCTCGGAGAAGTCAGGCCGCGTCCTCGCTTCCCGCTCATCGTCCGTCGCCTCTCGTATCAGCGTGCGCGTCTGCTTGCCGACCGCCGCTCGGTACTGTATGAGCGTGCCATCCGCGACAAGGGCCGTGAGCACCTTGGCATAGTCCGGGGACGCGCAGCGCTTCTTGAGCTTGTCGAAGCGCACGCCGCCGTCCGCAGACCTGACGATCCCGAGTATCATCTCCGTGATGTTGCTTGTCTGCGTCTCGACACGGGCATACGTCATGGGCGCGAGCCTGCGGCGCGTCTGCATGACGCCGAGGAACAGCGACGCGCCAGCGCGGACGTCCCAGTCCTCGATGGACGATCCGCCGCGTGCATAGGCGCACGCCGTCGCGAACGACATGACCAGCGTGCGGTACGATGACAGCTGGAGCGCGACATCGTCGTTGGTAGAGCCCTTAAGATAGCGCAGGCCGCCGTCGAGCGCCCAGACGCTCGCATTGCAAGGCAGCATGACCGAGCCGCGCGAGTCAAGGCCGCCCAGCATGAGCGTGAGCCGCGACACGTCCGGAAGCAACGACACCTCATCGGTGCGGCGCATGAGACGGCCCAGCGTCACGGCATCGACCGAGTCCGTGTCATCGAGCGGCGACGGAAGCCAGAACTCCGAGACACGACGCGCGTCACCGGCAGCGCCGTCCGTCCTGCATATCGTCTCTGCCCACCGCTCAGGCGTTGACAGCTGGATGCCAGTGTACGCGCTTCGCACGGGGAAAGACGGCGCGGGACGCGAAAGCGCGTTGCTCAGGTTGGCCTTGTCATCGAACAGCCTGCGGCGTATCTCATGCGCCTGAGCCGCATAGTCGCGCCGTCCTCGCGCGGCTCGGTCATCGCCAGCCTCGTCTATGACCTCGAGAAGCGCCAGCGGCTCAGGCCTCTGCGTCCACACGGCATCATCGCCCTTGCCCTCGCACACTGCCGCACTCTTGGCCACGGCGTCTATCAGGGCCGCGTCCGACGCGGTCAGTATCTGGCGCACGCCGAGGAAGTTGACCGCTTCCTGGAGCACCCTGAGCGTGTTAGTCTTGCTCGACCCTGTGCGGCCTAGAACGACGGTCTGCGACTTGAAAGGGAAGTACTGCCCGCGACAGAAGCCGCTCTCGCCATAGACGCGCGTCCTTGCGGTAACGCTCAGAGCCGCCAGCGCGTAGGCGTTGCGCGCATGCTCGTTCTCATGGCCGTCCCACGGCGCGCCGCCGAAGCAACGCGCCATGTCGTATATCGCGCTCCCCAGATAGCTCTCGTATGCAAGCTCCGCGTAAGGCTTCCATATCATGGGGTCAGGGTTATAGACATAGCACGGATCGTAGCTCTCTATCCGGAGACGCGCCGCGTCAGAGCATGAGCCGTCTATGTGCGGCCCACTTATCTCGGTCTTTGTCTTTCCCACGGGGATGCCCGTGTAATTGCTCAGCTCTTCCCACAGTTCTCTTATCTTGTTCGGCGATGTCTGGATGCCATCGGCAACGGCGATGACGCAGAACACGCCGCATCCACCGGCAGAGCGCGCCGCAAGCATCACATGCGGGCAGAGGGACAGATCAGCCTTTAGCTGCTCGCAGTTCTCGATATCGTCGAAGTCCACCGTGACATAGCCCTCGGGGATGACGTTGCCGTTGCTTCTCGCGCCGTTAAATCTCGCGCCTATCGTCCACGCAGGGACGCGCGTCCTCTTGTGTTCCTGATACTCAGGCGATCCGGACGCTTTGAGCTCCCGGCATCTGCGCTTCGCCGAACTGTCTGTCTCAAGGGCTTTCAGGAAAGCGTCTATCGTGTATGCCGACTCAGGGCTTCCTGATTGCGACGTGCTTTTAAATCTCAATGCTGTAATCATTCCGTGTTCCTTTGCTGTGAAAAGGGTGCCGCCCACCCACAGCGGCAGACGGCACAAGCCATCGACCCGTCGGTCGAGGCAGGCCGGCATATATCACGGGCATTGCTGGCATGTCAAGAACGGGGATAAATCCCCCGAAATGAAATATCCCCGGGGATTATCCCCACGATATCCCCACGGGAGGATTTGAAATTATCCAATAAATTCAAGCACTTGTGCGAAATATCCCCAAAATCCCCAAAATCCCCAGGAATATTCGGGGATGTGTTTTTGTCCTCGCGCGCGCGTATGTAGTGAGTCCATAAATTATACTATATTTTTATATAGTATATTGCTAGCAACAATCACCTGATCAGAATTTTTGAAAAGGGGATATGGGGGATTTTGGGGTTTTTGGGGATTTATCTCGCAGATGCGCTAAAATACTACACTTGCGCAATCTGCGGCGCGGGGATATTGGCAGGGATTTAGCGGGGATTTCCGCTTAAATCCCCACGTCCCGGGGATAAATACCCATGTCAGCGACGTTCAGTAGTTGACTTCATGCACCGTTCGTGCGATACACATGATGCCCTGACTGCACGCCTAAGCTCTCGCAGCAACCCAAAAATTCATTGGCCGCAGTCAGAGCACAACCATTCAAATAGGGTGTAGGAGGGGTGTTTTTTCGAAAAGTATAATGCCATGCCCCCCCGTTCTAGGTTCTGCCGGATTGCCCTTGTGCGGGTTCATTATCGTTTGATTTGCGCCCGGGTGGTGTCGTCAGCTACATCTGAACACTGAATTTACCATATTTTTAGCGTCTATTAAGGTGCGGGTTCTACTTGACGCTAGAAATTTTTTAGAATATTTTTTGAAATGCCGGGCAGGCAGTCGCGATGCCTGCGCGTTTCCGTTGCGCGTCATGGCCCGGCACTTTATTTTCAGACGGATAACGGAGACACACGATGTCAAGACAGCCCCCAGTGCGAAGGCCGGGAGAAACGGACGAGGCATTTTATAAGCGTGTTCTGAGCTATGAAGTATATCAGGACCGTGAACGCGAGCGTTGCAAGCGCCGCGCGGCAACCCAAGAGCGAAAGGAGTACCGGCGCAAATGGCACCGGGATCACTATACGCCGAAGCCTAAATCTGAAAGCGCATGCAAACAGCGCGAATTGGTGCTTAAAAATAAGAAGGCCGATAGACTGAAGCGAGCAAAGGAACAGGAAGCAATAGAAATAGCCGTATTCGCTGAGAGAAAGCGACGCGCTATGGCGAATCAACGTGCAAGGCATAAATCACGCATGAATAGCGATAAAGCATACGCAGATGCATACCGTGCGAAGGCACGCGAAAAAGCCACGCTTCAATATTCCAAGCATAAAGACTCCGGCGATTACGCCTATTATGAAAAGCTATTGCGTGCCAAATGCCTTGTCTCTGCAAAGCGACTAGAGAGCCCACCGGATGCTGAATACTATTCCGGCGAGCGTGGAAAGAAGAGGTTCTATCGGGATATAGAGCGCGCTTTCATGTATGGCGTATTCAGGCTAAATTCAGAGCTTGAAACCGCGGAAGTTGAACGGAAACGGTCATGCCAGCATAGCTTAGCTGAGCGCGAATACCTTGAACGACGTGGCACTCGCCCGATGTCCTCGTGTGAGCGAATTATTTTCGAGCTGCTTGAAAAAAGCGGCATTGCATTTGAACGCGAAAAAGAATTCGACTGGTTGCTAAGCAGCACTACTAGAAGGGCATATCGTGTAGATTTCTACATACCGCTTCTCAGTATTGCCATCGAATACAATGGACCGCAGCATTATGTTCAGCGCTTCGGGATGTCCGTCGATGATCTTATCTATCGGCAAACCTCGGACATTGAAAAGTGCGAGTTACTTGAAGCTCACGGGATACGCGTCATTGTCATACATAGCGATGCCCGTGATGCCAATGCGATCCGAGCGATACTTGAGCGCGAAGGAGTAATACATGGACGAATTGATCGCGAATAATCCTGAGGCCTTAACAAGCATACATGATGCCGTGACCGCAGGGGAGCCGCTGAAATGGCGTGACTTTGCGCGGCTAACCGGAACGAGCGAAAGCGCAGTGCATCGAGCTTGGCTCGACGGCAGGCTTCCAAGCGTACCAATAGACAGCATACCTATACGCGAGGGCATCATCGCGCTCGTATCCCTCGGCGGCCTTAGACGGCGCGGGAAGACGCCGCAATTTCTCAAGGACGCCGCGTCACATGCGCGCGAGCTTCTAGGGATGACCCCGGAAATTTCGCCCGCTAAAGCCCGCGACGATTCCGGCGCGCCTGATGACGTTGCAAGCTGGAAGCTTAAATACCTAAAAGCGCAGACCGCAGCTAGGCGCGCCGCAGCGAAGGCCACGCAAATGAAGAATGACGTTGAAGCCGGTGTCCTTGTTCGGCGTGACGCCGTCGAGCTTGACGCGGCCGAAACGGCCACAAGTATAGCGAGTGCGCTTTCCAAGCTTCCTGAGCGTGCCTCTGGTATGTGTGTAGGATGCAATGCGGATGAGATAGCGCAGATACTTCGGAACGAAATCGCGGCTATCATGGACGCCATTCAGAAATCTGAATTTGCCTGTAAATCTGGAGGAACGCGATGAACGTGTGGCGTGATAAATTTTTTCAGTACTTTAGACTGAGAAAGCCTGTGCCATTATCCCAATGGGCCGACGCGCATCGTGTCATAGGGGATGGTGCCGGACCAGAGCCGGGGCGCTGGCGAACTGAGCGCACGCCATATATGCGCGCTATCATGGACGCCGTCACTGACCCAGCCGTTCACGAAGTTGTAATGTGCACGGGTGTTCAGCTCGGTAAAACGGAACTACTCCTGAATACGATATGTTATTATATAGCCCATGAGCCCTCCCCTATATTGCTTGTCGAGCCATCCGAAGAGCTTTCCATAGATATCGGACGCGACCGAATAGACACAATGATCAAGTCCTCTCCGGAATTGCGCCCGTTATTCGGCTTCGATGATAATCTGCGCATTAAACAGGGACAGCTGAGTTCTTCAATCAAGCGCTTTGCTGGCGGATACCTAAAACTGGCATCGGCAGCAAGCCCGACTGACTTAAAATCTAGGCCAATTCGCGTCATACTTTGTGATGAAGTTGACACCTTCCCGCCCAGACAGGACGGTGATGCCGTCGATATGGCGATCGCTCGTGCTTCAAACTTTACAGATCGCAAGATTCTGCTCACTTCAACTCCCGGCGCACTTGCATCCTCCGAGATTTGGAGACGCCTAAGTCATTGCGCGCGCCATGAGTATCATATCCCCTGCCAGCACTGCGGAACGGCTCTTCCTTGGAAATGGAATATGGTAAAGTGGGACACGACCGAGAATGGCACCGGTGACCCATCGACGGCGCGTATGGAATGCCCGTTCTGTGGCGGCATCATACGAGACGGATCGCCAGCACCGTACCCGCTTCTATCTTCCGGCTGGTGGGAACTCGTAGAAGGCGACCCTGCATGCGGAAAGATGGGATTTCATTTACCGAGCTTATATAGTCCATGGATGCCCTTGTCAGGTATCGTGTCTGAATGGCTAGCCGCAAATAAATCGAGGGATATCGACAGGCTTAGAACGTTCATTCAAGACAGGCTTGCCGAGCCGTGGGATGAACGACCGCCGGCTTGGCATGATTCGGCGAATACGAGTTCCGCTGATCGGTTTGAAGATCATCCGGATCATTCCGCGATACGCTTTTTGACTGCCGGTGTGGACGTGCAGCGAGACCGCATTGAAGTATCTATCTGGGGTTTTGCGGCGTCTATGGAGTCTTGGGCGATATCTCATACGGTGTTTACAGGCGATCCGCTTTCCGTGGAAACATGGACGCGCGTCCGAGACTTTCTTTTGAGCCCCGTAGATATTGCAGATGGACGTTCAGGTTTCATATATGGTGCTTGCATAGACTCTGGCGACGGCTATTCTACGCAGATGGTATATCGTTTCTGTGCGCCATTAGAGCGACGGCATATAGTCGCCATCAAGGGCGTGGCCGGCGATCGCGTGCCGTTGATATCACCGCCATCACGAACGGCGACACTTTCATCTCCGCTGTATCGATTAGGCGTGGATCGCTTGAAACGTGTAATCTATGACCGGCTAAACATCGGTATGGTAGGCCCGGGATATGTTCACATTCCTCGGGAGCTTTCGGATGAGTTTTGGGCGCAGCTCACCTCGGAATCTCCCGAAACCGTAGTCGAGCGGGGCAAAGAAGTTACGCGGTGGAAAAAGCACCGCAAGCGCAACGAGGCTCTTGACTGTGCCGCGTATGCGCTCGCGGCATACGAACTGTTCTGCCACCCGCATGCCAATTTCCACGGTCGGCGTAGATAGCCCGCGCATGGACAAAAACGCAACTAAGTTGCATTTATCGCTTGACATCACGCATAAAGTATAGTCATGCTAAGGTGTGAATATCTGCATGCGGAGGTGTCACGATGAAAATATCTGAGTTACGAGCCGACATCGCCAAATGGGAAGCCGCTGCGAATGCGGTTTCCTCAAACAAATCCTACATGATCGACGGCGTGAGCTACACGCGCCAAGACCTTGCCGCCATCGAGGCGACATTGCAGGGTCTTTATTCCCGCCTTGCCTGCGTGTTGCGTGGCGGCAGCTGCCACAGGGCTTCCCCTGTGCGACCGATTGACTACATACACACGCGAGGGGTGATCTACTGATGAGCATCCTGAGCAAAATAGGCGCGGCATTGCACCGCGCCGCGTCGGGGCAGGCCCCCGTCAAGCGCGTCGTTTCCAAGGTTCGCCGTCAGGTGCAGAACTACGGCAACGAGCTGTTCTCCTGGGTCGGGTATGCGCGCCACGGGGCAAGCATGGAGTCGCTCCCGCTTGACTCGTGGTTCACATTCCCGGCATCACCGCGCGACGACTGCGACAAAAATCAGTTCCTGCTCCGTCTCCGCTCGCGCGATCTCTACATGAGTTCGAGCTTTGTCGGGGCTATCCTGCACGCGAAACGCGAGGGTGTCATCGGCAGGGGGCTTGAGCTTGATGCCAAGATCGATGCGGAAGCGCTCGGTCTTGATCTCGATGAAGCCACCGCGATAGAGCGCCGTATTGAGGCCGCATTTGCACGCTGGGCGCGCAACGTGGGAACGGATGGCGAGTCGCTCAACACTATCCTGAGGACCGCGTACTTCGCCGCAATCCTCAGCGGTGACTGCGTTGCCGACATTTACTGCGATCCGGAGACGCGCACACTGCGCGTGTCCATCGTCGAGGGCGACTGCCTTGTCACGCCGCCGGAAGAGGACGGCAACGAGAACGTCAGGTCGGGCATCGAGCTAGGCCCGAACGGCAGAGCCGTGGCATACTGGCTCGCGACGGGCTTCCTGTATAACTCCGACGGCTTCCCTGTTCGGTATTATCGCAGGCGTAAGTTTATGGCAGGCTTCAACTCGCTTGCTGGCGGCAACTTCCTGTTCCCGCGTAGCGGCGCGCTGTTCATCCATACGCCTTTCGAGCGCCCGGGACAGCTTCGCGGTCTCCCGATACTTGCCCGCGTCGTAGAGGACGCGAAACAGCTAGACCGTTACATGCGCGCAGAGCTTGATGCCGCAGTCGTTGCAAGCAAGCCTGCACTGTTCCGCACGCATCCTGCGGTAGAGGCGCAGGCCGAAGTTGACATGCTCGACTCTTTCGGCGTTGCGCCGGGGCCGTCCGTCAGCGAGACGGCAGAGCCTCCGCAGCATGAGCAGCCTATCAACTACGGCAACGGCCTTATGATCGACCTGTGGGACGGCGCGGATATGAAAGCCTTTAACCCAGGTCGGCCAAATCAGGCTTATTCGCAGTTCGTAGATCATAAATTTGCAGAGATATCGGCGAACCTTGGTATCAGTGCCGAGGTCGCCTTGAAGCGCTGGAATGCGTCATATTCCGCGAGCCGTGCGGCATTGCTCGACGCCCAGCAGGGCTATGAGATCGACCGTGCGCTGTTCGTCGATCAGTTCCTCCGTCCGCTGTACAACGCATGGCTTGACCTGCACGCGGATGAGCTAGGGCTGACCGGATACTACACCGACCCCGCGCGCCGTAGCGCGTGGCGTTGTGCGGAGTGGATAGGCGAGCAGCTGCCTAACATCGATCCGACGAAAGAGATCGATGCCGCCGCGAAGCGCGTTCAGCTCTGTGTCTCCACGCTCGCGCGCGAGGCGCAGGTCGCCACGGGCACGGATATCGCGGCGAATATCCGTCAGCGCGGCTTTGAAGAGAGGTTGATGAGAGAATACGGGCTTGTCAAAGACCAGAACGGTCAGCCCATTGACATCATGGAGGGAAGCGATGCTTATCGCGAATAAATCTAACGACAAGGTGATGATATCCGTCATCGGCGAAATTATGAGCGAGAACGACTGGACATTCTCGGATGCCCTGTATCTTCGCGACATCCTTGATGCTGCCGGTGACATGCCTATCGATCTCTGGGTATCCAGCCCCGGCGGGAGCCTCGATGCCGCGCTTGCCATGCGCGCCATGCTGAGCGCCTATGCTGGCGGCGTTTCTGTTCACACTGCTGGCATCGTCGCCAGCGCGGCGACGCTGTTGCTCTGCCTTCCGAACGCGGAAGTCACGGCTGAACGCGGCTCCGTGTTTATGATCCACACGGCGCGCATGGGCGCTTCCGGTGATGCGCGTGAGATGCGTAAGGCCGCGGATGCGCTTGATGCCTGCGACGATGAGATCATGCAGGTTTACAAGCTCCGTCTCAAATGCGGGGACGATGAACTGCGCGACATGATGGCCGCAGAGACGTGGCTCAGTTCCGACGATGCCGCAAAGCTCGGTCTTGTGGACAAGGTCGCGGAAACGTCATCCGGCGAGTTCATCGCCGAACCGAAGAACCCCGACCCCATTCCCGATGCTTCTGCCGAAGCTGTTACGGCTCGACTTGCGCCGAACTTTGAAGCGCTCAGCACGCGCCTTGATGGCATCAAGGCTATCGGCGAAACACGCATGCAGGCGCTCAGTGCCGCGACTGACGATGCCGTTGCGTCAATTTCGGACGCGAGCAACAAGACGGTCACCAGCATCACGAATGCCAGCGATCAGCTTTCTGCATCGGTTTCCGCAGAAATCGAGTCGCTTCGTTCGGTGTTCGAGGACATGTGTGCGCGGATGACCGCGCAGATTGAAGCGCTTTCGCAGAAAACGGATGAATGCTCGCAGAAATATACGAGCCTCGATGAGACTTTGTCCCGCGTGTATGCGCTGCATAGCGGTGATGTCTCTGGAGGTGCGGTGCATGATGAACAGCGCAACAAGTCAACGTTTAAGCTCAACATTTAGGAGGTGTACCTATGAGCGAAGTAATGACCAGTAATTTCTTCTATGCGCCGTGTTACAAGACGCAGATGATCCAGCTCAACGCGCAGGGCGATGACGTTCCTCGTGGCACTATCATCTGCGCCGCAGACACGCCCGATGGCAGCTACGACATTGTGGGGGCGACCGGCTACGGCAAGCCGTTCGGCATTCTCCTCAAGGATGCTCCCTCGAATGTCGCCGCTCAGCCCGTGGACGTGATTGTGTTCGGCGAACTTTTCTTCGACTACATCAACGGCGTGTATAAGGCCGCCAATAGCGACGCTGATATCCCCGACGCTACTGTCCTTGCGCTCCGTCAAGCCGGTATTCTTCTCAAGTAAGGAGGTCTGATATGGCTGAATTAGTTTCCCGTGTAATGCTTGA